>Ga0272446_1005327_pt1 | contig 14305 bp, 14 predicted proteins | sample YNPCB0061_FD_194587 | JGI IMG/M metagenome (GOLD analysis project Ga0272446, IMG submission 194587) | Hot spring microbial mat communities from Yellowstone National Park, WY, United States - YNP-CB-006-1 | ecosystem: Environmental > Aquatic > Thermal springs > Hot (42-90C) > Sediment | place...
AGTATGCCGATGAGGCCATCAGCAAAGGATGTACAGCAGCGGAGTAAGCTGTACAATAAAATTGTGAACCGTAAGTTATTATCGTATTTTTGCGCCAAATTGAACCAAGTGTCTGTCCTCAGATCCAGATATGTATTGTTGCTGATTTCTGCCATGTTGCTGGCAGGTTCAGGCTGTTCTACCAAAAAGAACAAGTTTCTGAATCGTTTCTGGCACAGCATGAATACCAAGTTCAACGGGTACTTTAACGGAAATGAAGCGGTTAAACTCGGTATACAGGAGCTGGTAAAATCAAGGAAAGATAATTTTACCAAAATCATTCCGGTTTACGAATACGGTGATAAATCCAATTTCTCTTCTCAGAATACACAATGGGACCGGGCTGTAAAAAAGGGAGTGATTATGATAAAAAAACACTCCATGCTGATAAATGGAAAACAATACAACCGGTATATTGATGATTGCTATTTGATGATGGGTATTGCCCATTATTTCAAGCTGGATTTTGATATGGGAATCGGGCAGCTGCGTTATGTGGCAGAAAACAGTGAAAAAAACAAAACCCGTCAGGATGCACGTATCTGGATTGTGCGCAGCTACCTGGAACAGGGAGAACTGGCAGAAGCAGCAACAGCCATTCGTCAGGTGGATAAAGGGGCTCTGGATAAAAAACAAACGGCTGATTACTGGGCTAGTCTGGCTGACTACCATATCCGCATGAAAGAATACAGTGAAGCGCTGGAAGACCTGAGTAAAGCCATTGAATTTGAAAAGAAGAAGAAACGAAAAGCCAGGTATCAGTTTATCCGCGGTCAGCTCTACCAGCAAATGAAAGACAATCAGAAAGCCTATGAAGCATTTGCCGCTGTATTAAAATTGAAACCGGAATATGAACTGGAGTTTCAGTCGAAAATTAACATGGCCCGAACGGCAGGTAAAGACAGCAACGAAGAGTTAAAGAAACTGCTTAAAAAAATGCTGAGAGATGATAAGAATATTGAATACCAGGATCAGATTTACTACGCATTAGGTACTATTTTCCTCAAAGAAAAAAATAAGGAAGAAGCACTGAAAAACTTTAAAAAGTCGGTTGCTGCCAGCATTAGTAATAAAAATCAAAAAGGTTTGTCATATTTGGAGTTGGCCCGTATTTATTTTGCTGATCGTAAGTATGAGCCGGCTCAGGCTTATTATGATTCTACCTCCACATCGCTGGATAAAGACCATCCGGAATATGAATCGGTAATGCGACTGAAAGAAAACCTTACCGAAGTGGTATTGAATATTCGTATCATTCAGTTGCAGGATAGTTTACAGCGACTGGCCACATTGAATGAAAAAGACCTGATGGCATTTCTAGAAAACTATGTGGAGAATCTGAAGTTACAGGATGAAGAAGCCAAAAACAATGTGGGAAATAATGTAGTAGGAGGTAACAATGCCATTGCTGGAGGAGAAGGCAAATGGTATTTTTACAATACCCAGGCATTGGCTTTCGGATTGAATGAGTTTAAAAAAATATGGGGTAATCGTCCGTTGGAAGATGACTGGAGAAGAAGTAACAAGAATACGATTTCGTTGAATGACGGAGGTATTTCTCAGCCTGCCTACAATCCAAGGTATGACCCTCAAACCTATCTGGCAGAAATTCCGCGAACAGATTCTGCCTTGCAGGCATCGCGTGAAATGGTTTGGCAAGCTTTATACAATTTAGGATTGCTGTATAAAGAAAAGATTTTTGATTATGAGTTATCTGCCGAATCATTTGAAGATTTGGCAAAACGAAACACGGATAATATACATTTCCCGGTAACTTATTATCAGCTATACCTGGTTTATAAGGAGCTGAAGAACAATGATAAATCCGAGTATTACAAAAATCTGATTATCCGGGATTATCCGGCTAGTGAATATGCCCGGATCTTAGGCAACCCTGACTATCTGATGCAAAAAGATAAGGATGACGATAAGGCTTCGCCGCTGTATGAAACAGCCTACCAGGCATATAAATCAAAAAATTTTGCAGAGGTTGTCAATGTATGCGAACAGGCCAAAGCACAATTCCCCGAAAGCAAAATGCTTCACCGGTTTGCTTTGTTACGTGCCCTGGCCAGAAAAGAATTGGTTTCTTTGGAAGAATTTAAAAATGAGCTTAAAGAAGTAACAGAACAGTTCCCGGGTACAGAATCGGCTCAAACGGCTGACCGGTTGCTGAAATTGCTGAAAGGAGATGAGCCTGTGAACAATGAAGTAAAGAATGATCAGCCCAAAGAGCAAAAAGACAAAGTAAATGAAACAAAAACGGATACAGTACCCAAACTGAATACGCCATTTACCAAAGACCTGAATGCTGAACACATAGTTATCATTATCATTCCTTCGCTGAAGGGAAATGTAAATGCAGCTACACAAAAACTCAATCAGTTTAACGATGAGAATTATTCCAATGCAGGCTTGAGTATCAACACGTCTCTGCTTGGAAATACATCCCAGGTAATGTTGATCCGCAAGTTTAAAAACGGAAATGATGCGATAAATTATTTTTCCTTGTTTACTAAGAAAAATATCCTTTCCCAGCTTCAGTTAGGCCAGGGAGTGAAAGTATTTCCTATAACGATGGGAAATTATGCCCTGTTATTTAAAACACAGGATATTGCTGGTTACGAGGCGTTTTTTAATGCCAATTATCCCAAATAACACCTTACGCTTCTGAGGTTACTTTTATTAAGTTTGTTCCATTCAATAGTTTGTATCTGAGCTTTTATTATTTTAGTCCTACCAATCCTTACATCCATGATCTTAAAAAAGACAGATATGGCAAAAAATTCTCCGGTACCCGAAGCTGTTTCGCCCAACCAGATCAATACTGGTACGGTGATTCACGGTGATATTATATGCAATGGAAACATTCGTATCGACGGAAACCTTCGTGGAAAAATTGAATGTTCGGGAAAAGTGGTGATTGGTACTTCCGGTTTGGTGGAAGGGGATATTGTATGTTCCAATATAGATATACTGGGTCAGGTAAAAGGGAATGTGCTGGTAGCTGATAAAACAGCACTCAAGGCTTCCTGCCGGCTAACAGGAGATATGCAGACCGGTAGTTTATCCATTGAGCCCGGAGCCGAATTTAACGGCAAGTGTACCATGGTTGAAAGTGCAGACATACAATCGTTATTAAATAATACCAGGGAATCAGTCACGGTTTGAGCTTTTGAAAAAGAATTCTTCTGATTTTTTAAAATACTCCGGATTAGCCTTTCAGATGCTTGTACTCATTGCAGCCGGTGTGGGATTGGGGCAATGGGCTGACGAACAATGGAATACCTCATCTCCGGTATTTACGCTCGTCTTTGGTTTATTATCCGTATTTTTGGCCATTGGATTGGTTCTTAAAGATTTTATACAAAAAAAATAGCTCTTCATGGCTTCAAACGCTTCTCCGGCTCAGGCAGCATTAAAAAACTACTTTCTCTATTTATCTGTTATAACGGTGGTATTGATGGCAATATATTATTTTTTAAAGGATCAGCTTCCTGCCAATGCAGATTTCGTTATTCCGGCCTTTTATATCATCACCAGCGGTTCTCATTTTCTGCTGCAACGTGCCCTGACACGTGAACCTCAAAAGTTTTATAACTACTTTCTGGCAGCCATGGCCTTCAAAATGCTGGCTTATCTGCTTTTTCTGGCTGTTATGTTCCTGGGTTTTCGGGGAATATCCATGCAGTTTGTGGCTGTATTTTTTAGTTGTTATCTGTTTTATACCACCTTTGAGATTCTGATGCTTCGTCCGTTGATGAAGAAAGGCTAGTCTTTTGGTCTTATTTCCTTCAAAAATCAGTATTTTGTAATAGTTTTAACAGTTGGGGAAATTTCATCCCGCTAAATTTTTATTTGAAACCTAATTTGCTACTTTTGCGGTCTTAAAACGGGGGGTTGTTATTTTTAGACTGTATGATGAAGCCATTAAATTCCGCTATCCGAAACCTGATCACATTGCTGGTGTTTGCATTGTATGTTCTGCCTTTAACTGCACAAGAACACCATCATAATAACCATGAACATGCTGATCAGCCGGCTGCAGAAGTAAGTCATTCAGAAGAACATCCTGCCGGTCATGAAGCCGATGCCCACGGCGAAGAAAAGCTTGATTTCGGAGCTTTTATCAAACATCACATTGCAGACGATTATGTATTTCATATAGTTGGAGATATTTCTTTTCCCCTTCCTGTAATTATCTATGAGCCGGGCCATGGTTTGGATATGTTTATGTCCAGTGCCTTTCATCATGTCGATGAAAATCACCTGAGCCGGGGCAAATATTATTATCACCACGGAAAATTATTCATACCTGATCTGGACGAAAACGGTCACATCGTGATGGATGAGCACGGGCATCCGGTGGGCAAGCACGAGGCAACACTGGGTGATTTGATTAGTGGAAATAAGCATGTATTTTACAATTTTTCCATTACTAAAAATGTGTTTGGGTTGTTGTTGGGGGTTGCCTTACTGCTCTTAATATTCCTTTCAGTTGCTAAAGCCTACAAGCAAAATCCTGGCAAAGCTCCCCGTGGTTTGCAGGGATTAATGGAGCCTTTGATCCTGTTCGTTCAGAATGAAATTGCTATTCCGTTTATCGGAGAAAAGAAATACGGTAAATTTTTGCCCTACCTGTTAACCTTGTTTTTCTTTATCTGGATCAACAATCTGCTGGGACTTATTCCTATTTTTCCAGGTAGTGCCAATGTAACCGGAAATATTGCGGTGACCATGACACTGGCATTGTTTTCTCTGATCATGGTGCTGGTGAACGGAAACAAACACTTTTGGGGTCACCTGTTGAATCCTCCCGGTGTTCCGCTCCCGGTAAAAGTAATTCTGGTTCCCATAGAACTGATTGGAATTTTTACCAAGCCGTTTTCCCTCATGATACGTCTTTTTGCCAACATCACCGCTGGGCACATTATCATCATGAGTATTATCGGTATCACGTTTATTGTGCAGAGTTATGTGGTTGGAGTGGTTACATCGGTTTTCTCAGTGGCTATGTTTACACTGGAATTGCTGGTGGCTGTCATTCAGGCTTATATATTTACGCTGCTTACGGCTCAGATGATTGGAGGAGCAGTGGAAGAAGGGCACGGACACGTAGATCATCACGAACACGAAGCTGCACATCATTAATTTGGAATTATTAATCAATTATAATCACACGTTATGGCAAATTTGCTGAACATTTTGCTCGAATCCTGGGGTCCTTTGGGAGCCGGTATCGGAGCGGGTCTTGTTGCTATCGGAGCAGGTCTGGGTATTGGACAGATCGGAGGTCGTGCTGCTGAATCTATTGCACGTCAGCCTGAGTCTGCCAATGATATCCGCGGTGCTGCCATTATCCTGGCTGCCTTCATCGAAGGTGTTGCCCTGTTTGGTGCGGTAATTTGCTTCTTGGCAATGAATGCCTAAAAAAATCAACGGAATCGTGGAGCGGTTGGCTGCCACGGTTCCGTTTAAAATCAAACAAAAATCATTAAGATAATCGTTGTATGGAATTGTTAAACCCCAATGTTGGCCTTGTATTCTGGATGATGATTTCATTTCTCATCCTGTTGTTTGCGCTTACCAAATTTGCATGGAAGCCAATCGTAAGTGCAATTAAAAAGCGTGAAGAGTCTATCAACAATGCATTGAATGCAGCAGCGGATGCTGAGAAGCGTTTACAGTCGTTGAAAAGTGAAAACGAAAACCTGCTGGCTCAGGCTCGTAAAGAGCGTGATGAGATTTTGAAAGAAGCACGCGAAGTTCGTGAGCGCATGATTGCTGATGCCAAGAACAAGGCGCAGGAAGAAGCGGATCGGATGGTAGCCAGTGCCCGCGAAAACATATACAACGAGAAGATGAAAGCCATGACTGATCTTCGCAATCAGGTAGCACAACTTTCTTTGGAAATCGCTGAAAAAATTCTGAAAGAAAAACTGGCCGATGATGCTAAACAGAAACAGGTTGTTGAAAATATATTGAAAGAAGTAATGCTGAATTAATCATGCAAGGGAATACGGTTTTAGCTGTACGTTACGCACAATCACTGGCTTCACTGGCGCAGGAAAGAGGTGCCATTGATACTATGTTTGCTGACATGCAAAATATTGCTCAAGTTTATAGTACGGAGGCAGAATTTCGTGCTTTTTTACGTAGCCCGGTGATTAATGCATTAACCAAACAGGCGGTGCTGGAAAAGGCTTTTGCTGGAAAAGTGTCTGAGATAACGCTCAGTTTTATTAAGAAGCTGGCGGATGCACGTCGGGAGAAATTTCTCGGCGATATTGCAGATGCATTTATCCGTCACTATAAAAAGCTGAAAGGAATCCTAACGGTTCATGTAACTTCAGCCGTTCCGCTGGATGATGCCCTGCGTGCAAAAATTATGACACTTGTAAAGTCCAATTCAGAATATGCAATATCATCATCAATTGAACTGGATGAAAAAGTAGATAAAAACATTTTAGGAGGAATTATTGTGCGTATTGGTGATAAACAGATAGATTCCAGTTTTGCTACCAGGATCAATGAATACCGCAGAGCATTTGAAGATAATCCATACGTTATAGAATATTAATCAGAATAAATTCGTGAATCATGGCAGAAATTAAAGCAGCAGAAGTAACAGCCATTCTTAGAGAACAGTTGTCGGGACTGAAAAATGTATCCGAACTGGAAGAAGTAGGTTCTGTATTGCAGATCGGTGACGGGGTAGCCCGTATCTATGGTCTGAACAATGTAGAGTCTGGAGAATTGGTGGAATTTCATAACGGTCTGAAAGGAATAGTACTAAACCTGGAGGAAGACAACGTAGGGGTGGTATTGCTGGGAGAATCTCAGGGCATCAAAGAAGGAGATACTGTAAAACGTACCCGAAGAATTGCTTCTATTCGTGTAGGCGAAGGAGTGGTGGGTCGTGTAATCAATACATTGGGCGAACCTATTGATGGAAAAGGTCCTATTCTGGGCGAACTGCTGGAAATGCCATTGGAGCGTAAAGCGCCCGGAGTTATCTTCCGTCAGCCGGTAAACGAGCCGTTACAAACAGGAATCAAGGCGATTGACGCCATGATTCCCATTGGACGTGGCCAGCGTGAATTGATCATCGGTGACCGTCAGACCGGTAAAACGGCTGTGGCCATTGATACCATCATTAATCAAAAAGAATTTTATGACCAGGGCAACCCGGTATATTGCATCTATGTGGCAATTGGTCAAAAGAGTTCTACCGTGGCTGCTATTGCCAATACCCTGGAAAAAGCAGGAGCCATGCCTTATACCGTAATTGTTTCTGCCTCTGCTTCTGATCCTGCTCCGATGCAGTTTTATGCTCCGTTTGCAGGAGCTGCCATCGGAGAATACTTCCGGGATACCGGCCGTCCGGCATTGATTGTTTATGACGACTTGTCGAAGCAAGCGGTGGCTTACCGCGAAGTGTCGCTGCTGCTGCGTCGTCCTCCGGGCCGTGAAGCTTATCCGGGTGATGTATTTTACCTGCACAGCCGCTTGCTGGAGCGTGCAGCCAAGGTAATCGCCAATGATGCAATTGCTTCTCAGATGAATGATTTGCCCGAATCCCTGAAAGGGAAGGTAAAAGGAGGAGGATCGCTGACAGCTCTTCCAATCATTGAAACACAGGCCGGTGACGTGTCGGCATATATTCCTACCAACGTAATTTCCATCACCGATGGTCAGATATTTCTGGAGTCAAACCTGTTTAACTCCGGTGTTCGTCCTGCCATTAACGTAGGTATCTCTGTATCACGGGTGGGAGGTAATGCACAGATTAAATCCATGAAGAAGGTAGCCGGTACGTTGAAGCTGGATCAGGCTCAGTACCGCGAATTGGAAGCTTTTGCAAAATTCGGATCTGACCTCGATGCTGCAACTAAATCCATCCTTGATAAAGGTGCACGTAACGTGGAAATTCTGAAGCAGGGACAATATTCTCCACTTACCGTTGAAAAGCAGATCGCCATTATCTATGCAGGTACCAAAAACCTGTTGCGTTCAGTTCCGGTAAATAAGGTAAAGGATTTTGAAAATGATTACCTCACCGTACTTGATCTGAACCACCGGGATGTGCTTGATCGGTTGAAGAAAGGTGAATTCAATGATGAAATTACCGGTGTACTTGAAAAAGTAGCCGCTGATGTTTCCAGAAGGTATCAAGCTTAATTGACGGAATACTATGCCAAATCTGAAAGAAGTTCGCAACCGAATCACATCCGTTAATTCAACCAAGCAAATTACCAGTGCCATGAAGCTGGTAAGTGCTGCCAAGTTGAAAAAGGCTCAGGATGCCATTACCCGGATGCGCCCATATGCTAATAAACTCAAGGAAATTCTTTCGAACCTGAGCCAAAGTATGGATGCCTCCGAAGGAATTTATTCCCGTCAGCGCGAAGTAAAAAATGTGTTGCTGATAGTGGTTACTTCCAATCGCGGACTCTGTGGTGCATTTAATGCCAACGTGATAAAAAAAGCCAATCAGGCGATTGAAAACACCTACGCCAAGCAGTTGGCCGAAGGCAAGGTTCATGTGATCACTGTGGGTAAAAAAGCTACTTCTTTTTTCTCTAAAAAGCAGGGTGTTGAATTGCTTTATTCGCATGATGAATTGTTTGGTTCACTTACGTTTGAGGCAGTGATTCCTGTGGCTGAAAAGGCGATGAAGCTTTTTACAGAAGGGAAAGTGGATAAGGTGGAGTTTATTTACAATCAGTTTAAATCTGCCGGTACACAGTTGGTATTACAGGAACAGTTTCTTCCGGTTTTACCTCCAACTACTAACGATAAAGCTAACAATGCAAGCCAGGATTATATTTTCGAACCATCCAAGGCAGAAATTGTAGAGAACCTCATTCCTCTTTCTTTAAAAACGCAGTTTTTTAAAGTACTTCTAGACTCTCATGCTGCTGAACACGGCGCCCGAATGACAGCGATGCACAAAGCAACCGACAATGCGTCAGACCTGCTTAAAAATCTCAAGTTAAGTTACAACAAAGCCCGCCAGGCTGCTATTACCAACGAGATTCTCGAAATTGTGGCCGGAGCAGAGGCACTCAAAGGATAATCAGAAAAGCGGCCAATGCCGTTTTTTTATTTTAGATTGATGAATATAACCCTCTTCGGATGAAATCTTTGATTACCATTTTGTTGTTAGTAGTATCCAATGTGTTTATGACCTTTGCCTGGTATGGCCATTTAAAATTTAAAGATTATCCTTGGTTTGCCAAGCTTAGCTTGGTAGTAGTAATTATAATCAGCTGGGGATTGGCTTTCTTTGAATATATTTTTCAGGTTCCGGCCAATAAAATTGGTTTTAGAGGAAACGGCGGACCATTTACTTTGTTCCAGCTCAAAATTCTTCAGGAAGTAATTACACTGGTAGTTTTTACTCTGTTTGCCGTACTGCTTTTTAAAAATGAAAGCTTTCGCTGGAACCACCTGGTGGCCTTTATTTTTCTGGTGCTGGCCGTGGTTTTTGTGTTTTGGAATAAAGATCAGTTGCATTAAATAAAAAAAGCACCCTTCGTGGGTGCTTTTTTTGTTGCCCGAGCTGGATTCGAACCAACACAGTCAGAACCAAAATCTGAAGTCCTGCCATTAGACGATCGGGCAATCAGGAGTGCAAAGATAATAAAAAATCAATTTTCAAAAACTTTACATCTGTGAATTTCTTTTTATCTCTACCTGTATGCATGATATTGCGATCCCGCTGATTTATCTTTATATTTGTATAATCATTAATTAGTAAACTCAATTTTATGGCGGGAATCAACAAAGTAATTCTTTTAGGCAATCTGGGTAAAGACCCTGAGATTAGAAGTCTTGAAAACGGCGCTTCGGTAGCCAAATTTCCATTGGCAACCAGCGAAACTTATAAAAATCGTAACGGTGAGCGGGTAGAAACCACCGAATGGCATAATGTGGTGATGTGGCGCGGGCTGGCAGAAATAGCCGAAAAATACTTGAAAAAAGGAAGTAAGGTATACATTGAGGGAAAAATCCGTACTCGTAGTTACGATGATAAGGATGGCAACAAAAAGTACATCACAGAAATTGAAGCCGACAACATGCTAATGCTGGATGGCCGAGGTGATCGCCCTGACGGAGCAAGCATGCCTTCGTATGAACCATCGGTTTCTGCACCGGCCTCTCCTTCAGCACCGCTGCCCGGATCATCTGAACCCGATGATTTGCCTTTTTAAGGTATAACCAATATTCATCCCTTGGACGATCCCCTTAGTTACTTAAGTCAGATTGAATACATGGATGACGGATTAGGCTGGCACCATGCAGGCTATCTGTTAGCAGTATTTTTATTGCTGGTGTGTTCTGCCTTGATTTCGGCTTCAGAAGTAGCCTTTTTTTCTCTTTCACAAAAAGAACTGGATGAAATCAGGCAGAATTCTCTGCGCAAAAAAGTACAGCACCTCTTAGGTTACCCCAAAAAGCTGCTGGCTACTATTCTTATAGCCAACAATTCGGTAAATATTGCCATTGTTATTTTGTCGGGCTTTGTCATGACAGATATGCTCAGTACGGTAAGCTGGCCTGGATGGTTATTATTTACTATTCAGGTGGGAGTGGTTACATTTTTTATTTTACTCTTTGGTGAGATTGTTCCAAAAATTTATGCCACGTACCAGCCACAGGCCATCATTCGTATGATGGCAACACCTTTGGGATTTATGAATGTAGCACTTTCGTGGGTCAGCGCGCCCTTGATTTTATCCGGAAACTTTCTTGATAAACGGTTAAAAAAACATGAGTTATCTCTTTCGGCTAATGAACTGAACCGGGTGATTGAAATGACCAACGACGAGTCGGTTACAGAAGAGGAAAAGAAAATATGGAAAGGAGTGGTTGAATTCGGTACCATTACCGTAAAAGAAACCATGAAGCCTCGAACCGATGTGATGGCGGTTGAATATGATACTTCTTTTCAGGAATTACTTGGGTTTATTCTTCAGGCTGGCTATTCGCGTATCCCGGTATATAAAGAAACCTTTGATAATATTGCCGGAGTTCTTTATATCAAAGATGTGTTGCCTCATATACACGAAGAAGGCAATTATGCCTGGCAGCCATTGATTCGCCCCCCGTTTTATGTTCCGGAGAATAAAATGATCGATGATCTCTTGAAAGAATTTCAGGAAAAGAAAATGCACATGGCCATTGTTGTGGACGAGTTTGGAGGAACTTCAGGTATCATAACACTCGAGGACGTAATAGAGGAAATTGTAGGTGAGATTAATGATGAGTTTGATGATGAAGATGTGATTTATTCGCGGCTGGATGATTTTAATTATGTTTTTGAAGGCAAAACTACGTTGGTAAATCTTTGCCGAATTATTCAGATTCCTTATGAACAGATAGAACCGTTTGCCGGTGATGCTGATACACTGGCCGGGTTGATTCTGAATGTAAATGAACGTCTTCCTGAACGGGGAAAGGTACTAACCATTACGAATCTTCGTTTTACGGTAGAGTCGGTTGATAAACGTCGAATAAAACGGGTAAAAGTAACTTTGCTGAATGAATCCACAGAAACATGAAAAATATTGTATTTATTACTGGTTTGATTGTTAGCTTATATGCCTGTGGTGGCGGAACAGCATATACTCCCAAACCCCGTGGATATTTCCGAATTGAGGTTCCTACCCATGCGTATCAGCCATACGATACAGTTTGTCCGTTTACCTTTGAGTTTGCCGAATCTGCCCGTTTAAAACCATACAGCGGACAGGGGAGCCAGCAACCCTGTTGGTTTGATGTATATTATCCGAAATACCGGGCTACCCTGCATTGCAGTTATGAATCGGTGAACAACAACTTGAAAAAATACATTGATGATGCACAGACGCTGGTTTTTAAGCATGTTATTAAAGCATCCGGCATTGAAGAGGCAACCGTCATAGATCCTGAATATAAAGTATACGGAACTGTATATCAGTTGCAGGGTGATCCGGCTACACCGTATCAGTTTTATTTAACGGATAGCAGCCGGCATTTCTTCCGTGCGGCACTGTATTTTGATTACAAGCCCAATTACGATTCCCTTCGTCCAATACTTGATTTTCTTAAAGAAGACATGGATCATTTAATTGAAACTTTTCAGTGGAAATAACTTTTGCACGGTATTTGTCTCTTCCTTTCAGATTTTTTAAATATACTTATTCGGAGAATCCGGTATAACTTTCTTATTTTTGAACTAAACACATTGTAACCATGAAAAAGATTTTTCTAACCCTTAGTGCCTTCTGCGTTGGTTTATTTTCATTTGCCCAGTTTGAAGGAGAAGTAAAATACAGCATTAATATCAGCGGTGATAAAGAAATTGAACAACAGAAAGCCATGATGCCTACGCACTACCGGATGTTATTCAGAAACGGTGATTCCAAATTTATTCAGGAAGGAGGAATTATGGCAGCCATGATGGGAGATATCATTACCAAAGGAGAGGCCGGTAAAACCTATTTTGTAAATCATACCACCAAAATGGTGAATGAATTTACACCGAAGGAGTCTAATGAAAAAACTGAAATTAAACCGGTTGTTACCAAAGAAAATGAAACCGTAAAAATTTTGGGATACCAGTGTCAGAAGTATAAAGTGGTAATGAAAAATGATAAAGGAGAAGAAGCAACTACTACCTATTTATGGGCTGCTAAAGACCTTAAGTTTTCATCCAAAGGCGGAAGCAAGCGATATGGTACCGGTCAGTTTCAGTACGAAGGGGTAGAAGGGTTTCCTTTAAAAATGCAGGTAATAACCAAAGCACAGGGATCGAATATGACCATGACCATGACAGCTGTAAATCTTTCAACTACGGCTCCTGATGCCAAAGAGTTTGAAATCCCTGCTAACTATACCAAAGAAGAAGGCTTGCCCGGGATACTCAAAATGGCAGAGATGATGGGAGGGAATAAATAAAATTTTTTCATTGGATTAATCATTTAAAACCACCTCAGGGTGGTTTTTTTATTTCCACCGCATCCGAATACGATATTCCTGCGGATAATGATTGTTGGTTCGGTTTCCCAGATTTTTTACCCAACCTAACGGAATGCCCAGATGGGTGAGTAGTACAAATCCTTTGGGTGTATTTTCAGGTAAAGTGATGTTTTCTTTGGATAAAAATAACCTGGCTTGATACGCATCCAATTCACAGGTTGGAATTTCCTTATTCAGGAAAAAACTCATGGACAGTGCATGAGAAGGGATCACATCTTTTCCTTTAATTTCACCTACATCAATACCTGCCTGTACCATGCGAAGATTGTTTGAAGCGATATCCAGCCACCCAATCCAATCATGCGGAAATATTATGATAGGTAGCTTTTCACTTCGTATCAGGGTCCTGGTTTCTGGAAGTGTAATATATGAGTTAAAAAGTGCTGTATTGCAGAACTCAGGTTTGTATTTTCTACGGGATTTGATTTCCGAATGTATGCCCCCTGTTTTTTTATATACAGCCAGGTAAAATCCTTCACCCCGGTTTTTATGCGGAAAAAACTGAACACTGTTGGGTGACGGTTGTGTAATATTCCATTCATTATTGACAGTGATTGTTACCGGTTCAAAGCCGCTTGCTTTTATTTGCTGCTGATGTGCATCATTCTCTTCCGGATTGTAGGTACATGTGCTGTAAATTAACAACCCCTCATCTGCTACAATTTTTGCAGCTGAACTAAGAATACGTTTTTGACGTAGGGAACAATGGTGTGTGTTTTCAACACTCCATTCCTCTATACTTTCAGGATCTTTCCGAAACAATCCTTCGCCAGAGCATGGCGCATCAACAAACACTACGTCAAAATGCATTTCACTGTTTACAAAATCTTCCGGATCATTGTTCGTAATGATCACATTGTCGTATCCCCAGCGGATCGTATTTTCTTTGAGCGCAGGAATACGGCTGCGTATTACTTCATTGGATATCAGTAATCCTTCGCCGTTCAGAAAAGCGCTGAGCAAGGTTGATTTGCCCCCCGGTGAGGCACACAGATCAAGTATTTTTAGATTATTTTTTTGCTTAGGAAAAAGCTGTTTTAATACTTCATACAAAAACATGGAACTGGCTTCCTGCACATAATACGCACCGGCATGAAACAACGGATCAAGAGTGAAAACAGGTCGTTCAGATAAGTAGTATCCCTCTTCACACCAGGTGATCCGAGGCATTTGATGCCAGGTATGAGTATCCGGAAATTTTCGTGGATGAATACGAATACTAACGGGTGCAGGCAACTTG
>Ga0272446_1005328_pt1 | contig 14302 bp, 14 predicted proteins | sample YNPCB0061_FD_194587 | JGI IMG/M metagenome (GOLD analysis project Ga0272446, IMG submission 194587) | Hot spring microbial mat communities from Yellowstone National Park, WY, United States - YNP-CB-006-1 | ecosystem: Environmental > Aquatic > Thermal springs > Hot (42-90C) > Sediment | place...
CTAGGCGAAGGCGGTCATGCGCACAGGCGATCTCGTCGGCCGGGATGGCGCCGGCCGCGGCCTGGCGCCAGCGGCGGGTCGGGGAAGCGGTCCTCGATGTCGTCGTTGATGACGGTCGATTCCGTCAGCACGAGGTCGCCGTCCTCGAGCACCGGCACCATGCCGTCCGGGTTCAGCGCCAGGAACTCGGGCGAGAGCTGCTCGAAGCGCCGCAGGTTCAGCATGCGGCCCGCATAGGGGATGACCTTCTCGGCGAGGCAGAGCCTGACCTTCTGCGAGCAGGCGGAGGCTGAGACATGGTGCAGGACGAGCGTCAGGCGGCCTCCGGCTCGCGCATGACGAGGCCGGCGAGGTCGCCCGCAGTCAGGCCGGCGACGGGCCGGTCCTCGGTCTTGCGGCCGGCCTTGAGGACGACGACCCGGCCGGCGACCGCGACCACGTCCTGCATCGCGTGGCTGACCAGGATGACGGTGCGGCCCTCGTCGTGCAGGCGGCGTATCAGGCCGAGGACCTGCGCCGTCTCCTTCACGCCGAGCGCCGCCGTCGGCTCGTCCATGATGATGATGCGCGCATCCCAGCGCAGCGCGCGGCAGATCGCCACCGCCTGTCTCTGGCCGCCGGACAGGCTTTCCACCGGCGTCTCCATGTCCGTGATCGTCACCGCCAGGCGGGCGAGGAAGCCGCGGCTCATCTCCGCCATCCGCCGCTTGTCGAGCAGGCCGAAAGGCCGGCGCGTCAGCTCGGAGCCGAGGAACACGTTCTGCCAGATGGACAGCCGCGGCGCGACGGCGAGGTCCTGGTAGATCGTCGCGACGCCGCGGCGGAGCGCGTCTTGCGGGCTGCGGAACGCGACCGGCGCGCCGTCGAGCGCGACCGTGCCGCCGGTCGGGCGCTGGGCGCCGGCGAGGATCTTGACGAGGCTAGACTTGCCCGCGCCGTTGTCGCCGCAAAGCGCCAGCACCTCGCCGGCGCGGATGTCGAGATCCACGCCGCGCAGCGCGGCGACCGCGCCGTAGGACATCGCGATGCCGCGGAGCGAGAGCAGCGGCCCGGTCACGCCCGCCCGCCGCTCACAGGAAGCGCCGGACGTTGTGCTGGTCCACGAGCTGCGCGTCCATGAACAGGTAGGGGCCGCTGGCGATCGCCGTCCGCGGCTCGCCGCGCAGCACGATGCGCTCGATGGCGTCCACCGCGCGGGTTCCCATCTCCTCGAAGGGAATCATCACGGTGGCCTGCAGCGTGCTGTCCGGGTCGGCGATGCGGCGGTAGGTTTCCGCGCCGCCGTCGATCGAGACGAAGGGGATCTGCCCCTTGCGCGTGCCGCGCGCGCGCAGCAGGTCGTCGATGACGAAGGCCTGGCCGTCGAAGCTGGCCCAGATGCCCTGCGTCTGCGCCGCATGCCGCAGCAGCAGCGCCTGGAAGCCCTGGCGCACGTCGTCGCGCCAGCTCTGCGTGCGCGCCATGGTGTGGGAGGCGAGCACGCGCACGCCGGTGTTCTCCGACAGCACGACGTCCAGCACCTTGCCGCGGATGCGGGTGCCGACATTGCCCTCGAAGCGCTGCGTCAGGATGTTGCCCTGGTAGCCGATCTCCCCGAGCAGCCAGAGCGCGGCATCGGCGCCGACCTTGTATTCGTTCACCTGGATGTCGAAGAGCGTGTGGGCGGAGGCGCCGGACATGATGGTGACGACCGGGATGCCGGCGGCGCGGGCGCGCTGGTACTGCGCCTCCACCTCCACCGGGCGCGTCATGCAGGCGATGATGGCGCGCGGGCGGCGCTGGATCAGGGTATCCAGCTGCTCGGCGTGGCGGGGCAGCGCGCCCTCGCTGTTCAGCACGGTGGCGGTCCAGCCCTTGGCGCGCGCGGCGGCGGCGGCGGCGTTGGCGGCGCGGGCGTGCGTCTCGCTGCTCATCTGGAAGCCGATGATGGCGATCTCGGTCGCCTGCGCGAGGGCCGGCGCGGCGAGCGCGGCGGCGGCCAGCGCGGCACCGCCCAGGAGCGCGTCGCGGCGTGTGGTGTCGGTCATGCGGGTCTCCTCTCCTCAGCGTCGGACATTGAGCTTCTTGACGAAGGGCGCGCGGCCCGTGCCGGTCGCCGCCACCGCGACCGAGGCCAGGATGATCGTGCCGAGTACGATGTCCTGCCAGTAGTATTCCGCCCCCAGCAGCACGAGGCCGTTGCCCAGCACCTTGAGCGTGAAGGCGGCGAAGAGCGTGCCCGGGATGTTCGGCCGCCCCGGCTCGAACATGCTCATGCCGAGCAGCACGGCGGCGATCGCGTAGAGGAAATGGTCGTTCGCCATCGCCGGCGCGGCCGAGGAGAGCGAGGACGCGAGCAGCACCGCGGTCAGCCCGGCGCAGGCGCCGGCGAGCGTCAGGGCGAGGCGCTTCATCGCCAGCGTGCGGATGCCGGCCAGCCGCGCCGCCTCGTCCGCCTCGCCGGTCGCGACGAGATGCGCGCCGACGCGCGTCCACTTCACCAGCAGCCACGCCGCGAGCGCGGTGCCGGCCAGCCACAGCACGAGATTCGGCACGCCGAAGCTCGTCCCGCGCGCGAGCCCGGTGAAGGAGGCGGGCCACCGCCCGACGAAGGCGACGCCCTGCGTCAGCATGAAGGACAGCCCCTTGGCGACGGCCGCGACGCCGAGGGTCGCGATCAGCGAGGGCACCTTCAGCACCGTCACCGCCACGCCATTCGCCGCGCCGCAGGCGACGCCGACCGCCAGGCCGGCCGCCACGGCGACCCATGGCTCGGCGCCGCCATGCACCAGCGCGCCCGTGACCACGGCGGCGAGCGAGGCGACCTCGGCGACCGAGAGGTCGATCTCGGCGGTGACGAGCGCCAGCGTGAAGCCGATGGCGAGGATGCCGAGGAAGGCCGTCTCCTTCAGGATCAGCGCCAGATTGTCGGGCGTGAGGAACACCGGCGTGCTGGCGGCGAAGGCCGCGAAGAGCGCGACCCCTGCCAGCGCCGTGCCGTAGCGTGCGACGATCTTCCGCATCGGCGCATCCTCGCCGCCTCGCGCGCCGGCATCAAGCGAAGGCGGCCAGCGCGCGGGACAGCGGGGCGACCGCCTCCTCCGCCTGCCGGAACAGCGCGTGCAGGCGGCGGGCGGCGGCGTGGCGGGCGGGGTCGGGCGCGATGCGCGCGGCGGGACGCGCGAGCTCGTCCTGCAGGGCGCCGAGCGGGCGGCCTTCCAGCGCGGCGAAGGCGGCGATCGCGGCGCCGAGCAGCCCGGGCTCGGCGCACGCCGTCAGCACCACCGGGCGGCCGAGCACATCGGCGCGGATGCGCGCCCAGCCGGGCGTCGCGCCGCCGCCGCCGAGGCGCAGTTCCGTCGCGGCGCGGCCGGCCGCCGCCTCGGCGCGGGCGAGCACGGTCGCGTTGTTGAAGGCGACGCCCTGCATCACCGCGCGCGCCATCTCCGCCGCGCCATGCCCGCGCGAGAGGCCGAGGAAGGCGCCGCGCAGCGCCGGGTCCCAGTGCGGCACGCGCTCGCCCGAGAGGCTCGGCAGGAACAGCACCGGCAGCGGGTCGGCGGGCGGCGGATCGGCGGCCGCGACGCCAAGGGCGGCGAGCCAGGCGAGCGCGTCGGCGCCGTGCTGGCTCGGCCCGCCAAGCTGCCACAGCCCGTCCCAGTCCACCGTCAGCAGCCCGGGCGCCGCGGCGGGCGCGTCGTGCAGCAGGCCGAGCACCTCCGTCGTGCCGGAGATGCAGTAGGCGAGCCCCGCGCGCATCGCGCCGAGCCCGGTCACCGCCGCCCAGGTGTCGTTCGCCATCGCCAGCACCGGCCGGCCGGCAAGCGCGCCGAGCGCGCCCGGCAGACCGGCGCGGACCCGGCCCATCACCTCCGCCGGGCGGCGCAGCGGCGGCAGCAGAGGCGGCAGGCCGAGCGGCGCCAGCAGCCCGCGCGACGCCGCGAGCCGCGCCGAAGACACGGTGTCGGAGGCGACGACGCCGGTCAGCCGTCGGTTGATCTCGTCCTTCGGTTCGAGCGCCGAGGCGGCGCGGGCGATGACATCGGGCTCTGTCTCGGCGAGCCACGCGAGGCGCGCGAGCGGGTGGAAGGCGTTGACCTGCGCGGCTTCCGGGTGATCGGGCGGCAATCCGTCGCGGAGCGCGGGCAGCACCGCCTCGGCGCGCGTGTCGGTCCACAGCAGCGCCGGCCGCAGCACCTGCCCCGCGGCATCCAGAAGCACGAGTGAGCGGGTGAAGGCGGTGACGGCGACCGCCTGGACGGCGGCGAAGCCGGGCGGGTCGGCCTCGCGCAGCGCCGCGGCGGCGGCGACGACGAAGCGCCACCACTCCTCCGGGTCGGCCTCCGTGCCGAGCCGGTGCGGGGCCGCGTGCAGCGCGCGGATCGCGCCGTCGCGGCCGAGCAGCGCGAGTCGGAAGCTCGACCCGCCGAGATCGGCCGCGAGCACCGTGCGGGGCGGCGTCATCCGCTCAGCCGCGGATCAGCACCACCGCCTCGATCTCGACGGCGATGCCGCGCGGCAGGCTGCCCATGCCGACGGCCGAGCGCGCCGGCCGCCCGGCATCGCCCAGCACCTGCACGAACAGGTCGGTGCAGCCGTTGACGACCTCCGGCTGCTCGGCGAAATCCGGCGTCGCGCGCACCATGCCGAGCACCTTCAGCACGGCCTCCACGCGGTCGAGCGAGCCGAGCGCCTGGCGCATGTTGGCGAGCAGGTTGAGGCCGCAGAGCCGCGCCGCCTCGTAGCCCTGCCGCACGGAGAGATCGGCGCCGACGACGCCGGTGATGGACGCGCCGTCCGCGCGGCGCGGGCCGACCCCCGACAGGAACAGCAGCCCGCCGCCGATCCGCCAGGGCACGTAGTTGGCGAGCGGCGCGGGCGGCTCGGGCAGCGCCAGCCCGAGTTCGGCGAGGCGGCGTTCGGCGGACATGGGGCGGGCTCCGGGAGGTTCGGGTGCATCCTGCCCCGGCCGCCCGCCGCTGTCAGGTGCGCCGCGCGTCCCGTCAGTCGGCCGCCCGCACCAGCCGCCCGGGCAGCGCGCCGGTCGGGGTGTCGCGCTCGATGATCGGCTGGCCTGCGACCAGCGTCAGGTCGTAGCCCTCGACTCGCTGGATCAGGCGGCGGCCGCCGGCCGGCAGGTCGAACGCGACCTCGGGGCGGTGGATGCGCAGCCGATCGAAGTCGATCACGTTGAGGTCCGCCTTCAGCCCGGGCTTCAGCCGCCCGCGGTCGGCGAAGCCGAAGAAGTCGGCCGTCTCGCTCGTCTGCCGCTTCACCAGGAACTCGAGCGGCATCTGCGGCCCGCGCGTGCGGTCGCGGCCCCAGTGGCTCAGCATGAAGGTCGGCATCGAGGCGTCGCAGATCACGCTGCAATGCGCTCCGCCATCGGACAGGCCGACGACGGTGTAGGGGTCCTTCAGCATCGCCTCGACGACCGAGAGGTCGCCCGGCGCATAGTTGACGACGGGGAAATAGATCATCCGCCCGCCGTCCTCGCCGGTGAGATAGTCGTAGGTGAAGGCGGCCGGATCCTGGCCGGCGGCGGCGGCGAGCGCGGCGAGGGACTGCTCGGGCGGCGGCTCGTAGTCCGGCGGGTCGCCGAGCGCGAACATCTTGTCCCAGCGCGTCGCGATGGCGCGCGACAGCGGCGGCAGCACGGCCAGCAGCCGCTCGGAGGCGTCCTCGGACAGGATCTTGGCGCGCGTCCCGGGGTCGCGCAGCCGCACCAGCTTCTCGGCCGGCGCGAGGTCGTTCAGCGCCGCGTAGGATTCGCGCAGCGCGAAGGGGTTGAGCGAGGTGTTGAGGCCGAGGATCAGCCCGACCGGACGGCACGCGACCTGGGCTGCCAGCGGCAGCCCGTCCTTGCGCGCCGCATGCACGCCGGCCATCAGCCGCACCCAGCGCTCTGGGTCATAGGCGCGGTCGGTCAGCAGGAACCAGGTGGGGCGGCGGGTCTCCGCCGCCAGTTCGCGCAGCCAGCGGAACTCCGCGGCCTCGTCCTCGAAGTCCGACAGCATGCCGAAGGTGCCGCGCCCCGCCCGCGCCATGGCGCGGCCGATGCCGAGCAGCTCGCGTTCCTCGGCGTAGCGCGCGGGCACGAGGTCGCCGGCCGGCGTCTTGTGCTGGTCGGTGCGCGAGGTGGTGAACCCGAAGGCGCCGGCGCGCAGGCCCTCCTCGGTCAGCCGCGCCATCTCGGCGATGTCCTTCTGCGTCGCGACCTCGCGGTTGAACCCGCGCTCGCCCATCACGAACACGCGCAGCGGGTGGTGCGGGATCTGGGCCGCGACATCGATCGCGCGCGGCATCGCGGCCAGCGTGTCGAGATATTCCGGGAAGCTCTCCCAGGTCCAGGACAGGCCCTCGGACAGCACGATGCCGGGGATGTCCTCGACGCCTTCCATCAGGTCGATCAGCCCCTGGCGGTCGCGCGCGCGGCAGGGGGCGAAGCCCACACCGCAATTGCCCATCAGCACCGTGGTCGAGCCATGCCAGGAGGAGGGCGCGAGCTGCGGGTCCCAGGTCGCCTGGCCGTCATAGTGCGTGTGCACGTCCACCCAGCCCGGCGTGACGAGGCGGCCGGCGGCGTTGATCTCTCGCCTGCCCGGGCCGGCCTTGCCGCCGACCTGCGCGATGCGGTCGCCGTCGATCGCGATGTCGCCGGCGAAGCGCGGGGCGCCCGTGCCGTCGAGGATGAGCCCGTCGCGGATGACGATGTCGTGCATGGTCGGTCCTTCGGCTGTTGCCTGGCAGGTGGCGGCGGGCCGGCTTGCGCGCAACCCGCCGCGCGGCGTCAGTTCACCTGGATGCGTGCGTCCCGCACGACACCGCGCCAGCGTTCCAGGTCGGCGGCGATGAGGGCGGCGAGCGTCTGCGGATCGCTCGCTTCCACGGTGAAGCCGAGGGTCGCCAGACGCTGCGTCACCTCCGGGGTGCGCAGCGCGTCGGTGAAGGCCTGGTGCAGCCGCGCGACGGCGGCGGGCGGCGTGCCGGCGCGCACCAGGATGCCGGTCCAGGACTGCGAGAGGATGTCGGGCTGGCCCTGCTCCGCCATGGTCGGCACGTCCGGCAGCGGCGCGAAGCGGCGCGGGCCGGCCACCGCGATGCCGCGCAGCCGCCCGGACTGGATGTGCGGCAGCGCCGTGCCCGCGTTCATCATGGACATCGGCACGGTGCCCGCGATCAGCGCCTGCACCGTCGGCGCGCCGCCCTGGAAGGGCACATGCGTCATCTCGATGCCGAGGCGCAGCCGCGTCAGCTCCATGCCGAGCTGTTCCGACGAGCCGATGCCGGAGGAGCCGTAGTTCACGCCGCCTGGCTGCGCGCGCGCCCAGGCCGCGAGCTCCGCGAGGTTCGTCGCCGGCACCGACGGATGCACGACGAGCATGTTCGGCGCCGACATCGCCAGCGTCACCGGCGCGAAATCGGCGATCGGGTCGAAACCGACCTCGCGCGTGACGACCGGCATGATTGTCAGCGTGCCCGAGGCGGCGAACATCACCGTGTGCCCGTCGGCCGGCTGCTGCGCGACATGGCGCGTGCCGACGACGCCGGTCGCGCCCGGGCGGTTCTCCACCACCGCCGGCTGGCCGAGCGCGGCCTGGACGAGCGGCGCGCACAGCCGCGCCACGATGTCGGTCGGCCCGCCGGGCGGGAAGGGCACGACGAGGGCGATCTGCCGCGTCGGGGCCCAGGCGGCCTGCGCGCGGGCGATGGCCGGCAACGCGAGCGGGGCGGCGAGAAGCGGCAGGAACTGGCGGCGGCGCATGGCGTCCTCCCCGGTTGTCCGGACAACGTGGCGCGCAAGGAAGCACAGTCGGCGGGCGCTGTCAGCCCCGGCCGAGCATGCGCCGCGCCAGCGCCACGATGTCGGCGGCGCGCGGGATGGACAGCGCCTCGATCGGCGGCGCGAAGGGCTTCGGCGCGTGGGGGGAGGCGAGCCGCCGCACCGGGCCCTTCAGCGCGTCGAAGGCGTGCTCGCCGATCATCGCCGCGATCTCGGAGCCGACGGAGCAGCGCATCGTCGCCTCGTCCACCACCAGCGCGCGGCCGGTGCGGCGGATGGAGGCGAGGATCGCCTCCTCGTCCAGCGGAGAGAGGCTGCGCGGGTCCAGCACCTCGGCGGAGATCCCCTCGGCGGCCAGGGTTTCCGCGGCCTCCAGCGCGCGATGCGCCATCGCGGCCCAGGCGATGATGGTCAGGTCGGCGCCCTCGCAGAGCCGGCGCGCCCGCCCGAGCGGGACGATGTGTTCGCCCTCCGGCACCTCGCCCTTCCGCGCGTAGAGCTGCTTGTGTTCGAAGAACAGCACCGGATCCTCGCCGCGCAGCGCGGATTTCAGCAGGCCCTTGGCGTCGGCGGGTGTGGAGGGGGCGACGACCTTGAGGCCGGGGATGTGGACGAACCACGCCTCCAGCGATTGCGTGTGCTGCGCGGCCGTGCCGCGCCCCATGCCGGAGGCGGCGCGGATGACGAGCGGCATGCGCGCCTGGCCGCCCGTCATGTAGCGCATCTTGACCGCCTGGTTGACGATCTCGTCCATGCAGGTGGTGAGGAAGTCGGCGAACATGATCTCGACGACGACGGGGCCGCCCGTCATCGCGGCACCCACCGCCATGCCGAGGAAGCCCGGCTCGGCGATCGGGGTTTCCAGCAGCCGGTCGCGGTGGGTCTCCAGCAGCGGCTTGTACACGCCGAACACGCCGCCCTGCGCCAGGATGTCCTCGCCCATCACGATCATCTCGGGGTGCCGGTCGAACTCCTCGGCCAGCGCCTCGGAGATCGCGTCGCGGAAGGTGATCTCCCGCGTCATGCGGCGGTGACGTCGGCGAGCAGCGCGTCCGGCCCCGGCTGCGGGCTGGCGAGCGCGAAGGCGAGCGCCTCGGCGATCTCCGCCTCGATCTCCGCCTCGATGCGCGCGCGCGCGTCGGGCGGCAGCAGCCCGGCGCGCTCCAGCTCCGCGCCGAAATGCACGACGGGATCGGTGCGGGCGCGCAGCGCCGCCACCTGCTCGCGCGTGCGGTAGACCTGCATGTCGCTGGTGGTGTGGCCGTAATAGCGCTGGGTGCGGCACTCGAGCAGGCTGGGGCCCTGGCCCGCGCGGGCGCGCGCCACCGCCGCCTCCGTCGCGCGGAACACCGCGCGGGGGTCGTTGCCGTCCACCGTCTCGCCCGGGATGCCGAAGGGGGCGGCGAGGGCGGAGACGCGCTCCGTCGCCAGGTTGTCGCGCGCCGCCACCCATTGCGCGTAGCCGTTGTGCTCGCAGACCAGAAGCAGCGGCAGGCGCCACAACGCGGCGATGTTCAGCACCTCGTGCAGCGTGCCGCGCGAGGCGGCGCCGTCGCCGAAGAAGGCGACCGAGACGGCACCCGATCCGCGCCGCTTCGCGATCAGCGCCGCCCCCGCCGCGATGCCGAAGGAGGCGCCGACGATGCCATTCGCCCCCAGCATGCCGACCGACAGGTCCGCGACATGCTGCGAGCCGCCCTTGCCGCGGCATACACCGTCCACGCGCCCGAACAGCTCCGCGAACATCCGCCGCATGGAGGCGCCCTTGGCGAGCGCATGGCCGTGGCCGCGATGCGTGGAGGCGATGGTGTCCTCCGCGCGCAGCGCCGCGCAGACGCCGACCGGCACCGCCTCCTGCCCGATGCAGACATGCAGCGCGCCCGGCAGGTCGCCCGTGGTGGAGTGGTAGATCGCCCTCTCCTCGAAGCGGCGGATGCGCAGCATCTGCCGCCAGAACGCGACGAGGGTTCCGAGCGGCAGGTCGTTCGTGGCGGGACGCGGGGGCGGCGGGGCGGCGAGCGCGCGGCCGGCGGCGACGCGGTAGCGCGGACGGGCGGGCGGCGTCGCGGGCGGTTCCGGCGCGGCGGCTTGGGCGGCGTCCAGCAGGCCCAGCGTGCCGCCGACCGGCACCTCCGTTCCCGGCGGCACAAGCTGCCGTGCCAGCACGCCATCCGCCGGCGCCTCCACCTCCATCGTCACCTTGTCGGATTCGACGACGGCGACGAGGTCGCCCCGCGCGACGCGCGCGCCTTCCGGCTGCAGCCAGGAGACGAGCGTGCCCCGCTCCATCACGTGCCCGAGGTTCGGCATGCAGATGCGCAACTCGGCCATCGCGACCTCCGGATCGCGCCGCGCGTCAGGTCGGCATCAGCGTCCGCGGCAGGAACAGGATCACCTGCGGGGCGTAGGTGCAGACCGCCAGCACGACGCACAGCGTCAGGAAATACGGCCAGGCGGCGCGGAAGATCGAAAGGATGTCGGTCTTCCCGATCACCGACATGGTGGACAGGATCAGCCCGACGGGCGGTGTCAGCAGCCCTAGCGTCAGGTTGATCACCATCACCACCCCGAGCGCGATCGGGTCCACCCCCATCGAGATGAAGATCGGGAAGGTGATCGGCGCCAGCACCAGCATGATCGGCAGCGCGTCCATGAACATGCCGAGCACGAGCAGGATGATGTTGAACATCAGCAGCAGCACGTTCACGTCGGTGGAGATCGCCAGCATCGCGTCCGTCAGGATCTGGCCGAACTGCTCCTGCAGGGCGATGCGGGCGAACATGCTGGCGACGCCGGCCATCAGCATGATCACCGCCGTCGCGGCGGCCGCCTTGGCCGCGCAGTCGATGATGATGCGCAAGCTGAGCGTCCGGTAGACGACGAGGCCGAGGAACGCGACATAGACGACGAGGATCGCCGCCGCCTCGGTCGGGGTCGCCAGCCCGACCATGATCGCCCGCAGCACGATCAGCGGCGCGGCCAGCGGCAGCAGCGCGCCGAGCGTCGCCTGCCACAGCTCGCCGCGGCTGGCGCGCTGTTCGCGCGGGTAGTTCCGCTTGCGGCTGATGACGTAGGTCAGCACGAACATCGAGACGAACATCAGCACGCCGGGCACGACGCCCGCGAGGAACAGCTGCCCGATCGAGAGGTTCTGGATGGCGCCGAGCAGCACGAACAGGATGGACGGCGGGATGATCGGCGCAATGGTCGCGGCAGAGGCGATGACGCCGCAGGCGAAGTTCCGCGGGTAGCCTCGCTTCTCCATCTCCGGCACCAGCACGGCGCCGGTGGCGGCCGCGTCCGCCACCGCCGAGCCAGACATGCCGGACATGATGAAGTTGGTCGTCACCGCCACATTGGCCAGGCCCCCGTGGATGTGCCCGACCAGCGCGGCGGCAAAGCGGATCAGCCGCTGCGTCACGCCGGCCGCCGACATCAGGTAGCCGGCGAAGACGAACATCGGGATCGCGATCAGCGTGAAGCTCTGCACGCCCGAGAGCATCTGCTGCGGCAGCAGCGACAGCGGCGCGCCGAAATCCACGATGGACGCGGCGACGAGATAGACGAGGCAGGCGACGCCGATCGCCCAGGCGATCTCCATCCCGGCCGCGGCCAGCACCAGCATCGTCCCGATCAGCAGCAGCAGCAGCATGGCGTCAGCCGCGCGAACGCAGGGCGCGCAGCGTGCGCAGCCACAGCACGATCTGGAAGCCGAGCATCAGCGCCAGCCCCGCCGGCAGGGCGGCCACCAGCACCCAGCGCGGCCAGCCCGTCGCCTGCATGCGCCCGAACATGGCAAGGTCCAGCACGTCCTGCGAATGCCACAGCAGAACCGCGAGGAACGCGACGACGATGCTGTGGGTGACCAGCCGGAACCACAGCACGACGCGCGGGCGGAAGATGAGCTCGATCGCCTGGACGCGCACGTTCCAGCCCGACACGATGGCGAGCCCGGCCGCCAGGAACCCCATCCAGACGAACAGGAACACGGGCACTTCCTCGCCCCAGAACGGCGGCGCGTGGAAGAAGTAGCGCGCCATGGTGGCGTAGAACACGATGGCGACCACGCCGATCAGGCACAGCGCGCTGGCGTAGTAGAGGAACCACTGGACGAAGCCCCGCGTATCGAGGCCGCCCGTCTCGGCGTCGTGCGGATTGTCCATGCGGCCCCTTGGCAGGCAAGCGGCCGGGGCGCGCGCCCCGGCCCCGGGAGATCAGGCGGCCTTCAGCTGCTCATAGGCGCCGGCGCCGAACACCTCGGTCACCAGGCGGCGGGCCAGCGGCTCCATGATCCGCTCGAGTTCCGCCTGGTCGAGATCGACGACCGAGGTCGGCCCGTTCGCCGCGCGCCAGCGGGCGATGTCCTCCTGCTTCGAGCGCATCGGGCGCTGCACCAGCCCCTCCTCGTGCATCTCGTTGAAGGTGGCGGTGAACAGCTGCTGCTGCTGCGCCGACAGGCGCGCCCAGGACCGCTCGCCGATGAAGATCTTGTCCATGCCGACGCCGAAGTCGTTCGACACCACGTGGCGCGACACCTCGCTGAAGCGGTTGGCGAGCATCACGTTGATGAGCGTGATCAGCCCGTCCGCGACGCCCTGCTGCAGCGCCAGATACACCTCGTTGAAGGGCACCGGCGTCGGGATGCCGCCCAGCAGCTGCACCGCCGGCGGGTAGGAATCGAAGGGGGGCACGCGGATCTTCTGGCCGCGGAAGGACTGCCAGCTGGTGATCGGCGTGCGCAGCGAGATGTTGAAGCCGCCGGCCGAGCCGCCGCCGATGATGCGCGCGCGGTAGCGGCGCTGGAACGCCGCCGCGGCGCGCTGGCCGAGCGGCCCGTTCATCACGCGGATGCCGTGCGCCACGTCGCGCAGCAGCGAGGGCGTGTAGAGCACGTCGTATTCCGGGATGCCGGAGTAGCCGGTCAGCGCCATGTCCATCGAGCCGAGCGCGACGGATTCCACGATGGACTGCTCGCTGCCCGCATTCAGCACCAGCTGGATGTCGATCGCCCCGTTCGAGCGGTTGCGCAGCTCGTCGGCGAAGCGCTGCATGTGCTGGTTGGTCATGATCCCCTGGTTCGAGGCGTTGGCGTAGCGCAGCCTGACCGCCTGCGCCTTGGCGCTGTTGCCCAGCATGAACCCGAAGGATGCGGCGGCCGCCCCCGCCGCCAGTGTCCGACGCCCGATCGCCATTGCTCGTCCCCCTGCTTGCCCTGCGCGGCACCGGCCGCCGATTGTCCGGACAGGTGCTTATTCCCCTGCCGGGCGCGCTGTCAAACCTCCCTCCTTGGCGCCGCTCGCCTCGTCCCAGCCGCCCTGCCCGCCGAGCCGCGCCCAGGCGGCGAAGGCGGGAGAGGGCGCGACCTCCCCGCCCTGGATCAGCCGCAGCCACACCCGCGCCGCCTCGACGAAATGGGGCACGCTGCCCGGGAACATCATGATGGACAGCGCCTCGGCCAGTTCCGGCTCCGGCACGCCTTCCGCGTAGGTGAAGCGGATCGCCTCGGCCAGCGCCGCGTGGTGGTGCCGCGCCGCATGCACCGCCGCCGCCGCCGGAATCGCCAGCCGGAGCGGGACGGGCGGCGCGAGCCGCGCCAGATCCGCGCGATACCCCGCCCAGGCGTCGAAGCCCGGCAGATGCGGCGTCCACCACTCGGCGACGAAGCGGTACGCCGCCCCCGCGCCGACCGCCCAGGCGGCGAGCCTGAGCGCCGCCGCCACCTCCTCCGGCGTGCCGCCGCCGGAGAGGAATTTCGGGATGTGGTGCGTCGCCGCCGACTCGTCGGTCGCGATCAGCACGGCGAGCCAGACGAACTCCCGCTCCCGCACGCCGAGCACCTTCGGATCGAGCGCGAGCCGCGTGTAGGCGGCGTCATAGGCCTCGAGCAGCGGCTCCGACAGCACCGCCATCAGCCCGTGATGCGGCAGCAGATAGCCGCGCCTGGCCCTCACCGCGGCCAGCCGCGCCGCGATCGCCTCGTCCTCCATCCCCGTCTCCCTATCCGCCCGCGGCCACGCGGGCGCGCCAGTCCGCGGCGACGTCGTCGAGCGTCGCCTCCCACGCGATCTCCGGCCGCCAGCCGAGCAGCGCGGCGGCGCGCGATGCGTCGCCCTCGGTGCGCTCGACATCGGTCGGGCGCAGCAGCGCGGGCGCCACCTCGATCCGCGGCGACACGCCGAAGCGCAGAAGCAGCGCCGAGAGCACCTCGCCGATCCGCCGCGGCACGCCCGAAGCAAGCGCGATCACGGCGCCAGGCGCCAGCGCATCGGCGCGCGCCAGCGCCAGCGCGTAGCCGCGCGCCACATCCCGCACGTCCAGAATGTCGCGCCAGCGGTCGAGCGCGCCGACGCGCATCACCGGCGGCTGCACGCCCGCGGCGATCCGCGCCGCCTGCCGCGCGAAATCCGCCACCGCGAAGCCGGTGCCCTGCCCCGGCCCGCAATGCGTCACCGGCCGCAGCCGCACCGCGCGCAGGCCGCGCAGCGCCATCTCCGACAGCGCCAGCTCCGCCGCCGCCTTCGCCGCCGCGTAGGGGTTGGC
>Ga0272446_1005329_pt1 | contig 14302 bp, 17 predicted proteins | sample YNPCB0061_FD_194587 | JGI IMG/M metagenome (GOLD analysis project Ga0272446, IMG submission 194587) | Hot spring microbial mat communities from Yellowstone National Park, WY, United States - YNP-CB-006-1 | ecosystem: Environmental > Aquatic > Thermal springs > Hot (42-90C) > Sediment | place...
TGTGCCCCAACTACCCCAAGATAAACCCATCCCCAAGGTATACGCTATTCCTAGTTACCAAGCCACAGAGCGCTATGGTTATGTTTGGGTAGCCCTGGAAGAGCCTTTATACCCCATCCCAGAAATTCCCGAAGCCACAGATTCAACCTTTCGCCTCATACACGAATTTTTTGAACCCTGGAAGGTAGCTGGACTAAGGGTAATGGAAAATGAATTTGACCTTGCCCATCCCACCTTTGTACATAGGACAACCTTTGGTAGTGAAGAACACCCCACCCCAGAAGACTTAAAAGTGGTTGAAACCGATCAGGGTATACGCGCCTTTGGCAAACTAGGAGTAGTTAATCCTCCTGAACAAAAGCAAAATCTTAAGATGGAAGACGAAATAACCTACCGCACCCTAGAGATGGAGCGGTATGCACCCTTTACCTGTAGATTACGGATCAATTATCCCAACGGGAAAGTTCATGTAGTAGTTAATACTATGACTCCCATTGATGCCTACACCTCCCAAATGGTGCAGTTCTGTATGCGTAATGATACTGAAGCAGAGACAAAAGCTACTGATGTCATTGCCTTCGATCGGGCAGTCACCCTAGAAGACAAAGCAATCTTAGAAAGTACTGATCCTGACGTTCCCCTAGATATTGCTACAGAAGAACATATGGCTACCGATCGTCCTGGTATTTTAATGCGTAGGAAACTAGCTGAAATGATTAAATCCTTTACAGCCAACTCAGGAACAACTAAATAATCGTCAATACTAAACTTTTCCTATGCAAAATTTTAATGCTAGCTATCCCCGCGACTTGATTGGCTATGGACAGCATCCGCCCCATCCAAAATGGCCCAACGAAGCAAAGATTGCGATTCAGTTTGTCATTAATTACGAGGAGGGAGCAGAAAATTGTATTCTCCATGGAGATGCAAATTCCGAGACATTTCTATCCGAAATTGTAGGTGCCGAACCGTTTTATGGCATCCGACACATGAATATGGAATCAATATATGAATATGGGAGCAGAGCTGGATTTTGGCGACTATACCGATTATTTACCGATCGTAATTTGCCAGTAACAGTATTTGCCGTAGCTATGGCTCGAAATCCCCAAGTCGTAGCAGCAATGCAGTCAACTAATTGGGAAATCGCAAGTCATGGTTATCGTTGGATTGATTACAAATTTATCAGCCCAGAAATTGAAAGAGAACATCTTCATAAAGCGATCGAAATTCATACTGCTTTAACTGGAGAGCGTCCTTTGGGGTGGTATTTGGGACGGACTAGCCCCAACAGCCGATCGCTACTAATTGAAGCAGGAGGTTTTGTCTACGACTCCGACAGCTACGCTGATGACCTCCCCTACTGGCACCTTACCTCCGGTCGTGAACCTTTGTTGATCATTCCCTATACCCTCGACAATAACGATATGCGCTTTGCTACTACACAGGGGTTTAATAGCGGCGAACAGTTTTTTGCTTATTTGAAAGATGCTTTTGATACCTTGTATGAAGAAGGAGAAAAAGCGCCTAAGATGATGAGTATTGGATTGCACGGTCGTATAATTGGCAGACCGGGGAGAATTGCGTCACTGATGAGATTTTTAGACTACATCGAAACAAAAGAGAGGGTATGGGTTTGTAGAAGAATCGATTTAGCCGAACATTAGCACAAACTGCATCAACCCATGTAACAAATTCCTTCTTGGGAGTATTTATTTTTTTAGTACTACTAACATCGGACTATGTTTTTCAGGCACTAATAAAGCAAGGATTTAAGGGAGAGAGCCTTACTAAAATTCATACTTTGATAGATGTTCAATCGGAGCTATTACTCTCGAAGAAATTGCAGTTAGTATATGTGCTGAAATTATAGCGGTCAGGCGTAAATGCAACAAATCGATCGTTTCATAATCTGTGATTCAGTATACAGAAAAACTCAACGTATACAGTATACTTATGTCGAGGCAAAATATGAGCAATATTTCCTTAGTGCCAGAGTCCCCCGCCAGATATTTTGCTTACCTTTGATGGGGTTGGTTTAGAATGCATAGTCGATGGTAATCCCCGCAGGATTATTGAAAAAGTTTCTCTCTCAATTAACAAAGGAGAGTTTGTGTTTGTATCTTTTGTTGGTCCGAGTGGCTGTGGCAAGACATCGATACTAAGAATGGTTTCAGGCTTGGCTCCCGCTCCTATAGGACAAGTGCTTTACCACGATCGGAAAATTAGCAAGCCCTTAAAAAATGTGGGAATTGCCTTTCAATCTCCCACTCTACTTCCTTGGCGCAGCATCCTGGACAATGTCATGCTTCCTTTAGAAGTTGTACAGCCCTACAAGCGAGAATTTAGCCAAAAGAAAGCAGGATTTGTTGCTATGGCTCAGGACATTTTGACAGTTGTTGGGCTTAAAGACTTCCAAAAGCAGTTTCCTTGGCAGCTTTCGGGGGGAATGCGTCAACGGGCTTCTCTCTGCCGAGCATTGATTCATCAGCCCGAAATCCTACTATTAGATGAACCCTTTGGTGCTCTTGATGCTTTTACTCGGGAAGAGATGTGGGCGATGTTGCAAGACCTCTGGATGAAAGCTAAATGCGTATGTATTTTGATTACCCATGACTTGAGGGAAGCAGTCTATCTTTCAGATACAGTTTATGTGATGGGTCCCCGTCCCAGTAATATCTTGTACAAACTTAAAATAGACCTACCTCGTCCCCGCAACCTTGAGATAAGTCTAGGACCGTCAAACACAAACTGGCAGATACCTCTCTAGGTAGTCAATAATTGTAGAAAAGCCCTCCCTAGTTTTCAGATTAGTAAACGCAAAAGGTTTATCAATTCGCATTTTTTTTGTGTCTCTTTCCATAACATCTAAGTCTGCACCGACGAAGGGGGCAAGATCAATTTTGTTAATTACAAGGAGATCGGATTTAGTAATGCCAGGACCTCCCTTCCGGGGGATTTTGTCACCAGCAGCCACGTCAATCACAAAAATTGTAATATCGACTAACTCAGGGCTAAAGGTTGCAGCTAAATTGTCACCACCACTTTCAACAATGATTAAATCCAAGTCCTTAAATTTTTTTTCTAGAATTGAAATGGCAGCCAAATTGATCGAAACATCATCTCGAATGGCAGTGTGGGGACAACCTCCAGTTTCAACTCCTTCAATACGATCAGCGCTGAGTGCCTCAGCCCGGGTAAGGAACTGAGCATCTTCTTTTGTGTAAATGTCATTTGTCACTACAGCAATGCTATACCGATCGGAAAGACTGCGACATAGTGAGTATACTAATGCAGTTTTACCTGAACCGACAGGACCAGCAATTCCAAGTCTCAAAGCGCCCATGATTGACAATTTAAGTAATGTGATAATATGTTAGTATTATTAGAATTTGTTATTCATGATAAAGTATCATATTTTACCGATTATGCCTACTTTTGAAGCAATTGTTTTACCCAAATCAGGAGATTACAAGATAGAATCAGTTTTTAAGGTTTCTGCTGAAGAAAGAACTAAAACTATTTTATCCTGGGAAAGAGAAAAGGATGAAGTCATTTATCTGCAATTTCCTAGGGGGAACTATTTGCGGGATGGCGACTACATTCAAATTACAGATTTGTCCTTGATATTACAGATAGTACCAAAACTGGAGTTAGTAGTGACTGTAACTGCTGATAATCAGGAGAATTTAATTAGGGCTGCCTATCATTTAGGCAATCGCCACGTACCTTTGGAAATCAATTTTTCTTACCTGCGCTTCCACCCCGACCCAGTAATTGAGGCAATGCTTGACAATATGGGAGTTAAAACTAGCACCGAATTAGTGCCTTTCTATCCCGAAATGGGAGCTTATCATCATTGATATGTCTCTGTTATCCTTATTACAACTAGCAAGTCCTGCCTTACCGATCGGTGCCTATAGTTATTCTGAGGGAGTTGAATTTCTATCCAATCAAGGGATTATTTTTGACTCTGATTCCCTCGATCATTGGCTTAGGCAAGAGTTAAAGTACGGGTCAATTAGAATTGATTCTGCTGTTTTAGTCAGAACATTCCAAGGTGTAGAAATGGGAGATTTTAGTAAGATTATATTTTGGAATCACTGGCTTTCCGCACAAAGAGAATCAGAAGAATTGCGCTGTCAAAGTTGGCAGATGGGAAATGCTTTAATTAAGCTATTTAATGATATTGGTAATGTCCAGGAAATCCCCTTAGAACCTTGCAACTATGCCATTGCCTTTGGTATGGTGTCTTTTTATTGGGAAATAACATTGTTTGATGCTCTGAGTAGTTTTCTGTTCTGTTGGGCAAGCAATCTAGTTAGTGCTGGCATTCGATCGATTCCGATCGGGCAGACTGCTGGACAAAGGATTTTATTTAATCTTCATACCAAAATTATAGAAACTATTCCTTGTATTTTGGCATTACAGGACGATGAACTAGAAAGTTGTAATATTGGTTTAGTATTGGCAAGTATCGGACATGAAACACAATATAGCAGACTGTTTCGGAGTTAATTCTTGACAACCAACTGGCAGGGAACCTTAAAATTATCATTCAAGGAGCAAGATGGTTATACTTGGCTCGATCGTTCTTTCGCTTCCGCTCCCTTAAAAATACAAAGACCTTTCTATCCGGAGGGAAAAAGCTGTTGCCACCTTGTGACTTTACATACTGCGGGGGGATTACTGGGAGGGGATCAGTTATCTATCAAATGCGAGTTAAATCCTAGAGCTAGAGTATTGATTACTAATGGGTCAGCCACAAAAGTTTATCGCTCGGAAAGCGACTTTGCTATCCAAGAAATAAGCTTGCAATTAGCAGAAAACACTGTATTAGAGTGGTTCCCCCAAGAAACAATTCTCTTTGCTGATGCTAAATTTAAGCAGAATTTATTCATTGAATTAGGAAACAACGCTCTTAGTTGCGGTTGGGAGATCAATCGATTCGGACGCACCGCCAGGGCTGAAAAATTTAATGACGGCACTTGGAAAAATCATACCGAAATTTGGCAAGGTAATATACCGCTCTGGATCGATCGTCAGTTTTTGACAGGGCAAGGGGATATGCTAAATAGCTATAACGGTCTGTGGCAAAAATCATCGATCGGTACTTTTTGGTTTGTCGGTCGGTCTGTTACAAAAGAAATGATCGATCATCTACGCACTCTTGTCGAAAAATGCCCAGATGAAATTGCCATTACCCGCTTAGAAAAAGGGCTAATTTGCCGCTATCGTGGCGACTCCACTTTGATCTGCCGTCAGCAATTCATGGTGATTTGGCATTATTTAATGGTTTATTTTACCGATCGTCTACCATCTACTCCCAGAGTGTGGCAGATGTGATTAAAACAGAAAATAACGCTGGGTCATTGGTAATGTCAAAGCTGGTTCACAGGTCAACAATTCCCCATCTGCTCTGACTTCGTAGGTTTCTGGATCAACTTCCATTTCTGGTAAGTAATCGTTTAATTTGAGGTCTTTTTTCCCGATCGTTCTGGTGTTTTCTACCGGTAAGATGGTCTTTTGTAGTCCTAACCGACCGGGTACTCCTAGTTCTATGGCAATTTTTGACATAAAAGTAAACGATGTGCTATTCACGGCACTACCAAAACTGGCAAACATCGGACGCATATGGACGGGCTGGGGTGTAGGAATACTCGCATTAGCATCTCCCATTTGAGCCCAAGCGATCGCCCCTCCTTTCAAGACCATAGAGGGTTTTACACCAAAAAAGGCAGGTTTCCACAGACAGAGATCGGCAAACTTCCCTTCCTCGATCGAGCCTACATACTTAGAAATTCCATGGGTAATGGCGGGATTGATTGTATATTTGGCAATGTAACGCCTGACACGAAAATTATCAGCCTGGTAATCTTCTGCTAGATTACCCCTTTGCAACTTCATCTTGTGGGCAGTCTGCCAAGTGCGAATAATCACTTCTCCTACTCTGCCCATGGCTTGAGAATCAGAGGAAATCATACTAAATGCCCCTAAATCATGGAGTATGTCTTCGGCCGCGATCGTTTCGCGGCGGATACGGGATTCAGCAAAGGCAACATCTTCCGGGATATTAGGATCAAGATGATGACAGACCATCAACATATCTAAATGTTCTTCCAAAGTATTTAGGGTGTAAGGTCTGGTAGGGTTAGTGGAAGAAGGTAAAACATGAGCCTCGCCGCAAATTTTAATAATGTCTGGCGCATGACCGCCCCCCGCCCCTTCGGTATGGTAAGTATGAATGGCTCTCTGCTTAAAAGCCCTGATGGTATCTTCGACAAAACCCGCCTCGTTCAAAGTGTCAGTATGAATTGCAACTTGGACATCAAATTCATCGGCGACTGTCAAGCAAGTATCGATCGTGGCTGGAGTAGTACCCCAATCCTCATGGAGTTTTAGCCCGAGCGTGCCCGCCATAACCTGTTCCCGCAGTGCCTCTGGCTTACTACTGTTACCCTTGCCTGTAAAACCAAAATTCATCGGAAATGCCTCAGCTGCTTGCAACATCCGATGGATATGCCAGGGACCAGGGGTGCAAGTAGTGGCAGAAGTCCCAGCACTAGGACCTGTCCCGCCCCCAATCATTGTCGTGATCCCAGAGGCAATGGCGACCTCAATTTGTTGAGGACAAATAAAGTGAATATGGGAATCAATGCCCCCCGCTGTTAGGATTAAGCCCTCTCCGGCAATGATTTCTGTGCCCGGTCCAATAATTATATTGACATTGTCTTGTGTGTAAGGATTTCCGGCTTTGCCAATTTTGAATATTTTGCCTTCCTTTAGCCCTACATCAGCTTTGACAATGCCCCACCAATCAATAATTAGGGCATTCGTAATTACTGTATCTACCGCACCATCGGCATTAGAAATAGGAGATTGACCCATGCCGTCCCGGATGACCTTACCGCCGCCAAATTTGACCTCTTCGCCATAGAGGGTGAAGTCCTGTTCTACTTCCACAAAAAGTTCGGTGTCTGCCAAACGCACACGATCGCCCACGGTGGGACCATACATATCAGCGTAGGCTCTACGGTTTATGAAGTAGCTCATTTACTTTGCTCAACGAAAGTGACAACAATTGGACAGCAAAAATTCAGGATAGTAGCTTTCACAACAATTTTCCTTGAATTCGGCCATTAAACCCATAAATTTCTCTGCTACCGCCGTAGGGTACAAGATTGACTGTTTTCGTATCTCCTGGCTCAAATCGCGTTGCAGTACCAGCAGGAATATCTAGGCGCATTCCCCTCGTCAATTCCCGATCGAAAAATAGCGCATTATTAACTTCATAAAAATGGAAATGGGAACCAATTTGGACCGGACGATCGCCTCTGTTTGCTACAGTGATTGTTAGAGTAGGTTTATCTTTATTCAAAACAATCTCACCCTCTGATACGATGATTTCCCCTGGAATCATTTTACCGCCTCCCTAATGGGTAGATGCACAGTTACTAACTTGGTTCCATCAGGAAATGTAGCTTCCACTTGGACTTCAGGAATCATATCCGAGACACCCTCCATCACATCGTCTTTTGTCAATATAGTTGCTCCTTCACTCATAATGGCTGCTACAGTTTTACCTTCTCTGGCACCTTCTAAAATTGCTGCCGTGATTAGTGCTATTGCTTCAGGATAGTTTAACTTTAATCCCTTCTTTTGCCGGCGTTCTGCCAACAAAGCTGCTGTAAAAATTAGTAACTTGTCTTTCTCTTGGGGAGTTAGTTCCATAGGGTGAGTATATCTTTAGATTTAGCTTTACATATCTACCAAAAGATTAGGTATAAAAAACTACAGAACACTTTGAAAAATCGGTAAAAATCAGCCAAAAAATGAGATCATAGAGAAAGTTAAACATTAAGGACATAACTATGGGACAAATGGGATTTTGGGATGTTGAAGAAAGGTAGGCACTGCTTGCCCAAAAGCATGATTTACTTGTCCGCACAGTATGGCTATTCCGAGAAGCACTTATCCAAGAAGAATTGATTAAAGAATTGTTTAAGCGATTTGATGAATACTTGAATCAAGCAGGATATGAGGCGAGTGGGGGACACATTCTGGATGCAACCATAGTGCCAGTCCCCAAACAAAGGAATGGCAAAGAAGAGAATGAACAAATCAAGAATGGGGAAACACCGGAGGGATGGACAGACCCCCCCCACAAGCTATCACAAAAAGATGTAGACACAAGATGGCTGTAATTGGCAAGACTTACCCCCTTACTCAACTGTCTACTGGCATTACAAGCAGTGGAGAACCGCAGGAGTATTTGAGAAACTGATGGCTGTTTTACATGAACAAGTACGCGAACAGGTAAAAAAAAGCCAAAGTGGACGACGTTAATCATCATTGACTCTCAAGCTGTGAAAAATACTTGCAATGCAGGTGTGGAATCAAAAGATAGATTATTGTCAATACCTAATAGCCACGCAGAACAATTACACTCTGACCAATATCGCCGAACATAGTGAATGGAGTCATGATCGTATTAACCGCTACTTACTTGAGGAGAAACTCACCCCAGCAATGTTGTGGGAAAATGCTAAAAGTCAAATTGTCATGAGTGAACAAGGCTATATCATCTTTGATGACACAGTTTTAGATAAAAGCCACTCCCATAAAATAGAGCTAAGTCAGCGGCTCTATAGCGGTCGTCAAAAGCGCGTAATCCGAGGGATAGGTTTAGTGACGATTTAGCTGAAAATCTCACTGATGATATTCAACAAGAGAATGCCATCCGATGGAAGATTGAAGAGTTTCACCGGGAACTAAAGCAACTGATATGTCTATTCCTCGTATATTCAATCTCTGGAATAGGCATCTCATTCCCGTTTGACTTTGGTCGAGCACGAAACTTAGCCAACAACTTACAAAAGAGAATGTGTCTAGCTTTGGATAATCGTTTTGGGGTAAAATTGAGAGCAAATATTTGACAATACTGGGGAAGTTGGATAGCATGGTTGATATTATTTTATTAATTTATTGCTTCTAGTTTAACAAATTAGGAGAGCTTTTTTTGATTATTTCCTGTCTTTCAACACTTCTGTAGGAATATGACTAAATTAAATTATTTTCTTTCCTTTGTTGTAGTTTTAATCTAACCCGATCGTGTCTTTCTTTGGTGAGGGGATAAAAATAGGCTAGAGCTAAACTTAGTAGTAATAAAACAGCAGGAATAGGAGCAATAGCAATTCTAATGGCTTGTAGGGCTGAATCAGGCTGGATTGGCAGCGGTGCACAGGGTTCAGCTTGGATAAAACCCGATCGTTCTAACATAATACCTAACAAAAATAAACCAAATGCTAACCCCAACTTTTGTAACAATACCATAAAAGCATAGAAAATTCCTTCCCTTCTAGCTCCAGAGTTTAATTCATCTAAATCCGTCACATCAGGAATCATCGACCAAGGAATTAGATAGGCAGTAGATAGACCGCAACCCGCTACAATAGCCATAAAATACATCAGTATTACTTGCCCTGGTCTAAGCAAATATAAACCCAACTGAGCGATAATCCAGAGAGAAATTCCCATAAAGAATACAGCCCTCTTACCTAATTTTGTACTTAGTTTGCTCCATACAAATAACATAAATAAAGCAGTGCCCTGCACACCAATCATTACTTTTGTAAATTCCGATGATGATAATTTCATCCAGTCTGTCACATAGTAGGGAATGATAGAAGCAGTAATTTGTAGGGCGAGCCAGGAACAAAAATAAATGCCAATTACATACAAAAAAGCACTGTTGCTAAAGGCTATTTTAATTTGTTCAAAAAATGGTATTTCAAGTCTTTCAGCGATCGGGTTTTCGATTGATTGTTGCTTTACCCTTTTTCTAATCCCTAAAATACAAACAAAAGTAGAAGCAATGGCTAATAAACTCATCACCAATCCTAATATTAAGTAAGGGAAAGATTGAGTGCATCTATCCGATCGGTTAGAAAGTAAAGCAAATATACCAAGTGCAATTACTAAACTTAAAATACTACCCCCGATCGAGAAACTAAAACGAAAACTATTTAAGGAAGTGCGTTCATTATAGTCTTGGGTTAATTCTGCTGTTAGAGCAGTATAGGGCAGGTTGACCGCCGTATAAAAAGTATTAAATAAAAGACTAATAACTATGTAGTACCAAAATAGTAAATCTGCATTTGTTGTAGGAATTAACCACTGTAAACCAAAAGAAAGCCCAAAAGGAATTGCGCCATAAATCATCCAGGGTAATCTTCTGCCTAAATCCGATCGGGTGCGGTCGCTCAAAATACCAATCATCGGATCATTGATGCCGTCCCAGAACTTTCCTACTAATAAAATTAAGCCTGCTTTGCCTGGAGGGATACCAGCAATGTTGGTGAAGAAAAATAATAAATAAAAAGATAGTAAATTAGTTGTAATAGCGGTGCCAAAATCCCCTATCCCGTAGGATAGTTTTTCTAAAAAAGTAAGGGGCTTTGTTTCATTGGTCATATTTTCATGATCTGATCTAATCTTCAATCTGTCAAGAAAATTATGATATTTTAGAATGCCAGGATCAATATTCTGGCAAACTTTGACCATTCACCCGAATTTTATTTCTATAGTCCTTTGTTACATTACCAAGATGGATTGCTTATGTGTATAGTCTTAAACAAGTAGCGAAGACACAATTTAGGTACAATCTTAGTGTCAACTTTGGAGCGATCGTTAGAACATTTAATAGAAAATTGGTTCACGGGGCATCAAAAGCCTCCTGTAAGACAATTTCAATTCCCGATCGGTTTTATTGCAGGCAAAATATAGTCTTCCCAATAAATAATAGTCTAAAATCTTTCAATTAAATAACTAATACCAACCGCAATAGTTGCGCCTAAAAAAGTATTAATTCCATTTACAATTTCATTAGTTAGCCACTGCCAACGAGTTTGTAAGGTCGCACCAATCACACTCTCTAAATTAGTAGCTACAAAAGCTGCCCCCGTACAGATCAACAAATCTTCTGGTGCTCTAATTAGCCCCACTAAGTAGCCCACAACCCCTATAGCTAAAGAACCAATGATCCCAGCGGTGGTTCCTTCTAAACTTACTGCCCCCTCTGTGCCAGGCGGAACCGATCGTAAATTGGTAATAAGATAAGTGGTCTGCCCAAAGGCTTTACCCACTTCGCTTGCCATTGTGTCAGATAATTTGGTACTTATACTGGCAACATAACCTAACAACCACCAGGGATGGGGATTAAGGCTATAGCCCCCGGCACAAAATGCTGCCACGGCTGCCGATCCCCATAGGTTGGCAGGACCCCTTGCCCCCGATCGTTTTTCGGCAATCCCCCTCCCCTCCTTGATCTCCTTCCCTACATAGGTAATAGCCGTACCCATAGCAAAGTAAGCCAGCATCACGCTATAACCCCGCCAGCCTAAACAACCCCAGAGCCATACCCCCAGCCCAAAGGCATGACATAGCCCGATCGTGGTCAGAGCTTTGCGGGGCAGGACTAAACCGATCGTTAGTAAGAGAGCATTAAGCCCCAAACCCTGGAGCCAGGGGGAAGTAAAGTCCACAATTAAGCCTGGTTAATCTGTAAATGTTGTTGGGGCACAGGGAACTTAGAGTCGACAAAAGACTCCCGAATTACCCTATTAGTATCAAAATAAACCTGCCAGTAATGTTCGTTATTGCAATAGGGACGGACTGCTAAAACAGAACCAGCCAAGTTAAAATCTAAAATTTCTAAATCGGGGGCAGGGTTTGAAACAACATTAGGAATGTTCATAATCCGTTCCCGCAAAATACGAATTGCTTCTTGATGATTTACACTATGATCTAACTGAGCAACTAAATCAACCCGACGGTAGGGATTAGCCGAAAAATTCTGAATATTATCGGAGAAGATTTTGCTATTAGCAACATAGGTGCGGACATTATCTAAAGTTGTAATCGTAGTTGCAAACAAGCCAATTTCATCTACATTGCCTAAAACTCCTGCAACGGAAATAAAATCTCCTATCCTAAAGGGCTGAAAAATAATTAGGAATGCCCCCGCAGCAAAGTTAGATAATAAACCACTCCAAGCCGCCCCGATCGCTACGCCTGCGGCTGCTAAAAGGGCTGCAAAAGAAGTAGTTTCAACGCCAAAGTAACCCAAAATTGCCACCACTAAAATAATATTTAAGGTGACAGTTGCTGTGGAGATAATGTAACCAGTTAAGGTAGTATCAAATCTCTGGGCTTTAAGTCCTCGATTTACTAATCCCATCGCAAAACTTATTAGACGACGACCAATAAACCATAGAATAATTGCAAAGATAACCTTTAACAAACCCTCAGTTAATAAATTTAGAGAGTTGACTAATACTGCTTGAATGTCCATTACTTGTCTCCTAAGTATGAGAGTATTATCTAAAAGAGTGAAAATAAGGCAAAATATTTTTAGAAAAATTTACAATTAATAAAAAATATTTAACGTTAGAGATGTTTTCCCTGCAAGGCATAAATGCTTGGTCTTTATGGCAAAGGTGACTAAAATTTTACTGATCTTCTTTACTAACTTTTTTTAAATTCTGATAATCTAGTTAAATGATGCAAACAATAAACCTATGGCGAAATGGCAAGAAATCATCGAAGATAAACTAGCGGAAATAGACCTATGGGCAGTAAATCAAGTCAATGGTGGGCTTGAAAGTCTATCAGCGCAAACCGATCGGGTAGTTACAAACTTAAAAGACAAAACCAGATCAAAGGCTGGAGAGTTAAAGAAAGAGGCTCAAAGCCAAATCAAAAACATGGGGGAAAAAATGAAGGAAATAACCCAGGCAGTTTGGCAGAAACGCCCTAAAATCTAACATTTATCACTCAATTCTGCCATCCCCCAAAATATTAAATGGGGATCGAAGACCGAGTCAGGAAAAATGCGATGCCAATATAGACCATCTCCACCTGTAAACAGGGTAAGACCTTCCTGCTCCTGAATAAACTTGGTCAGCCCCTCCCGCACGAAATAAAAAACGCCACTCATGATAGCCTCCGCTGTAGCCTCAGCCCAAAGAGGGATAGGATATTCCGGCAGAGTAATTTGGGGTAGATGGGGCACCCGATCGGGCAAACATCGACACAACAGTTCTAAACCAGGCAAAATCGCTCCCCCTGCAAATCTCCCCTTTTTGTCAATCCTGGTAAGGGTAAGGGCTGTCCCGCAATCAATCACCAAAGCCGCTACTCCATACCTCTGCCAAGCCCCCCAAGCTCCCAAAGCCCGATCGATGCCCATCGTCCCATATTTATTAGGTAGGGGCACATCATCGAGGGTAAGGATTTTGGTAGAAGGTAAGCCATGCCAGGGTGTTATTCGCTCAGGATTGACGCTAGCAAGCAATATTTGGCTAAAATCACCCAATTCGGGCAATTTATCATAGGTAACATCCCAGTGGCTCTGTAATTCTTTTCCTACAAATATGCCCCCATGAAGGCGGGAATTACCTAAATTTAGGGCAAGCCATTGTTTTGAAAGCATAAAATCTGCATAATATTAACTAACCTATTAGGATTTTGTTATGGCAAGAGAACCAAGAAAACCCAACGAATTTCATGTCCATCTTATGCTGGAAGGTGGTCATACCGCCCTGCTGAGATTTAACACGATCGAGGAAGTCAAAACTTGGTATAAAGGTAAATTTGAACCCAAAGCGGATTCTAATGAACTGGCTCCCATGCCCGTTAAGGAAGAAAATGAAATTTTATTTGTGCGCCCCAAGAATGTGATTGGTGTTCATGTAGAGCCTATATTTACTACCAGCGTAGAAATGTTTTAATTTACAACAATTGCCAATTAAGTTAGGTTATTATCTTGGACAATTGATTGAAACCAAGTAAAGAATCTCTACAAAAAATAGAGAAAACTTGTAAATTTATTACCTTATCAAATGCCAAGATTGTTAGTTTTAGGGGGGACGGGGGATAGTGTCAAATTTGTACAAAAATTGAGCCAAATTGCCCCAGAAATTACAATTATTACCTCATTAGCAGGGAGGACTAAGAAACCACAAAATTTAATTGGATATACCAGAATCGGCGGGTTTGGCGGTGTTGATGGGCTATCCCGATATTTAATTGATCATAAAATTGACTTTGTAATTGATATTACCCATCCCTGTGCTGGACAAATTAGTGAAAATGCTTTTTTAGCCTGTCAAATTACCCATGTGCCCCATCTGATTTTCTGTCGTCCCCAATGGGAAAAAGATAATCAAGATAATTGGATTGAGGTGTTTGACCTAGAGCAAGTTCCTAAAGTAATTCCCCCACACAGTAAGCATATTTTTTT
>Ga0272446_1005330_pt1 | contig 14301 bp, 12 predicted proteins | sample YNPCB0061_FD_194587 | JGI IMG/M metagenome (GOLD analysis project Ga0272446, IMG submission 194587) | Hot spring microbial mat communities from Yellowstone National Park, WY, United States - YNP-CB-006-1 | ecosystem: Environmental > Aquatic > Thermal springs > Hot (42-90C) > Sediment | place...
CGGTGCGCCAGCGAAGCTGGCGCACCGCAACGCCAACAACATCCCCCCCTCTCCCAGGCTGGGAGAGGGGGGGAGGGGGGTGAGGGCAAGCAGCGCATCAGGACGCCATCCGCCAGAAACGCTACACCTGAGAGCCCCCCTAGCCCCCTTCGGCTTCGCGGCTCCCGCGCGCGGGAGCGATCAGAACGGTCGGGCTAGCGGCTATCGGCTACTTCATCGTGGTTGGCCGGCTCAGCCGGGGTCTCGGGGGGGCGTGCTTCGGCGGTGTCGGCGGAGCCGGGCACCGGGCGGCCGAGCAGTGCCGCGACACTCTCGGCAGTCAGTTGCAGGGCGATGCGCCCGTCGCTGATCAGCCGGTCCAGCAGCGTAGGATCGCGCGCCTCGGTGGGCAGGGCGCTGACGAAGTGGTTGAGCACTTCGCTGCGCTCGGCGATCAGCGTGGCCCAGCCGGCCTCGGGGTTGCTGCGGCGCATGTCGGCGAGATGCAGCTCGGCGAACTCGTGCAGCCTGGCGGCGGTGTCGTCGGTCAGCTGGGCGGCGGCACCCGCCAGGTAGGCGAGCGGCGCGCTGGCGCCGGGCGGCGTATCGACCGGCACCAGGTGGCCGACCACCACCTCGCCAACGGCCAGCCGCTTCGAGGCGCCGTAGTCGGCCACCTGCGAGCGCTCGCCGCTGAGCAGGTCGCGCAGCGTGACACCCTGGCCCCTGGTTACGGCATCCACGACGTAGGCGCGCAGGCGCACGCCGCGCCACTGTGCCAGCAGGCGCCGCTCGTAGGGGTCGACCGTGAAGCGTTCGCTGTCGGCCAGGCGCTCGACCAGGGTGTGGCCATCTTCGCCCCGCACATCGAAGGCGAACCAGGTCAGGAAGCGCTCGGCGCCCCGATCCTCGAGCTGGTCGAGCTCCTCCAGTTGTTCGAGGCGATACTTGCCCTGCCAGAAACGCTCGAAGGCAGCAGGGAACTGCTCGGGCACGCTCTGGGCGGCCTCGATGATCCGGGGCAGCAGCGTGTCCTGCGCCTGGCGCAGCAGCAACTGCTCCGAGCGGGCGGCCTGCTCGATCGGCAGGTGGCAGTCTTTGTACTTGCGGCCACTCCCACAGTGGCACGGCTCGTTGCGACCGAGCTTGCGTTGCGTTGCTCCGGGCTTCGCCATACAAAACCTCATCTGGTGGCGCACGGCAGGCCGCACAGTGCGCATCGTGGTGCGGCACGACGGCGTTGATTGTAGCATGCGGGCCGTACCAGCGCCCGTACGAGAACGACGAGGCGATGAACATCTCGCTGGTCTGCACGGTGCGTGACGAGGCGGACACGATCGGCCCGCTGCTCGACTCGATGCTGGCGCAGACGCGCCAGCCCGACGAGATCGTGGTCAACGATTGCCTGAGCCGCGACGCGACGCCGGCGATCGTGCGCGCCTACGCGGCCCGCGAGCCGCGCATCCGCCTGGTCGCCGGGGGACACAACATCCCCTCGGGGCGCAACAACGCGGTGCGCGCCGCCCGCGGGGCAATCGTGGCCTGCACCGACGCGGGGCTGACGCTTGACCCGGGCTGGCTTGCAGCACTGGTGGCCCCGCTCGAGGCCGGTCGCGCCGACCTGGCGGGTGGTTTTTACGCCCCCGATCCACGCTCGCCCTTCGAGCTGGCCCTGGCCTGGACCAACTACCGCACGCTGGCGGAGATCGACCCGCAGCGCTTCCTGCCCTTTGGCAACTGCATGGCCTTTCGTCGCGAGCTCTGGGAGCGGGTGGGCGGCTTCCCGGAGTGGCTGAGCCACAGCGAGGATCTCTACTTCGACCTGGCGGCCGAGCGGCTGGGCTTCCGGCGCATCTTCGTGCCCGAGGCGGTCGTCCACTTCCGGCCGCGCTCGTCGCTGGGGGCCTTCGCGCGCCAGTACTTCCTCTATGCGCGGGGCGACGGGGTGGGCGGCCTGTGGCCACGGCGCCACGCGGCGCGCTACGGGGCCTATGGTGCGCTGCTGGCGCTGCTGGTGGCGGCAGCCCGGCTCCCGTGGCTGCGGCTCCCAGCCCTGGCGCTGATCGCGCTGGGGGTGGCCGGGTACACGCAGGCGCCCTACCGCCGGCTGTGGCCGCGGCTTGCCGGGCGGCCGGCCCACGAGCGCGGCTACGTGCTGGCCCTGGTGCCGCTCATTCGCCTGGTCGGCGATCTGGCAAAGATGGCTGGGTACCCGCTGGGGCTGGCGCAGCGGACCAGGATGACTCACCCCGCGCCGCCGATGTCTCGCCGCGCCAGAGCGCGCCAGGCACCATAGCCGAAGAGTGCGCAGTAGGCCGCAACCACCAGGGTGGCCTGAAGTGGCGAGGGCAGGGTGGCCAGGTCGAGGCCGCCGGCCAGCACCGACTGGTCGAGGCCGAACAGTTCGGCGTTCATCATCACCAGCCGGTTGATGTTCGGCTGCAACAGCAGGTTCACCAGCACGAGCACGAGGTCATTCACCACGCCGAGCGAGCCGAGCGAACCTGCGCTCACGTCGAGGGCCAGGAAGATCAGCCCGCCGCCGACGCCTGCCAGCACCGAGCGCCCGAAGGCCGCGCAGGCCAGGGTGGCCAGCACGTAGGGCAGGATCACGTAGAGCCCGCGCGCCACCCCCACCACCAGGGCCAGCAGGTCGCCGGCTGCCAGGCTGGAGGGCAGCCCGAGGGTCGCGCCCGCCGCCAAAGCGATCAGCGCGCCCAGCGCCAGGCCGGCCAGCGTCCCGATCAGCAGGGCCAGCAGCAGCGCGAGCAGCTTGGCCAGCAGGTAGGCGCCGCGCGCCGGGGCGCGGATGAGCAACACACGGAGCGTGCCCCAGCCGAAATCGCTGCCCAGCGCGCCTGCCGCCAGGATCACCGCCAGGATGCCGCCGACGCTGTTGAGCTGGCCGAGCACGGCGCCAAACACCCCCGGAAAGCTCAACTGACGCCGGATCTGCACGATCTGCGCGGCGCTCAGCAACTCCAGGCGCAGGTCTCCCCTGGCGAGCACCCCCTCCTGCAGGGCCAGCACCAGGGCCCACAAGCCCAGGTAGAGCGCGAGCAAGCTGAGAAAGGCCGCGAGCAGCACCCAGGCCAGCGGGCGCGTGCGCAGCTTGAGCCATTCGGCAGCAAAGAGATTCGTCAGTACCTTCAATGGTCGCCGGTCACTTCGAGAAAGAACTGCTCCAGGCTGTGTTCCTGCGCCCCGATCTCAGCCACCAGCACCCCCGCCCGCGTCAGGTGGGCGTTGAGCTCGGCGGCCCGCTCGGCAGGTGCATCCACCAGCAGCACGCCATCCGTCTGGCGCACGCCCGTCACCCAGGGCAGCGCGGCCGCCAGGGCCACGGCCTGCGCCACGTCGCCCTCGACCCGTAGCCGCAGGCCCTGGCCGCGCTGCAGCAATGCGGCGACGGCGCCCTCGGCGACCAGCCGCCCGGCCTTGAGAATGGCCACCCGCCCACAGAGTTGCTCCACCTCGTGCAGGATGTGGGAGCACAGAACGATCGTTCGCCCGCCGGCGGCGAGCGCGCGGATCAGCGCGCGGATCTCGGCCGTGCCCGCCGGGTCGAGGCCGTTGGTCGGCTCGTCGAGGATGATCAGCTCGGGGTCGGGGAGCAGCGCCGCGGCGATGGCCAGCCGCTGGCGCATGCCCTGGGAGTAGACCCGCACCCGGTCGCGCGCGCGGGCCGTGAGCTCCACCAGCTCCAGCACCGGGGCGATGCGCGTCGTAGGCAGCCCCCCGGCGCGGGCCAGCACCCGCAGGTTGTCATAGCCGCTCAGGTAGGGGTAGAACGCCGGCGACTCGATCATCGCGCCGACCCGGCGCAGCGCAGCCGCTGGCGCAGCCTGGATGTCGTGGCCGAGGACCACGGCCCGCCCCGCGCTGGGCCGCACCAGGCCCAGCAGCATGGCGATCGTCGTCGTCTTGCCGGCCCCGTTCGGGCCCAGCAGGCCGAAGACCTCACCCCGGCTGATCCGCAGGCACAGCTGGTCGACGGCAACCAGCTTGCCGTAACGCTTGGTAAGGGCCTCGGTCTGGACGACGATTTGTGTTGACATAATATCCTACGACGTGTCCCCAATCGAGATTATAACATCGGCGCGTGTCGGCCATCCAACAACCTGCCGTCCTACCCATGCGGGCGGGCGCCCCCATCCACACGGCGCCTCCAGGACTGTTGGTTCAGCGAATATACGAAAAAATATTCGTGATATATTGAACACATCTGGAATGAACCGCTACCGTTCACAAAGGAGACCTGCATGCACGACCGACAGGCTGGATGGCTGGAGCGCGCGCTCCTGCCCTTGCTCACCGCGCTGGCCGCCCTCTCGGCGGCCATGCTCGTCGCCCAGACGCTCGATCCGCAACCGCAGACGTGGGCCGGCCTCACCCTCGACCGCCTGAGCGCGACCATCGGGCTGCTTGTGGCCATGGTCGGTGCGGTGGTCTACCGCTTCGCCCTGCGCTACCTGGACGGCGAACCCCGCCAGCGGAGCTTCCTGCGCTGGCTGGCGGTCACGGTGCTGGCAGCCTACAGCTTTGTCTTCGCCACCCACCTGCTGGTGCTCTTTGGCGCCTGGCTGCTGACCAGCATTGGCCTGCATCAACTCCTGACTTACTACCGTGACCGCTATGAGGCCATCCCGCCCGCGCGGAAGAAGTTCCTGATCAGCCGGCTCGGCGACCTGGCGCTCATCGCCGCGATCGCGATCATCTTCTGGCAGTGGGGCACGCTCGACCTGAACGTGTTCCTGGCAAACCTCGACGCCCCCGTCGCCTGGCCGATGGCGCTCGATGTGGTGGCTCTGCTCGTGGTAACGGGCGCGCTCACCAAGTCGGCCCAGTTCCCCTTCCACAGCTGGCTGCCCGAGACGATGGAGGCGCCCACGCCGGTTTCGGCGCTGATGCACGCCGGGATCATCAATGGCGGTGGCGTGCTGCTGCTCCACTTCGCGCCGCTGATCGTACAGTCGCCACTGGCCCTGCTGAACCTGGTGGTGGTGGGCACGCTGACCGCGGCCCTCGGGATGCTGGCGATGTGGGCGCAGACCAATGTGAAGCGCACCCTGGCCTGGTCCACCGTCGGCCAGATGGGCTTTATGATGGTCCAGATCGGACTGGCGGCCTTCCCCGCGGCGATCCTGCACCTGGTCGGCCACGGGTGCTACAAGGCCTGGTCGTTCCTGCGCACCGGCGATCTGCCGCCGCACACGGCGCCAGCGCCGAAGCTGGCCCCCGGCCAGGCCGTGCTGCTGGCCGTGATCGGCACGCTGGTCGCCATACCTGCCCTGGCCCTGGCCAGCCTCATCACCGGCTTCGACCCCTTCCAGTCGCCCGGCAAACTGGCCCTCTCGGCCATCCTGGCCATGGCGATCGGGCAGCTCTGGGTGGCCTGCTTCCAGGCGCCGCGCGCGCCCAGCGCCGGTCTGCGCGCGCCCTTGTTCATCGCCGCAGGTGGAACGCTGGCAGCAGCGCTGCTCGCCTTCGGCCTCTATGAGGGGGCGGCGCAGTTCTTCGCCCCGGTGTTCGGCGAACTACCCGCGCCGGCCGGCCCGCTGGCCTGGATCGCGGCGGTCATCCCGGTGGCGGTCTTCCTCATCCTGGGCATGCTCTACGGCCTGCTGCCGGCCCTGGGCCGGACGGCTGCCGGACGGGCCTTCTACGTCCACGCCCTGCACGGCTTCTACCTCGGCGCGATCGCCGACCGCCTGGTCGAGCAGCTCTGGGGTGCTCCCGCACTGCCTGACGCCCGCCGGGTTTCATGAGTGGTCGGTCAACGACGTTTCCTGCTCTGTGTCACCCCACGCCCTTCGGCTGCGCTCAGGGTGACAGAGTGGCAGCGACGGATCAGCAACAAGATCCGCTTCCCTAACTCATGAGTCTGTGAACGAAGTTCTACAGGTCACATATCATCTGAAAGGAGCCGCGTGTGCTGAAGCTGGTTGATACCGCGCAGATCGATTACCTTGCGCCGTCGGTATTGGAGGATGTTCTGGCCGTGTGCCGGCGCATCCCGCCGCTGTGGGATCTGGAGAACTACGTGGCGGTGAATCCCTTCCTGGGCTTTGCCGGGCAGCCGCTCGACCAGGCGGCCCGCCAGATCCGCGACGGGTTGGGCGCGCGTGTGCTGCCGGAGATCGCCTACTACCGCGAGCGCTGGCACAGCGGCGCGTTCGACACGACCGACCTGGAACTGGCCGCGCAGCGGGCCGATCAGGACCCCGCGCTGCTCGCGGCGATCCTCGACGGGGCGGCGCCGCCGCCGCTGCGTCGGGCCGGTGTTGTGCTGACCTTTGCCGAGCGCTACGACCGGGTGCACGGGACGCACTGGAACGAGCGCGCCATCCGCTACGCCGCGACCTGGTGCGCCACCCAGATCCCCGCCGACGGGCCGGCCTGGGGGCGCGCGCCGCAGCCGCTGGGGCTCTATGCCTCCTGGCGCGAGGCGGCGCGCGTGGATCGCTCGCTCGAGATCCGCGGCCTGCCGGGCTGGCGCGCCTGGGCGGCGCAGCTGCCTGCCGAGCCGCTGGCCGCCATCGAGAGCGCGCTGGCCGAGCTGCAGGTGAGCCCCGAGGAGCGCCAGGCCTATCTCTACCGGCTGCTAGGCGGGATCTTCGGCTGGGCCTCCTACCTGCGCCGCGAGGTCTGGGCCGGCGGTGACGGCGAGGCCGGGCCGCTGCTCGACCTGCTGGCGATCCGCATCTGCACCGACGCCGCGCTGGCTCGCATGGAGCCGCGCACCGCCGACCACGCCATCGCGCCGGCGGATGCCCCAGGCATTGAGGACGAATCGGTGCGGGTGATCTTCCAGGATGCGCTGGAGAACGGCTATGCCCGCCGCCTGCTGGGCGCCTTGCAGCCCCCGCCGGCGCCGCCCGCCACGCGTCCGGCGGTGCAGGCCGTCTTCTGCATTGACGTGCGCTCGGAGATCCTGCGCCGCCATCTGGAGGCGTGCTCGCCAGGCATCGAGACCCTCGGCTTCGCCGGTTTTTTCGCCGTCTTCCTCGACTGGCAGACGCCTGCCGGGTCGAGCGCCCGCTGCCCGGTGCTGCTCAAGCCCGCGGTGCACATCCGCGCCGCGGCCCCCGTACCGGCCTGGGAGGGCCGCAGCGCGCTGAAAAAGCTGACCGCCGCGCCGTCATCGGCCTTCGCCTTCGTCGAGACGCTGGGCCTCGGCTACGCGCTGGGTCTCGTCGGCGACGCGCTCGCCCGGCTGACCGCGCCGCGCGTGGATGAAGGGCAGGCGCCCTTTATCCTCGACGCCGACGGCATGAGCGGCCTCAGCGTGGCGCAACGCTGCGATATGGCGGCGCTCATCCTCAAGAACATGGGCCTGCGCCAGCGCTACGGCCGCATCGTCCTGCTGGCCGGCCACGAGGGCTGCAGCGAGAACAACCCCCACCAGGCCGGTCTGGACTGTGGGGCCTGCGGCGGGCACGGCGGGGCGCTCAACGCCCGCATCGCCGCTGCAGTGCTGAACGACCCCCAGGTGCGCGCGCAGTTGCCCGAGCGCGGCTTCCACGTGCCGGCCGATACCTACTTCGTCGCCGGTGTCCACGACACCAGCACCGACGAGGTGCGGCTGCTCGACACCGGGCGCATCCCGGCCAGCCACCAGGCCGATCGCGCGCAGTTGCAGGCCTGGCTCAGCGAGGCGGCGCTCGCCACCCGCCTGGAGCGCGCCCAGGCCCTCGGCATCGCCCAGGGCGACCCGGAGCTGGTCAGCCGCCAGATCCGCCGCCGTGCCCGCGACTGGTCGGAGGTCCGCCCCGAGTGGGCGCTGGCGCGCAATGCCGCCTTCATCGCCGCGCGGCGCGCCCGCACCCGCGGCGTGGCGCTGGAGGGTCGCACCTTCCTCCATGAGTACGACTGGACCACCGACCCCGACAACACCATCCTGACCCTGATCCTCACTGCGCCGGTCGTCGTGGCCTCGTGGATCAACCTGCAGTACTTCGGCTCCACGGTGGACAACGCCCATTTCGGCTGCGGCACCAAGACCATCCACAACCGCGTTGGGAAGCTGGGCGTGGTGCTGGGCAATGGCGGCGACCTGCGGACAGGCCTGGCGCTGCAGTCGGTGCAGGGGCCGGATGGGCGCTGGTACCACGAGCCGCTGCGCCTGCAGGTCGTGGTCGAGGCCCCGCGCGAGCGCATCGAGGCCGTGCTGCAGCAGCACGCCGTCGTGCGCGACCTGGTGGAGAACGGCTGGCTCCGGCTCTTCGCGCTTGATCCCGACGGCGCCGGCGCAACGCGCTGGGTGCCCGGCGCCGGCTGGGAGGCGTAAAAGCAGGGAGGCGCGGGGAAACCAGGTTTCCCCGCGCCCTTGCCCGAATCGGGAGGATCTGGGAGGGCTGCACTTCCCAACCAGTTCCTCCTGATCACGACAGAACAGCACCACACCCTCGGCGACGGCATGGTACGCCAGCGCCGGGTTGTGATTCAGCGCGTCATTGAGAACGAGCAGGTCCACATCCCGACCCAGCGCGCGCTCCAGTTCCGCCGTCAATTGCCCAGGCTCAAGGAGTTCAAGCGGGCGCGACACATAGATGCCGATGTCCACGTCACTCAACGGTCCGGGCTGCCCTCTGGCACACGAGCCGAAGAGGAGCGCGAACGCGATGAACTCCTGGGCGGCAAGCAGGCTGGTGGCGGTGTCGGTGGTGCTCATCGCCCGCATTCTACACGGTCGCTGCTGGAGCCCCACCAACGAAAACGAACGGCCCCGCGCACGTGCGTGGGGCCGGGGTGGGCAGATTGTTCGTCAGTTCCCGTTGCGCAGGCGTTCGGCCAGCCCGTCACGCAGGCGTATCGTCTCTTCCAGGCCCAGCCTGGCCTCCAGGCTCTCCCAGAGCCAGCGCCAGGCCGCCGGCTCGGCGTGCCAGGGCTTGCGTGGCGCATCGATCTGCGCCTCGTGCAGCCGGGTGGCGATCTCGTCGAGGCACCAGGCCTGTGCCTCACCGAGGCTATCGAAGAGGCGCCCGGCCCAGATCCGCCAGTAGGGCGCATCGATGTACTGGACGAAGGCGGTGAGCTGGGTCGAGCCCTCCACATCGGTCACGACGGCGCGCCAGCCGTGCTCGGTGTGCTCCCAGCGCGCATTATTGGTGCTCAGCAGATCGTCTTCCATGGCCTTGCTCCTCGCTACGCCTCGCGCTCGTCGGATCGCCGCAGGGCGCGGAGGAGCTGCCAGCCACCGGGCAGTGCAACGCTGGCCAGCACGATCTTGAGCGCGTCACCGGGGATGAACGGCAGCACGCCGCGCGTGATCGCCTGCTCGACCCCGATGAAGGTCGCCAGCCAGGCCGCGCCCAGCAGATAGATGAGCGCATTGCTCAGCAGCATTGCCAGCAGGGCGCTGCCGAAGCGGCGATCCCAGCCCCGCGCGGCCAGCCAGCCGCTCAGCCCGGCGGCGAGCGGGAAAGCGACCAGGTAGCCGGCGGTCGCCCCGCGGAGTTGCTGCCAGCCCGAGGCGCCGCCAGCGTAGAAGGGCAGCCCGATCGCGCCCTGGAGCAGGTAGAGCAGCAGGGCGAGGATGCCGAGCCGCGGACCGAGCAAGCTGCCGACCAGCAGGACACCGAGGGTCTGGCCGGTAATCGGAACCGGGGAGAAGGGCGCCAGTGGTATACTGATCTGCGCCGCGAGGGCAACAAAGAGGCTCCCGCCCACCACCAGCAACGTATCCAGCACCAGCGGCCGGGCCAGCATGCCTTCCCGGGGTTTCAGCTGCTGCGCCAGCGTTCCCGTCCCGCTCGAAACAGACTGCATCAGAATCCTCCTATTCGGCATAGAGCGCCAGAATGGCTCCTGCGGCGACCGATTGACCTGGCTCGACCCGCAGTTCGCCGATCGTGCCGTCGCGCGGGGCAGTGATCTCGTTCTCCATCTTCATCGCCTGCACGATGCAGACCACCTGGCCCGCCTTGACGGCCTGGCCGGGCGTGGCCCGGATCTCGGAGACGACACCCTGGAGTGGCGAGACGATCGTGTTGGCGCTAGCAGCCGGCGCTGCGGCGCGTCCAGCCCCGTTGGGGCGGCCAGCGGGGCGCGGCGCATGGGCCGGGCGCTCACTGACGCTCACTGGTACGCCTCGCTCGCTCACCCGCACGCTGAAGCGCCGGTTGTTGACCTCCACATCGAAGGTGCGGGCCTCATCGGGAGCGGCGGGGGCATGGGGGCCGTGGACGACGGTCGGCGTCGCGTAGGCCTCGACCTGCGGCATCAACGCGTCGCGGTGCTGGGGGATGAAGTTCACGGTGACGTCGCCGGCCACAAACGCCGGGTGCTCCACCGTCGCGCGGAAGAAGGGGATACAGGTCGTCACGCCCTCGATCTGGTAGTCGCGCAACGCCCGGCGCATGCGTGCAATCGCCTGGTCGCGCGTCTCACCCCAGGTGACCAGCTTGGCGAGCAGCGAGTCGTAGTGCTCGGGGATGCTCCAGCCCGTGCGCACGCCGCTATCGACCCGCACGCCGAAGCCGACCGGCTCGCGGTACGCGGTGATCGTGCCCAGCGCCGGCCGGAAGCCGTGCAGCGGGTCCTCGGCATTCACCCGCACCTCGATCGCGTGGCCACGTGGTGTGAGCTGCTCCTGGGTGAACCAGAGCCGCTCCCCCCCGGCGATACGCAACTGGGCCTGGACCAGGTCGATCCCATAGACCATCTCGCTAACCGTGTGCTCGACCTGGATGCGCGAGTTCATCTCCAGGAAGTAGTACTGCCCATCCTGGAAGAGGAACTCCAGCGTGCCGGCGCCGACATAGCCCACCGCCTGCGGCAGCTTGACGGCATCCTGGCCGATCCGGGTGCGCAACTCCGGCGTCAGCGCGGGCGAGGGCGCCTCCTCGATCAGCTTCTGGTGCCGGCGCTGCACCGAGCAGTCGCGCTCACCCACATAGACCACGTTGCCGTGGGTATCAGCAAGGATCTGCACCTCGATATGGCGCGGGTTATCGAGGTACTTCTCCATATACAGCTCACCGTTCTTGAACGAGATCTCGGCCTCGCGGCGCGCGCTCTGGAAGGCGGCCTCGATCTCGTCCTCGGCGCGCACCACGCGCAGCCCACGTCCGCCGCCACCGGCGACCGCCTTGATCGCCACCGGATAGCCGAACTGGGCAGCGGTCTGCCGTGCCTCGGCGGCATCGGCCAGCGGTGTGATCGTGCCGGGCACCATGGGCACGCCCACCTGGCGCGCGATCTTGCGCGCGGCCACCTTGCCGCCGAGCGCCTCGATCGCGTCGGCTGATGGGCCAACGAAGATCAGCCCGGCCGCCGTAACGGCACGGGCAAAGTCGGCATTCTCCGCAAGAAAGCCGTAGCCGGGATGGATGGCATCGGCGCCGGCCTGGCGGGCGACGGCGATCACCCGCTCCATATTCAGATAGCTCTCCGTCGCCGGAGGCGGACCGATCAGAAAGGCCTCATCGGCATACTCAACGTGCGGCGCGTGCCGGTCGGCCTCGGAGTAGACCGCCACACAGGCGATGCCGAGCTCCCGGCAGGCACGCATCACCCGCAGCGCGATCTCGCCGCGATTGGCAACCAGGACTTTTCGCAACATAGCTAATGGTCTCCTTCGGGCAAGCTGCGCGGGTTCGGGGCGCGAGCCGGCGCCGGCGGCTGGGGGCTAGCGCAGTTCCAGGCGACCTGTTCGGGCATCAGCGCGACCTCGACCGTGTCCAGCTGCGCCGCGCCCAATCTACCATCGCCAATCTGCAATCTGCAATCGCACTAGCGGGTCCGTCTCACCAGGCGAGCAGCGCTGGTTCCGGTGCGTCGGCCGGGCGCTCAGACGCCGACGATGCCAACAAAGCCCCGCGAGCCAAGGCGCAGCCGCTCCAGGTTCGACCAGGTGGGGCGGGTGCGGGCCCGCGCCGGGCCGAGCCCCTGGCTGATCAGCACCTTCGAGGCCTGCCAGCCGGAGACGGCGGCAAGCTGCTCACCGGCGCGGGCTTCCTGCTCGGCGGCCAGGTAGGAGGCCACGGCCACCATAGCCGCGGCCAGTTCTTCCTCAGTCGGCCCGACGCCAGCGCCCTCCGGGGCGGGGACCAGGCTGACGCTCAACGCGGACGGGCGCATACCGCGCCCGGTCATGGTCAGATCCATTGGTGTCCTCCTTGCGAACGCATCTCCTAGAGTGGAATGGTGCCATGCTTGCGTGCGGGTGCGCTCTGGCGTTTGGTACGCAGCAGCGCCAGGGCCTTGATCAGGGTCGGGCGGGTGGCCCGCGGCTCGATCACCCGGTCGATGAAGCCGCGCTCGGCAGCGGCGATGGGCGTGCCGAAGCGGCGCTCATAGTCGGCCAGCAGTTCGGCGCGGCGCTGTTCGGCATTCTCCGCCGCGGCCAGTTCCTTGCGGAAGATGATCCCGATCGCGCCCTCCGCGCCCATCACGGCGATCTCCGCGGTGGGCCAGGCCAGGTTCAGGTCAGCCCGGATGTGCTTGGAGGCCATCACGATATAGGCGCCGCCGTAGGCCTTGCGGGTGATCACCGTCAGCTTGGGGACGGTGGCCTCGCAGTAGGCGTAGAGCAGCTTGCCGCCGTGGCGGATGATGCCGCCGTACTCCTGCTGGGTGCCCGGCAGGAAGCCCGGGACATCGACAAACGAAATGATCGGGATGTTGAACGCATCGCAGAAGCGCACGAAGTTCGCCCCCTTCACCGAGCTGTCGATGTCGAGAGTGCCGGCCAGGTGCATCGGCTGGTTGCCCACCACGCCGACCACGTGGCCATCGAGGCGGGCGAAGCCAACGACCAGGTTGCGCGCCCAGAGTGGCTGGATCTGGAAGAACACGCCATCGTCGACGATCGTCTCGATCACCTCGACCATATCGTAGGGGCGGCGCGGATTGGCCGGGACGATCGACTGGAGCCGCTCATCGGCCCGCTCGGGGTCATCGGTCGGGGCGATGTAGGGCGGCTCCTCCATATTGTTCGGCGGCAGATACGAAAGCAGGGCCCGGACCTGCTGGAACGCGTCCTGCTCGTGCTCCGCCATCAGGTGGGCCACGCCGCTGCGGGTGTTGTGCACCATAGCGCCGCCCAGGCCCTCGTAATCGACCTCCTCGCCGGTCACGGCGCGCACCACCTCGGGGCCGGTGATATACATCTGCCCGATGCCTTTGACCATCACGATAAAGTCGGTGAGCACCGGGGAGTAAACTGCGCCGCCGGCACAGGGGCCGGCGATGATCGAGAGCTGGGGGATGACCCCGGAGGCCATCACGTTCCGGTAGAAGATCTCGCCATAGCCGGCCAGGGCAGTCACGCCCTCCTGGATGCGCGCGCCGCCCGAGTCATTGATGCCGATGCAGGGCACGCCGGTGCGCAAGGCCAGGTCCATCACCTTGCAGATCTTCTCAGCGACCACCTCGCCCAGGCTGCCGCCGAAGACGGTGAAGTCCTGGGCGAAGACACAGACCTGGCGGCCATCGATGGTGCCATAGCCCGTCACCACTGCATCGCCGACCGGGCGCTGGCGGTCCATCCCGAAGGTCGAGGTGCGATGGACAACGAGCGAGTCGAGCTCGGTGAACGAATCGGGGTCCAGCAGGGCGGCGATCCGTTCGCGGGCGGTGAGCTTGCCGCGGTCGTGCTGCTTGCGGGCGGCAGCCGGATCGGTCGTTCCGGCCTGCTCGATGATCGTGCGCAGGTGGCGCAGCCGTTCTTCACTACTCAGGGTCATGACCTCTCCTCACCGCCGCATCGGGCCGGCGGCCGCCATTGTCCAGCTCCGCCGGGCTACATCCCGGTCACGTGGCGCTCTGCGTCGCCCATCACATCGCGATAGACGATCCTGGCCAGAGCGCCGATCCGGCGCACGGCATCATCGATATCTTTGAGCTCAATCTCAGCCAGAGTCAACTCAAAGTGGAGGGACGGATCACGGGCGGCGTGCTGGGCCAGGCGGGTCTCAACCTGTTTGCGCACGGCGGGCCAGGCGTTCACCCAGGCCTTCAGATCGAGCTCAGTCTGGGGGGAAGCGGGCTGCGACTCCTGTTGCATAGGCTACCTCTAGGTAGAGCGGCTGCGCCGGGGACCAGGCCCGGGGCGTGGGGCCGCAGCGGCGAGGGGCACACGCTGGCGCACCGAGCAGCGGTGACACAGGGTTCGTGAAGAATTTATCACAGTGTGGGCGGAGGGGCCATGCTGCATAGGGCAGGCTCACCCCATCTGTTCAGGTAGGTGGAAGGTGGGGAGCGGGGCTTGCATACGCATCAAGATACGCCCCTGGCAGGGCGGCGGCTGCCACGCGACAGGCGAACATGTCGTTGTGTTGGCAGTTTCTGCCAGCGAAGCTGGCAGAAACTGCCAAC
>Ga0272446_1005331_pt1 | contig 14299 bp, 14 predicted proteins | sample YNPCB0061_FD_194587 | JGI IMG/M metagenome (GOLD analysis project Ga0272446, IMG submission 194587) | Hot spring microbial mat communities from Yellowstone National Park, WY, United States - YNP-CB-006-1 | ecosystem: Environmental > Aquatic > Thermal springs > Hot (42-90C) > Sediment | place...
AGGAGCCATACACCTTTTTGCACAACCTTGCACTCAATCCCACAATAGAGTACAATCCAGCCCAGCCATCTGGTCTCAATCTCAAAAGGTGCACTGACTGCCTGTCAGCGGAGGTGGTGTTATCGAGAGAATGCACTGATCCACAAATCCGGGTTGGGCCAGCCCGAGTCCAGCGCGCCCGGCCCTGTTACGAGACCCTCATAATTCGCAATCACGCGCTAAATTTTGAGCTTACAGGAGTAACAGAAATGTCCAAAAGGACCGATCTTCCCAATCGTCGTTTGAGTCGTCGCCAAGTGCTCCGCGGAGCCGGCCTGATCGGATTGAGCGGCGTGGTAGCAGCGTGCGCAGCGCCAGCGGCTCGCCCGGCGGGGACCGGCGCGCAACCGACCGCTGCTCCGCAGACCGGCGGCGACGCCAAGGGGGCTTATGCAACCGTAGTCAAGATTGCCGGCATCAACTGGTTCAATCGGATGGAGGAAGGCGTCAAAGAGTGGGGACAGCAAAATGGCGTCACTGCGTTCCTGACCGGCCCTGAAAAGGCCGATGCCGCGCTGCAAATCCCCATCATCGAGAACCTGATTGCGCAGAAGGTTGCCGCGTTGTGCGTGGTGCCGATGGATCCCGATGTGCTGGACCCGGTGTTGAAGAAGGCCATGGACGCCGGCATTGCCGTTATCACCCACGAAGCGTCCAACCAGAAGAGCATGCACTGGGACATCGAAGCGTTTGACAACACCGCCTATGGCGCCCACCTGATGGATTTCATCGCCGAGCAGACCGGCGGTGAGGGCGAGTACGCCGTGTTCGTGGGCAGCCTTGGCTCCAAGACGCACAACGAGTGGGTGGACGGCGGCATTGCCCGGCAAAAAGAGAAGTATCCCAACATGAAGCTGGTGGCCGACAAGCAGGAGACGAAAGACGACTCGCAAATCGCCTACCAGAAGATGAAGGAGTTGCTGAAGGCCTACCCCAACCTGCGCGCTGTGCAGACCAGCGCCTCAACCGACGCTGCCGGCGTTGGGCAGGCTATCGAGGAAGCCGGCCTGGTGGGCAAGATTGTGGTGGCCGGCACCAGCCTGCCGTCCATCACCGGCAAGTTCATCACCAGCGGCGCCGTGCAGATGATCAGCTTCTGGGATCCCAAGCTGGCCGGCATTGCCATGAACAAGCTGGCGATGATGCACATCAAGGGCGAAAGCATCGCCGACGGCATGGATCTGGGCATCGAGGGATACAGCAAACTCATCGCCCGCGGCAACGTCCTGTATGGCGCGGCGTGGGTCGACGTCACCAAAGACAACCTCAACCAGTACAACTTCTAGATCCAAGCCCTTTCCTCATGGACAGCGGGGCGGGCGCGCAGCCCGCCCCGAAACTTCTCATGACAGACGCGTTCCTGACGCTGAATCACATCAGCAAGTCGTTCTCCGGCGTTCAAGCCCTCGATGATGTCAGTCTGGTGGTGAAGCCGGGCGAAGCGCATTGTCTGGTCGGCGAAAACGGATCGGGCAAATCCACGTTGATCAAGATCATCGCCGGCGTGGTTGCCCCCGACAGCGGCCAGATTGTCATCAACGGCAAACCCTGTCAGCGACTCCAACCCATGGACGCCATCCGCGAAGGCATCCAGGTCATTTACCAAGACTTTTCACTGTTCCCCAACCTGACCGTCGCTGAAAACATCGCGCTGAACTATGAACTGTCGCGCAACATCCAGGTGGTGCGCTGGGGCTTGGTGCGTCAGATCGCGCAGGCGGCGCTCGACAAGATCGGCGTGCGGTTGCCGTTGGAAGCCGAAGTCGAATCCATTCCGGTCGCCGACAAACAACTGGTGGCGATTTGTCGCGCGCTGGTTCAGAATGCGCGGCTGATCATCATGGATGAGGCCACCACCGCATTGACCGAGAGAGAAATCCGCGCGCTCTTTCGCGTGATCCGCAATGTGCAACAAGAAGGGGTGGCCGTGCTGTTCGTCAGCCACAAGCTCGACGAGGTGCTGGAAATTGCGGACAAAGTCTTGATCATCCGCAACGGCAAAGTGGTGGTGGACACCGACGTGGCCTCGTTGGACCGCAGCAAGCTGACCTACTACATGACAGGCCGGCAAATCGAGGAAGCCGATTATGCCTTCCGGCCAACCGATGCCCCCCCACTGCTCGAAGTCCGCCAGCTCAGTTCACGCGGCAATTTCCAAGACATCTCCTTCTCGCTCCACCCAGGCGAGATTTTGGGAGTCACCGGCCTGCTGGGCAGCGGCCGCACCGAGTTGGCCTTGTCGCTGTTTGGGGTGCTGCCGGTAGACTCAGGAGAAATTCGCGTGGACGGCAAGCCGGTTCAGATTCGCAATATCGAAAGCGCCATTCAGCGCGGCATCGGCTACGTCCCGGAAGATCGCCTGACAGAAGGGCTGTTCCTGGATCAATCCATCAGCCGCAATATTGTCATCCGCACCATTGACACGCTCACCCAACCGAGCGGGCTATTGTCCATCAGCCAGATCAACCGCCAGGTTCGCCAATGGGTGGAACAGTTGTCCATCAAAACCAGCAATCCTGAGTTGCCGGTCAAAAGCCTGTCGGGCGGCAATCAACAGCGGGTAGTGCTGGCCAAGTGGCTGGCGAGCAGGCCGCGCATCCTGGTCTTGAACGGGCCAACCGTAGGGGTGGATGTCGGGTCCAAGATGGAATTGCACGAAATCATCAAGAATCTGGCGCGAGAGGGCATCGGCATCCTGGTGATTTCCGACGACATTCCAGAGCTGTTGCACCTGTGCAATCGCATCTTGTTGATGCGTCGCGGGCGCGTGGCCGGCGTTTTCAATCGCTCGCAGACCAGCGAAGCAGAACTCACCGCTCACTTGACCGAGGCTGCTTCGACAGTGCGCCCAATCGGTTAATCTCACGCGCCTCGTCCTGTCCGTTTGTCTCGACCGCAGCCATGCTGAAAAGAATCTTCTCTCGACAAGAGACGCTGGTCGGCGTCACCCTGCTTGCACTGTGTCTCACTATTGGCTTGATCAATCCGGTCTTCTGGACGCCGGGCAACTGGTTCGACCTGGCGCGCAGCGCAACCGTGACCGGCATCTTCGCTATCGGTGTTCTGATTGTGCTGGTTTCGGGCGGGATCGATGTGTCCTTCACCGCCATCGCGGTGTTTTCGATGTACACCACCACCGTCATCATGAACCAGATCGGGTTCGACGGAGGGATGATCGCCTTTTTCACGATGTCCGCCGGCATTGGCGTTGCGCTCGGCCTGATCAACGCGTTTTTCATCGCGCGCTTCCGCCTGCCCACATTGATTGTGACGCTGGGGACGCAGAGCCTTTTTCGCGGCTTTCTGTTGTTTGTCATCGGCAGCAAAATCATTCGCGATCTGCCGCCCGGCATGGCCAACTATTCCGGTGCCTTTCTGTTCACTGTCACCGACAGCCGGGGGATCACGGTGGGGTTGCACTCGGCGGTGCTGTTCCTGGTCGGCGTGGCAATCCTGGCCCAAATCATTCTGCGCTACACCATGCTGGGGCGCAGCATCTACGCCTTGGGCGGCTCGCGCGAAGCCGCTGAGCGCGCCGGCTTCAACATCGTTGGCGCCCAAATCTTCATCTACGCCTTTGTGGGATTGCTGGCCGGCCTGACCGGCATGATCTACGGCGGCTTGAACCGACAGGCCAATTCCCAGGACATCGTGGGCCAGGAGCTGGATGTGATTGCCGCTACAGTGCTGGGGGGCGCCTCCATCACCGGCGGTCGCGGCAGCGTCATCGGCACCTTGCTGGGCGTGACCCTGGTGACGGTGTTGAGCAACAGCCTGATTCTGATGGGCATTCCCTCCACCTGGCAACGGGTGGTGATCGGCGCCATCATCATCATCGGCACTGCCGTGCCGGCCATTCGCGCGCTGCGCACCAGCCGGCGCGCCAATGTCGAAATCGAACCTGTTCCTGCGGAGGAACGCCCATGAGCGCCCCTGACGCCAGCTACCCGTCTCTGCCCAAACCCCGCTTCTTCGTCCGCGATGGCAACCTGCTGCGCCTGCTCATCGCATGCGCAGCCATTTTCGTGACGATGAGCCTGCTGAAGCCGGATGTCTTTCCCACACCAGAGAACTTCCTGTCGATGGGCAGCCAGTTCCCGGAAATCGGCATCCTGGCGATTGCCATTATGATTACCATGCTGACCGGCGGCATTGACCTGTCGGTGGTCAGCGTGGCCAATCTCTCCGGCGTGTTGGCCGCGCTGGTGATCCGCACTCTGATCCCAGCTGACGCCTCAGATGGTCAAGTGATACTGGGTCTGGTGGCGGCGATCGCGACAGCCTTCCTCGCCGGCGCAGCGGCCGGCCTGATCAACGGCGCGTTGATCGCCTACGTCAACCTGACCCCCATCCTGGCCACGCTGGGCACAATGACCCTGTACACCGGCCTGACTGTCGCCATGACGCGCGGCAACGCCGTCTTCGCCGAGAACCGGCTGACCTTCATCGGCGCCTCTAATCTGCTCGGAATTATTCCCATTCCGCTGGTGATATTCGCAGCTGTGGTGGCCGTCTTGGCGCTGATTTTGAATCGCACGCCATTTGGCCTCAAAGTCTACATGCTGGGCAGCAACCTCAATGCCGCGCGCTTCTCCGGCATCAACGTCCGGCGGGTGTTGCTGACGACCTACATGCTGAGCGGATTGCTGGCCGCCGTGGCGGCCATCATCTTTCTGGGGCGCAACAATTCAGCCAAGTGGGATTTTGCCCCATCTTACGTGTTGCAGGCGATCGTGGTGGCGGTGCTGGCCGGCGTCAACCCCAGCGGCGGATCAGGCCGCATTGCCGGCATCGTGCTGGCCATCCTGGCGCTGCAGTTTGTGTCCACTGGCATGAACATGCTGCTGTTCACCATCAGCGGCGGCCAGTTCTTCAAAGAGTTTGCCTGGGGCGCTTTGCTGCTCATCATCATGGTCGCCAATTCCAAGAGCGAACGCAAGCGATTGCCCCCCAAACCAAAAGCAAAAACCGATTGAATTGAACCGACTTGAATCGAATCGAATCGATTCCCTTCATCAGGCCATCGCGAGGCCAATATGACACAATCCTCTGCTTGCGTGATGGGCGTCGACTTCGGCACCGAAAGCGTGCGAGTGGTTATCTTCGACGCCGATGGCGCGCCGATCGCCCGCGCCGCCGAGCCATACCCAACCGATCACCCTCAACCGGGCTGGGCCGAACAAAAGACTGAAGATTGGTGGCGCTCGTTCGTCCTGGCGACGCGCCGGGCCATCCAGGAAAGCGGCGTTGATCCGGCTCGCATTGCCGCCATCGGCGCCGACTGCACCAGTTGCACCGTGGTCTTCATGGACGAGCAGTTCCATCCTCTGCGCCCGGCCATCATCTGGATGGATGTGCGCGCGGCTGAACAAGCCCAACGCATCGCCCGCAGCGGCCACCCCATGCTGCGCTACAACGGCTTCGGCAATGTGTCCGCCGAGTGGCTGCCCTGCAAGGCGCTGTGGGTCAAGGAAAACGAACCCGACACCTATCGACGGGCTGCCCGCGTAGGCGAGTTCATCGACTGGCTCACCTATCGCCTGACGGGCGAATGGACCGCCAGCATCAACAACACCAGCATCCGCTGGTACTACGACCGCCATGAAGGCGGCTGGTCCGCGTCGTTCTACCGGGCCATCGGCCTGGGGGACTTGATCGAGCGCTTTCCTCAGCGCGTGCTGGACATGGGCCGGATCGCCGGCGCGCTTCGCCCGGAAGCCGCCGCCGAGTTGGGGTTGCCGGCGGGCATTCCAGTCGCTGAAGGCGGCGCCGACGCGTTCGTGGCCATGATCGGGTTGAACGTGGTCTCGCCCGGCAAACTGGCGTTCATCACCGGCTCGTCCCATTTAATGCTGGGCCAGACAGCCCAGCCGTTCCACACGCAGGGCATCTTCGGGGCTTACACCGACGCCGTGCTGCCCGGCCAGTACACCGTCGAAGGCGGACAGGTCTCCACCGGCTCGGTTGTCAAATGGTTCAAAGACAACTTCTGCGCCGCCGAAGCCGCTCGGGCCCAACAACGCGGCGTGGACACCTACACCCTCCTCAACGAAATGGCGGCTGCCGTGCCGCCCGGTTCGGAGGGATTGATCGCGCTGGACTATTTCCAGGGCAACCGCACGCCCTATGTGGACTCGCTGGCGCGCGGCGTGTTCTGGGGGTTGTCGCTCAAGCACACCACTGCTCACCTGTTTCGGGCGATTCTGGAAGGAATCGCCTACGGATCGGAGCATATCTTTCGGGTCTTTCGCAACAGCGGCTACACGGTGAAGGAGATTGTGGCGGCCGGCGGCCCCACGCGCAGCCGGCTGTGGATGCAGATCCACGCCGATGTCAGCGGCGTGCCCATCACGCTCAGCCAGACGCCGGACGCGCCGGCCCTGGGATCGGCCATCCTGGCAGCGGTCGCCGCCGGCCTGTACTCCGACGTCGTCACTGCCGCCGGCCAGATGTCCCGCATCGCCGGCCGCATCGAGCCAAATCCTGAGCGTCACGCTCAATACCAGTTCTACGTCGAGCAGTACATTGCCACTTATCCGCGACTGCAACCCTTGATGCATGAGATGGCACGACACCAGCACGCACTCTCCAACCCATCCCCTGAAAAACAACCATGAACCATGAGTTTGCCTACCAGGCGCTGCGTCACATGGTGCGCATTCGCCTATTCGAAGAACGCACGCTGGAAGCGCTGATGCAGGGCAAGTTAGCCAGCACCATGTGCCATGTCAGCATCGGCCAGGAAGCCGTAGCCGCCGGCGTGTGCATGGCCATGCAGCCCAACGACTACATCACCAGCACGCATCGCGGCCATGGCCACCTCATTGCGCGCGGCGGCGATCTGGGCCGCATGATCGCGGAGCTGATGGGCAAGGCCACCGGTTACTGTAAAGGCCGAGGCGGCTCCATGCACATCACCGACGTGGCGCTGGGCCATCTGGGCGCCAATGGCATCGTAGGCGGCCACATCGGGATCGCCGTCGGCGCGGCGCTGTGGTCGAAGCTATCCGGCAAACAGGCCGTCACAGTGTGCCTGTTCGGCGATGGCGCCGTCACCGAGGGCGTGTTCCACGAGGCGTTGAACATGGCAGCGGTGTATCACCTCCCCGCCGTGTTCGTGTGCGAGAACAACCAGTACGCCATGTCGTTGCCGTGGGCGAAAGCGACTCCGCCCGTGAGCTTCAAGACGCGCGCCGAGGCCTACGCCATGCCCGGCGTGGATGTGGATGGCCAGGACCCGCTGGCGGTGTATCGCGCCGCCGTCGACGCTGTCGCGCGCGCCCGCGCCGGCAGCGGCCCTGCATTGATCGGCGCGCACACGTATCGCTTCCTGGGCCATTCGCGGGGCGATCCTTCGGCCTACCGCGACCCGGAAGAAGAAAAGCAGTGGCGCGCCCGCGATCCAATTCTTTTGTTCAAGGTCCGCGCCCAGTCCGAAGGCTGGTTGACATCCGAAGACATGGCAACCATTGAAGCTGAGGCCCGGCAAGCCATGGATGAGGCCATCCGCTTTGCCGAAGACAGCCCGCCGGCTCCAGACGCAACAGCCTTTGAAGATGTGTACTTCCAGACCACTCAGCCGTAAGCCTTTTTGCCGCATCTGCGCCGCAAACCAAATATGACTACGATGATGTTTCGTGAAGCATTGCGCCAGGCGCTGCGCGAGGAGATGCAGCGCGATCGGCGCGTCTTTCTCCTGGGAGAGGACATTGGCCGCTTTGGGGGCGCCTATGCCGTGACCAAAGGGCTATTGGAAGAGTTCGGCCCGCAGCGCGTGATCGACACACCCATGTCGGAGGGGACAATCGTGGGAGCGGCCGTCGGCGCGGCCATGACCGGCGGCCGACCGGTGGCCGAAATCATGTATGTGGACTTCCTGGCCTATGCCATGGATCAACTGGTCAACCAGGCCGCCAAAATACACTACATGTTCGGCGGGCAAATTCATGTGCCGATGGTCGTGCGCACACAGCAGGGCGCCGGGCGCGGGGCCGGCGCGCAACACAGCCAAAGCCTGGAGGCATGGTTTGTCCACATCCCCGGCCTCAAGGTCATCGCGCCGGCTACGCCGGAGGACGCCAAAGGGCTGCTCAAGTCAGCCATCCGCGACGGCAATCCGGTCGTCTTCCTGGAACACAAAGGGCTGTATGCCATGAAGGGTGAAGTGCCCGATCATGAATACCTGACACCCATCGGTCGCGCGAGCGTGGCCCGGCCCGGCAGCGACATCACGCTCATCAGCTATTCGCGCGCGCTGCATCTGGCGCTGGAAGCCGCCGAGTCCCTGGGGCAAGCAGGCGTTCGAGCCGAAGTGATCGACCTGCGCACGCTCAAACCGTTGGACATGGACACGATCGCGGCTTCGGTCGAGCGCACCCGGCGCGCCGTGGTGATTCATGAAGCCAGCCTGACCGCCGGCCTGGGCGCCGAAATTGCCAGCCGGCTGTCGGAAACGCTGTTTGGCCGACTGGCCGCGCCCGTGCGGCGTGTGGCCGCGTTCGATGTTCCCTTCCCGGCCAACTCGCGCCTGGAAAAACTTATCGTGCCGGACGCGGCGCGCATTGTCCGGGCTGCGCAAGAAACCTTGAGAGATATTGCAACGGAGTCTGTCTCATGAGTTCGCCAAAACTGATTGCCATCGTCATGCCGCCGCTGGGCGACAGCGCCGATGAATCGCGCATAGTGCGCTGGTTCAAAGCAGAGGGCGAGCCGGTGCGCAAAGGCGAGCCGCTGTTCGAAGTCGAAACCGACAAAACCACCCTGCAAGTGGAAGCCTGCGCCGCTGGGACACTGGCCGAAATCTCGGTTCCGGCCGACCAGACCGCGCAGGTTGGCCAACCTGTGGGGTGGATCAGCGAAGACGCGAACGGAAACACCGCGCGTTGAAGGAGCAAGAAAACCATGGAACGCATTGCTTTTTTGGGTCTGGGGATTATGGGCCAGGGCATGGTTTCCAACCTGCTCAAGGCCGGATACCCCCTGACGGTGTGGAATCGCAGCGCCAAAAAGTGCGCTCCGTTCGTCAAACAGGGCGCAACAAAGACGCGCACGCCAGCGGAAGCCGTCCAGGAAGCCGAGGTCTTTCTGTATTGCCTGGCCGACGATGCCGCAGTCGAACAGGTGGTGTTTGGCCCGCATGGCATCCTGGAGGGCGTTCATGCCGGCCAGATCGCCATCAACATGACCACGCAGATGCCGGCGCTCAGTTTGCGCGAAGCGGCCGCCTACAAAGCCAGGGGCGTCCATTTCCTGGATGCGCCCGTCTTCGGCAGCAAAAATGAAGCGGCCCAGGCCGGCCTGTGGATCGTGGCCGGAGGCGAACGCAAAATCTTCGATCGCGTCCAACCCATCCTGAAAACCTTGAGCGCCAGCACCCACCACATGGGCGGGCACGGCAAGGGCGCGTCAATGAAGCTGGTGGGCAACCTGATTGTGGCGTCGCAACTGCACGCCCTGGGCGAGGCGATGATTCTGGCTGTCAAAGCCGGCCTGAACCCGCGCGATGTGTTGGGCGTCTTGCATGTGACGGACTTCAAGTCCCCGATATTCGATGGCGTGGGGGCGGCGCTCATCGAGCGCAACTTCGACACCCACTTCGCGCTCAAGCTGATGCTGAAAGACGCCAACCTGATCGCCCGCTTCGCTGAGCAGCTGAATTCGCCCACCCCCGCCTCGGCTGTCATCCGCGAAACGATCAAAGCAGCAGTCAACCACGGGTGGGGCGCGGAGAATGCGTCTGCCCTCATCAAGGCGCTGGAGGCGCAGGCCGGCGTCGAAGTGAAAGCGTGAGCATTCCGCCCCAATCTACTTGAGACCGATATCATCTGAGCAATTGATCAAGGAGCGCCATGAAAAAGATACTGAATGACCCCAAGAACTTTGTGCCAGAAATGCTGGACGGCCTGCTCAAAGCGCATCCCGATCACCTGGGCCACGCCGGCAACGACCCGCACTGCATTGTGCGCGCCGACGCGCCGGTGACGGGCAAAGTGGCCCTGGCAACCGGCGGCGGCTCAGGCCATCTGCCCGTCTTTCTGGGTTACGTCGGCAAAGGCATGCTCGATGGGTGCGCAGTAGGCGACGTGTTTCAATCTCCCAGCGCGGATCAGATGCTGGAAGTCACCCGTCGCATTCACGGGGGCAAGGGCGTGCTGTACATCTATGGCAACTACGGCGGCGACATCATGAACTTCGACATGGCCGCCGAAATGGCCGGCATGGAAGATATCGAAGTGCGCACCGTGCTGGTGAAAGACGATGTGGTGTCCAACGCCGATCCCGCCAAGCGGCGCGGCGTGGCCGGAATGGTGTTCGCCTTCAAGTGCGCCGGCGCAAAAGCCGACCTGGGCGGGTCGCTGGACGAAGTGGAGTCGGTAGCTCAAAAAGCGCTGGCCAACCTGCGCACAATGGGTGTAGCCCTCACCCCATGCATCGTGCCCCAGGTGGGCAAGCCGACCTTCAGCCTGGGCGAGGGCGAAATGGAAATGGGCATGGGCATTCACGGCGAGCCGGGTGTCAGCCGCGAGAGCTTGAAGCCGGCGAATGAAATCGCTGCCCGCATGCTGGCTGCCATACGCAGCGAACTGGTCTTGAGCGCCGGCGACCGGGTGGCGATCATGGTAAACGGCCTGGGCGCAACACCGCCCGAAGAATTGTATATCGTGTACCGCAAAGCGCACGACTTGTTGCAAGCCGAGAACATCGGCATCCATCGCGCCTACGTGGGTGAGTACGCCACCAGCATGGAGATGGCCGGCTGTTCGTTGACCGTCTTCAAGCTGGATGACGAGCTGGCCGCCCTGCTCGACCATCCCGCGCGCACACCCTTCTTCACTCAGGTTTGACTCATTCACAGATCCAAAGATCGAGGACAGCCAACGACCATGATCCCATCCTCACAAGTCGTCGAGGCGCTTCAACGCGTGGGCCAAAGACTGGTGGCGCTCAAAGACATCCTGAATGAACTGGACGCTGCCATGGGCGACGGCGACCTGGGCCTGAGCATGAGCAAAGGCGGCGAGGCGTTGCTGACGTTCGCGCAAAGTGCGCCGTTCAACGCGGGCGACGACATTGGCAAGTATCTGGCCGGCGCCGGCATGGCATTCAATCGCGCCGCCCCCAGCACCATGGGCACCCTCCTGGCCACGGCCTTGATGCGCATGGGCAAGGAAGCCAGAGGCGCCACAACGCTCGACGCAGGCCTGCTGGCGCGCATGTTGACGGCTGCAGATCAGGGCATCCAGGAGCGCGGGAAGGCCAGGCCCGGCGACAAAACCATCGTAGACGCCTTGCACCCCGCTGCTGAAGCGTTCGCCACAGCCGTCGCCGCCGGAGCGCCATTGGCCGAAGCCGCTGCCGCCATGTTGAAGGCCGCCGAGCAAGGCCGCGATGCAGCCATCCCGTTGCGTAGCAATGTCGGACGCGCCAGTTGGGTGGGCGAACGCACCGTCAACCGCGTCGATCCCGGTGCCGCTTTGTGTGTGGAGATCTTGAAAAGCCTCGTCCAGTAACCCTGGACGAGGCCGACCATCTCAGCGTGACCGGCGCGCAGTCAGCGCGACCAGTCCAGAATGCGCAGCCCGTCGAACGCTGTGTAGTCCGAGGTGTTGGCTGTGATCAGAGTGAGGTCATTCACACGGGCAATCGCCGCGATCTGGCCGTCGGCAAAGGGTGGCATCTGGCCCAGGGCGGCCAACCGTGCTCGTTCGCAGGCATGCCAGTGCGCGGCATCATGGCCATACGGCAACATCGGCATCAGCGCCACCACACTGTTGAGGTAGTCCTCGATATCGGCGCGACGCCGCGATAGTGGAAGACGCAGGCAGCCCAACCACAACTCATGCCAGACAAGGCTTGGCACAGCGACCTCGGCCCGATGCCGTTGCAGGCGCGACATCACGCCGGCGTTGGGCCTGGGACGAATTGGCTCAGACAGAACATTGGTGTCAAGCAGATACAGGGGAGCCATAGCCATATGGTTGGGGCGACTGTGGCGCGCCCAGACGCGCTACAGGGCAGCGTTCCGGCCCGGTGACCGATCGCGCACGCCGGCGAACACATCCGGTTCGACGCCCTCGCGTTCGCCCCGCTCGATCTGTTCGCGAAATCGGGCCAGCGGAGTCCAGAAGTCGCCGGGCTTGACAAGTCGCTGGTAGTCGCGTATCGACAAGACGACCGCTACGGCCTTGCCGCGCCGAAACAGGCGCACCGGCTCGCCGCGCTCGGCGCGGCGCACAACCTCGGTGAAGCGGTTGCGCGCTTCGGCAATTGAGAACTGCTCCATCTCGTCACCTCCGGCTGGAAGATAGCCATCCAGGTGGCCATTTTATCATCTCAATGAGGAAAGCGATGGTTTGGCCGGCGCAGCCGGCTTTGACACGCGTTGCGCGCGATGCGCAGTCGCCGCACTCTGCTCATCCAGGATGAACAGGCGCATCCCATGCGCCCGAACGGCCTCAGCGCCCCCAGCGCGCGACCAGCGCGCCCCACCCTTCCATCTGCGGGGCGCCCCAAATGATCTCCGGCGAGCCGGCGCCTGTCAACGTCACCGGCGCCGATGCCCGGTCGATCACCGGCCTGGCAGCCCGGTCGCTGAAATTGAGCGCGACAAACACAACCTCGTCCGCCGACCAGCGCCACAGCGCCAGACACGCCGGGCACCCTTCGACTTGCGCGAGCAACTCAAAGTCTGGGCTGCGCAGGGCCGGATGCGCGGCGCGCAAGGCCGCCAGCGCGCGATACGTGTTGAGCAGCGAATCCGGGTCTGCGTCCTGTTCCTCGACCGAGACGCCATCCGCAGGCCGGTTGTAACGATCGGCCGGCTTGAACCAGGTAGTCATCTGCGGGCCGGCTTCACCGGCATACCAGTCCATCGGCTCGCGGCGATACTCGTCCCAGTACGGCGCGCCGTTGCCCTTCGCCCCACGCATACCGATCTCCTCGCCGTAGTAAATGAAGGGCGTGCCTGGCGTCAGCAACACCGCCGCCGCTGCCAGTTTCATCTGCGGCAGGTTGCCCTCCACCTCAGAGGCGATGCGATTGGTGTCGTGGTTCGAGGCGAAGCGCGCCAGTTGCGCACCGGGCGGATACAGCCGCTGTAGCGCGCGGTACGGGTCGCGCAAAAAGCCGGGGTCGCGCTCGGCGTTCAGCACACCATCGCCGCTGCGCTCCGGGTTGCCGTTGAACATGCCATGCCAGGGAAAGTCGAACAAGGCGTCGAAGCCGTTGCGGAAGTAGTCGGCCAACACGCGCTCATTACCGTCCCACACTTCGCCTAACAACACGGCATCGGGATATTTGGCTTTCACCTCGGCGCGTAGCTTCTGCCAAAAGGCGAACGGCGCGCCTTTGGCGTAATCGCAGCGCAAGCCATCCACGCCCAGGTCGAGCCAGAACAGGGCCGACTCGATCAGGTAATCGACCACCTCCGGCCGGTTGTGGTTCCACTCCGGCATCTGCCGCACACCGGCAAAGGACGAATAGGCTGTGTTGCCGGGATTGGTGAACTGGAACCATTTGGTGTAGGCCGAGTCCGGCTTGCCGTAGGCGTCCTGGAAATAGGGGTGCTGCGTCGAAGCGTGGTTGGCGACAAAATCAATCAGCAATCGCATCCCCCGCCGATGCATATCTTCGAGCAAACGCCTGAAGTCATCCAGCGTTCCAAATTGCGGATTGACGGCGACGTAATCGGCCACGTCGTAGCCGTGGTAACTGGGCGAGGGATAGTGCGGCGTCAGCCAGATGGCCGTCACGCCGAGCGATTGAAGGTAGTCCAGTTTCTGCGCGATACCGTTGAGGTCGCCAATGCCATCGCCGTCAGAATCGGCGAAGCTGCGCGGGAAGATTTGATACACGATGGCATCGCCAAACCAGGCCGGCGCGTCGATCACAGCCAGGGGCGTCGCCGTGGCCGCCGGGACGGGCGTCATCGTTGGCGGCAACGTTGCCGTTGCGATTGCCGGCGTTGCGGTGGAGGACGCCGGCGTCGCCATCTGCATGGGTTGCCCCGGCGAGGGAGAGACAGCGGGCGGAATGGGCGACGGCGCGGCCGGCGCGGGCATCCCGCAAGCAGCCAGGCCCAGCGTCAACATCACAGGCGCGAGACGAGAGAGATGTTTCATACCCCGATTGTAAAAGGCGATTTCGTCTATTTCGGTAACTGCCTAGCTGCCTGCAAGTAGGGAGACTGGCTGGCGGGCGAAGAGGTCGCGCAGCGTGGCGAAGACGTTGCGCCCCTGTTTGCGACAAGTAGAGATCACTG
>Ga0272446_1005332_pt1 | contig 14297 bp, 10 predicted proteins | sample YNPCB0061_FD_194587 | JGI IMG/M metagenome (GOLD analysis project Ga0272446, IMG submission 194587) | Hot spring microbial mat communities from Yellowstone National Park, WY, United States - YNP-CB-006-1 | ecosystem: Environmental > Aquatic > Thermal springs > Hot (42-90C) > Sediment | place...
GTTATAGGAATGTGGCCATCTGAAGGGTCAATTTCTAATGATACTTTAGATTTATTTATAGATAATAATGTTAAATGGGTTGCTAGCGACGAAACTGTTTTATTTAATTCATTGAATTTTGGAAATCATTTATTAAAATATTTTCCTTATAAATATAATAAAGAAGATAAAGAAATTGTGATTTTTTTCAGAGACCATAATTTATCTGATAAAATTGGTTTTCAATACTCAAGCTGGAATGAAGAAGATGCCTCGACTGATTTTATAAATAATTTAATTGCTATAAGAAATTCTATAATTAATAATTTTGGAATTGAAGCAATAGATGAAGCTATAGTATCTATTATTTTAGATGGAGAAAATTGTTGGGAATATTATCGTGAAAATGGCATACCATTTTTAAGATCTTTATATCAAAAAATAAGTGAAAATGAATATATAGAAACTGTTACTTTTTCATCCATAGTTGAAAATCAAACAATAAAAAGAAATATAAAAAATATCTCTGCAGGATCTTGGATTAATGGCAATTTTTCGATATGGATTGGTCATAACGAAGACTTGATAGCTTGGAACTTTCTTTCCAAAGCAAGAAAAGAATTTGAAAAAATGAAAAATGAGTTAGATAATGATACTTATAACGAAGTATATAATTCTATTATGATTGCCGAAGGCTCTGATTGGTTTTGGTGGTATGGACCAGAACATCCTTCTGATACAAAACCAATATTTGATAATATTTTTAGATATTACCTTAGAAAAGTTTATAATTTGTTGAAGATTGATTATCCAAAAGAATTAGATAAACCTTTATATGAATTTTCTGACTTAGAAAATTTAAATAATTTATCAATATTAAATTTTATAGAAAAAGAATTGTGGTTAAGTAGTAAAAAAATAATCTATATTGAAAATACAGCAACAATGCATTCCATAGGCGAAGTTATTAAAAGTATTAATTATATAGTGGAAGAAAATTTAATAAAAATGTTGATTGATTTAAATTCCAATTTTAATAATTTTTCTTTTTTTAAAATATTTAATGCCGATTATCAAACCCAATTAATAGAAATTAATAAACATAACATTCATTTAAATCCCGAAATTATTAATTATACTTTTTTAAAAACTGATTTTAAATTATACATTGAAATTTATTTTTCTAATAAAATAAAATTAAATGGATTATTAATTTTTCAGTTTATGACAAAAGATGAAATAAATGCTAAATTTTTAGAGTTATAGATTGTAATATTTAATTTTCTTCTCTACTTCATTTAATATTATTGATTCAGCTTCATCAATAGAAACATTAAATAAACGCGCACCTGCTGCTTGCTCGTGGCCTCCACCACCGAAAATTTGAGCTAATTCTCTTGCTGATAGGAAATCTTTTTTAGAACGAAAAGAAACTCTAATTTCGGGTCTATCATAAAGATAAGATATGAAAATACCAAGTTTTACATCTTTTATAAATAAAGTGTATTCTACTAAATTATCAGTATCTTCAATCGTAGCTTTAGTTTTTTCGAACATTTCTTTTGTAAGTTTTAGAACAGAAATTTGATTATTAAAATATAGTTTTATATTTGCTAATGCTTCTCCTTTGATTAACATTGCAGGCAATGAATTTTGGTTGTATACCATATCATAGCATTTTACGGGATCTGCACCCATTTCTAATAAATCAGCAGCAATTCTAAGAATATTACTATCAGTTTTTGGAAATCTAAAACTTCCTGTATCGGTAATTATTGCAGTATATAATGATTCAGCAATATTTTTATTATTTCGATTGACTTTTTTTTTGATAATCTCCCATATTAATTCGCCGGTAGAAGTAGCATCTGTATCAACAAAATAATAATTGGCATCTATGGATGGATTAATATGATGATCAATAAGTAATTTATTATTTTTAGAGCGGGTAATAATTTCTTCCATTGATTTTAATCGTTTAGATACATTTAAATCTAAAATAACTATCAAATCAGAATTTATGATAATATTTAAATCATCCTGATAATTAAATACTCTTATTTTTTTTAATGGATCAAGAAATTCTAAATTACTTGGAGTAAAACTATCATTAATGACTACTACATTTTTACCAATATCAACTAAAAAATAATACAAACCCATTTCTGAGCCTATTGCATCTCCATCAGGGTTTGTATGCGTTGTAATTACAATTTGATTAGATTTCAAAAGAAGATTAAGACATTCTTTCGAATTAATATATTTTGGTATCATTGATTATTTAGATAGTCATTTAATTTTCTTCCAGAGCGAGACTTCCAATTACTATTATGATAAACATAGCTTGCAATTAAAGGGAAAGCGATTGTTACTTCAGAAAATACCATTTGTTCATAAGTTGTTTCTACCTTACCCCAAGAACTTGCTTCTTTCAAAGTAGAACCTGATAATCCACCATCTCTTTCGTCTGCAACTGTAATTTGAACTGCATATTTATGCATTTCTGCATCAATTCCTAAAACTTCAGCAGCTACTACTACATCTTGAATAAAATTCTTAGGTACACCACCTCCAAGCATAAAAATGCCTGAAGTTCCAATCTTTATTTTTGTCTTTGTTAATTCTAAAAAATCTTTTGCAGAATCTATTGAAACTACTTCGCCTTTTCTATTAAATTGATGATGAACTAATCCAAAACCTGCCGATGAGTCAGAAAATGCTGGACAAAAAATAGGGATTCCCATTTCGTACGCCGTTCTAATTATAGAATCTTTACCTAAATCTTTTTCAACAAGATATTTACCCATTTCTATTATAAATTCTCTCGAACTATAAGCACCTGGTTTCATATTATTAGCAATTTCTGCTACAGTCATATCGCAGACTCTTAAGTCTTCTTCGTCAATATATGTATCATAAATCCTATCAATCATTAGTTCTCTTAGTTCATTATCGTCTACAAATTGAGTGCCTTGATAATGATAAAAGCCTAAAGCCTCTAAAAAATCCTGATCAACAATATTTGCACCTGTAGATACTATTGCATCTACCATATTACTCTTCATCAAATCAACTATAATACCTTTCATTCCTGCACTAATAAGCGATCCAGCTAAAGTAAGATACAAACAGCAATTAGTATCGTTAATCATCATTTCGTAAATTTTGGCTGCTCTAAATAAGTTTCGTGCTTGAAATGCAGTCTCACCCATTTGATTAACTATATTAGTAGTATCAAACGACTTAATATCAATATGTTTTACTATTTTATCTTTTTTAAGATAATTTTGTTTATCTGCCATTTTATTTCCTTCATATTATTTAAATTTTTTTTGAATAGTCAATTAAAAATTTTCTTTCAAAAATTGTAAGTGAATCTTTCCCTTTAGAATTTATTTTATCGAGAATTTCGTTTAATTTATCTTCGTTTAATTCCATTTCTTTTTCAAAAATTTCTATCATATCATCTTCAAAATCATTTAACTGATTTTCTTTTGATGATTTTTTTAGTTTATCAATATTATATAAAAAGTTTTGAGATTTTTGTTCATTAAAATTAGAATTATCAAATTGGTAATTATGGGCTTCTTCGATGATTGATTTTGTGATATTATGAGCTGATAATATATTTGATTTCATTTTAAAATAAACAACTACAGAAGATATAACACCAAAAATTATAGATGATATAGAAGTTATCGCTTCGTTAAAGTCATTTAATCCATAAATATAAATTTTAACACATATCCATAAAACAATAAAAAGTAATGTAATTGGTAAAACATTAACTTTAGTTTTGAATATATTTAAGTTTGATTTTGGCTTAAACAATAAATAAAGAGTGATTACAAATATACCGATATGGTCAAAACCTGAAAATGCAATATTAATCTTTGAAAATAATAATACAAACAAACTACCAAAAATTATAGATAAAATAAACGATATACCAAAAAATCTAAAGTGACCTATTAATTTTTCTAACTTAGGAGCAAAGAAATTGAACGAAAATAAGAAAATTAATAAACCATCAAAACTATTAATTAAAATAGGGAATGATAAAATACGCCAAAATTCGAAATTTTCTAAAATTAAATTAGGGTATAATACTAAATAATGTGTAAATATTTCATTAAAAATAATATTTAATAAATATACGACAGTTACTATAAATAGTAATATTTTAGAAAAAGTAATATTTTTAAAAATGAACATATTTAATAATTAAGACAATAAAAAATTTAAAAAATTACTGATTTTGTTTTAAATTTTCTAAAATTTCTTTAAACTGTTCGATATTGATATTTTCGTAGAAATCTTCGTTTATTGCTATCATTGGAGCGCCACCACAAGCACCCATACATTCTACTTCTTCTAAAGAGAATAAGCCATCTTCAGTTCTTTCGTTGTGATTTATTTTTAGATAATCTTTAGCAAACTCGTAGATTTGTTGACCATTTCTTAACATACAAGAAATATTTGTACAAACTTGGATATGAAATTTGCCCATTGGCTTATTGAAATACATCGTATAGAACGATGCCACACCTTCTACATGCGAAGTTGGTAATTCAAGCAATTTAGCAACATATTCCATAACATCTTTAGATAGCCATCCCCATTTTTTTTGCGCCATCCATAATACAGGCATCAATGCAGCTTTTTTTTCGGGATATTTATTAAAGTGTTTTTCAATTTCTTGTAATTCTTCAGCTGAAAATTCAATATTCATTTTAATTAAATTTTATATTAAATTAAAAAACAAAAATAATAATTTTTATTTATATTTTGTTGTTTCTATTTAGAAATCTTTGAATAAACATTTTCATAGAAACCCATTTTTTGAATGATAGCATAATTTTATGAATATTAGAAACTTTAATTTTTTTAGAATAGACATTATAATTGTTTAATTCTATTTTCTCAAGAAGTCGATAATAAATTGCGTCCATTATCTCAGCGGGAATAATTGTCGGTTTTTCATCCGTTCTTAGATAAGAGCGTGCTTTGTAATAGAATTCTCTTGCTCGAGCAGTTTCGAACATCATCAATTCTATAAAATTTTCATTATAATTGGCATTTAAAATGTCTTCTTCTGTATAATTAAATTTTATCAAATCTTCCTTAGGAATATATATATAACCTCTTTGTGCATCTGAATATAAATCTCTTAATATATTAGTTAATTGTAACGCATATCCTAAATTAACTGCATAATTTTTAGTTTCTTCGTATTTATAACCAAAAATTTCTATACTGATTAAACCAACAATTGATGCAACACTATAACAATAATCTTTTAATTCATCGAAAGTATTATATCTATATTTAATTAAATCAGTTCTTACACCATCAATTAATGTTAAGAAATACTGTTTTGGTATATCAAACCTTTTAACTACATTTTGAAATGTTTTTAATATGTAATTATCAATTTTATCAGAATAAATTTTTTCAATTTCTTGCTCCCACCATGCCAATCTATCCAATTTTTTAATAATAATTTTAGAATTTATATTGGGAGAACTATCTACAATATCATCGAGATAACTACAAAAAGCGTATATAGAGTTTATAGCTAAACGTTCCTCTTTAGGTAATAATTTAAATGAATATGCAAAGTTTGATTTATTAGTTATAGGAGGTTCTACTTTTTCGTAATTTGCTAAATCATATTGAGTAAGCATATTCATAATATTTATTTAAATCTAATATAATTTTTAAGATATCAAACTTATTTAATTTTGGTCTTTCGAATAATATTTTATCTTCTAGTAATCTAATTTTTCTTAAAATAGTATATCCACCTAAGATTGTCAATTTTAACTCTAATTCTAACCTTTTGTTTTTTATTTTTTTAGTTATTTCAAAACCAAATTTATAAAATTTTTCTGTATAATCATAAATTTCATTTAATAACTGTTGAATATTTGATTTATTAATCGAATTTATTTCTAAACTTTTTATACCATATTTTTCTAATAGATCAATTGGTATATAATTTCTTCCATTTAAAGTATCTACGGATAAGTCCTGCCAAAAGTTTATTAGTTGCAATCCTGAACAAATTGCATCGGAATATGCTTTAATCTCGTTATCATAGTTATTAAATAATCTAAGAACCAGCTCCCCTATAGGATTAGCAGAATTATCACAATATTTAAGTATTTCATCCCAATTTTTAAATGGTTTGAAATCTACATCGTACTTGAAAGCATTTATTAATTTAATAAATGGCTCATAAGGTAATTTTTTTTCTTGTATTGTATTATTTAAAGCTTTTATTATTGGATTTAAATAATTATTATTAATTAGACTAATTTTAAAATTTTCTAAATAAAACAATTTTTCATTTTTATCAATAAAGAAATTCTCATCGCTTATGTCATCAGCTATTCGTGCAAATGAGTAAATTGCAAAAAAATGTTTGCGTAAATTTTTTGGTATTAATAATGAGCCAACAGGAAAGTTTTCATAATGCGTTTTAGCAATATTTTGACAAATTTCATAACATTTTTGTAATTCTAAATTTTGTTGATTTTCAAATAATGAGATAATTTTTTCTTTAGAGTTGAATACTTTCAAAATTAATCAGCCAATTTAATTGAAAAAGAAATTTCTGTAAATTCATTTAATTTAGAATTTATCCAAATTTTTTCATTAAGTAGTTTGATAAATTCATTGCAAAGAAGTAGACCCAATCCTGTACCTTCTTCTCCCATTGTTCCTTTTTTTGATACTTTACTTAAAGGATTAAAAACATTCATTTTGGTTTCTTCATCCATTCCTATACCATAATCTTTGATAGAAAAAATTACTTTTTCATTATCTATTTTACTATTTATAAAAATTTTTGAATTATTTTTGGAAAATTTTATAGCATTATTAATCAAATTTCTGATTATTAGCGATAGAATATTTTTATCTGTATATACATTTATTTTATCATCTATATCAATTATTAAATTTATATTTTTATTATTCAAATTATTTTCGAACAATTTAACTTCATTTTGAATGAAATCTAATAAATTAAACGACTCTAATTCAAATTTAAATGTTTGGGATTGCGCTTTAGACCATAGTAAAACATTTTCAATTAATTTAATTACAGAATTTAAAGTGTCATTTAATTTTTGATAATAATTATCAATTTCTTGTGCATCCATCATATTTTTATAATTTTTTAGTAACTCTATTGTCATCTTAATAGAATGAATTGGATTTTTTATATCATGTGCTATTATTGATAAAAATTTATCTTTCAATCTTAATGTTTCTTTTAATTTTCTTTGAGATTCGAATAATTCTATATTTAGTCTTTCTAAGTTCATAGAGTGCGTACTTAATTTCCTATTTAGATCTTGTAATGATTTCATAGCATCTTCTAATTGAAATGTTCTCTTTTCGATTAAAACTTCTAAATTACGATTAAGAGATTCGATTTCTAATTCTCGCTTCCTTATAATTGTAATATCATCAATTGAAAAAATATAAGATTTTTGACCATCAATTTCTACTTCTTTAAAATTAATTACAAAATATTTAGATAATTTTGATAAAGATATTTCTTTTTTGTCTAATTTATTTAAATTATAATATTCATTAAATTCAGTTATTTCTAATATTTTTTTTACAAAATAATTTAAATCAACTTTTTTCAAAAACTCATCTGTAAAGTTAAAATTATCTAAAAACTTTTTATTATAAGTATAAATTGTACCATCTTGGTTAAAAATTATAATAGAATTTGGTATTAATGCAAGAATATTTCTGTGATATTTGACAAGTTTTTCGTTATTGCTAGCTAAATTAATAATTTTAGTATTAAAATACCTAATGCTTATAAATATTACAATAATTAATGAAATGCTAAAGAATAAACTAAGTAATAAATTATTAATAATCAGAGAATAAATATAATTACTTTTTATTAAATAAATTAAATCGTAGTTTTTACTAATTTTATACTTATGAATGTAATATGAATTTTTATCTATATTTACTTCTTCTAAATCTAAGTTATAAGTTTTATTGTTATTAATAAAATTAGATATAATTGTATCATTATAAAAAATAGTTTTGTTTGAATTATTTTTTTTAAAAACTATATTCAATTTGTATTTTTCACGATTCGAAAGTGTTTTTTCAATAAAATTAAAAGGTATAAAAGCATTGAATAAACCTATAATTCGATTGTTTGAATATATAGGTAAACCTAATGCTATAAAATTATATTGCGAAATCAATGTATCTGACAATATATCAGACCAATACACATTAGTAAAAAGTTTTAGATTTCTATCCCAATCAAAGGGTATAGAAGAATTATACCATTCTTTTTTTGATAAGTCACTTTTAATTAAATTAATATTGATTACTTTATTATCATTTATTAATGGCTCTGACAAAAAGCCTAAATGAATATCAGCTAATATTAAACTTGGCTCGAACCAACAAGCAACCTGCAATTTACCTTTTTGGATAAAAGTTGAATTATTTAATATTAATTTTATTTCGTTTTCAAAGTCTTTATATGTTATTTTGTTGGATTTATACTCATTAAATACATTAGATATCAATAAAGTTTTATATTGGCTTTCCTCTTCAATTGAGTTCAAATAATTGTTTATTTCTTTAGTTTGATAGTTCAAGTAATTTAATAAATCAGTTTTTTTTTCTAAATAATTAAATTGTAGATCAAAAAAAAGATATATAGAAACTAATATAATTATAGCACTTACAACAGTAGTTAGATAAACAATTAATATTTTTTTTGTACTAATCATTTAATTCAAAAATAAATTTATTATTTAATTTCAACTATTGTAATTCCTGCTCCACCTTCTACTAAATCACCTAAATGATAGTTTAGTTCGATATTTAGATTATCTAAATAATTGTGCACTACTTGTCTTAATGCACCTGTTCCTTTTCCGTGAATTATACTTAATCTCTGTACTCCATTTACAATTGCATCTTGGATGAAAATATCCAATTCTCTAATAGCTTCTTCGGCTCTTAGTCCTCTGATATCCAGCTTAGTTTTTATATCAAATTTTATAAAATTACTATTTTCTTTTTTTACTTTAGGTTTATTAACCTTTTGCAATTCATTATATTTAATTTTAACTTTAAATCCATTAAAATCAACAGTTGCAATTTTATTTTGATTATTAGCTTCTAATACAATACCATTAGAATTTGTTCCAATTAGTATTACTTCATCTCCAACAACTAAATCTTTTACAACTACACCTTCATTTAAATTATTATTCCTAATTTCTAAAGCTTCTTTTTCGATTTTTTCTTTTTCTTTTACAAATTCGTTTTTTATCTCACTGATTGGCTTTGATGCTTCTTTTAATTCTTTTATAGTTTTCTCTATGAGAGAATTTGCTGACTTAATTATACTATCTGCTTCAATTTTAGCATTGTTAATAAAATCACTTTTTTTAATTTTAAGTTCTTGTAATTTAGAATTATATTCATTTACTAATTTTTCATATTTTAATTTTTCTTCTGCTAACTGAATACTTAATCTTTGAGCATCAGACTTGAATTCTTGTAATTTTTGAATACTTTCTTCTAATTCTCCCTGTTTACTGCCTAAATAATTTTTAGCTCGATTTATGATATTTGTAGGTAGTCCAATATTTTTAGCAAGAACAAAGGCATATGAGTTGCCAGGTACTCCATTTAAAAATCTATAAGTAGGTTTTAATTTTTCACTATCAAATTCTAATGAATCATTTTCTATTTCCTTGTTTTTTAGAGCATAAGTTTTTAATGAAGATTGATGAGTGGTAGCAATAAAGAATAGTTTTATATTTAAAAAAGTATCTAATATACCACAAGCTAAAGCACTACCTTCTTGTGGATCCGTTCCCGAACCAATCTCATCCACCAAAACAAGCGAATTTCTATTGCAATAATCAATTATATTCTTTAATCTTAGTATTTGCGAGCTAAATGTAGATAAATCATTTTCAATTGATTGTTGGTCGCCTATCGCTGTAAAAATATATCTAAAGTTAGTTTGGCATTCTCCTAATGGATATATACCACTAAGTGCCATTAATAAGTTAATTCCAACACTTTTCAAAGCAACTGTTTTACCCCCAGCATTAGGACCCGAAATTAGATGCCCCCTAATTTCATTATTAAATTCAATTGATAAAGGAACAACGTTTTTAATTTTTTTGGTATGTGCGAGAAGTGGATGCCTTATATTTCTTAGATAAATATATTCTTCGTTATGAATTTTTGGTTTAATACCGCCAAAATCAATAGCATATTTTGCTCTTGCAATTAGGGAATCAAATCGAGCCATAATATCTAATGAATCAATAAACTTATGAGCATTTTCTCCAATTTCCTTAGTTAAATTATTTAATATTGTATAAACTTCTCTCTGCTCTTCATTTTTCAACAATGATATTTCATTATTCATTTCGATAATTTCTGATGGTTCTATAAATACTGTTGCCCCAGTTTGCGATATACCGTGAATTATTCCCGTTAATTCTCGTTTATATTCCACTTTTACGGGCAATACAAAACGCCCTTCTCTTATCGAATAAAAATCTTCTCTTGATATTTCTTCTTGAGATATTCTTCTTAATATTTTCAGTAATCTATCTCTTAATCTTGCTGATTTATGTTTTATTTCGGTTCTAATTCTGAGAAGTTCTTTGGTAGCATTATCTTTTACTTCTCCAGTGTCATCAATTGCTTCTGTGATATGTTTCTCTAAAATTCTATTGTCAAATAAATTAGATAATAATCTAAAAAGATATGGATAATCTTCTTCTTTATCAATAAAATAATTTTTAACAGTTCGGAAAACTCTAATAGTATCATAAATATTCAATATTTCAATAGTATTTAATGTAGCATTATCAATTAGAGATTTATATAACTGTTGCCTTACATCGTTTAATCCTTGTAATTGAGGTAAATTATCATTATATACTAATTTTTGAATCTCAGATATTAATTCGTGTTCATTAATTATTTCTTCTATATTTGGATTAGGAATTAGATTTATTATTAAATTCTTGCCTAATTCAGACAAACAATATTTTGATATAAATTCTAATACATTTGAAAATTCTAATTGTTTTAAGCTTTCTCTTAAAATATCTTTTTGATATAAATTTTCGGTTTCTGTTTCAATAAAATTGATATTATTCATCAAGAAATACCTAATAATTCCTTTACAAATAATTGAATTTTAGATCCATCTGCTTGACCCGATAATCTTTTTACAGAAAGACCCATAACTTTCCCAAAATCTTTTGCAGAATTTGCACCAGTTTCATTAATTATAGATTTTATAACTTCTTTAATTTCATTATCATCTAATTGTTTTGGTAAAAATTCTTGAATTACCTTTAACTCAAATTCTTCTTTTTCTTTAAGATCTTGCCTACCTGCATTGGTATACATTTCAATTGCATCTTTTCGTTTTTTAGATAGACTATTTAATATTTTGATTTCATCCTCACTATTCATTTCTCGACCTAAACCACTTTTTGCAAATTCTATAATAGCAGCTCTAATTGAACGTAGTGTTTCTAAACGATCTTTAGAACCACTTTTCATTGCTTCTTTCATTTCTTCATTAATTTTTTGTTCTAATCCCATGATTTTCTCCTTTATATTTATTGTAAATTTATAATTACTCTACCTTTTTGTTTTCCTTGCAAAATTAATTCAATTTCATCATTAAGTTGTTCTAATTTAATTTCTTTTATAAATTTTTCTAAATTATCAATTTTCCAATCATTAGCTATTTTATCCCATAATTTAATTCTTAAATTCATACCTTTTGATGCCGAATCAATACCAATTAATGATACACCTCTTAATAAAAATGGATAAATAGAAACATCAAGATTATCACCACTTACATTTCCTAAAACACAAACTATTCCGTGCATACTTGTTGCTCTAATCACAGATGATAGTGTATTTCCACCAACTGTGTCTATTGCAGAATCCCATTTAGCACTCAATAATGGTCTTAGTGTAAGATCAATTACTTCTTCTCTTGAAATCACTTCTTTTGCACCAATTTCTTTTAACATTTCAATCGATTCAATTTTTCCGGTTGAAGCAATTACTTTATATCCTACTTTATTAAGCATACCTACAGATGTTAATCCTACACCACCAGTTGCACCTGTAACTAAAACTGTTTTTCCAATTTCAATTGAATTTTTTAATAGTTCATTTAAACATATTGCTGAAGTAAAACCCGCAGTCCCATAATACATACTTTCTTTTAAAGATAAATTTTTTGGTAATCTTACTACCCAATCTTCAGGAACGCTTATATACTGACCAAATCCACCGAAAGTGTTCATACCCAAATCATAACCTGTTACTATTACTTCATCTCCTTCTTTAAAAGTATTAGATTTATCTTCTACCACAATTCCAGCGGCATCAATTCCTGGAGTATGAGGATATTTTCGGGTAATACCTTTGTGGATTCTGGCTGATAAAGCATCTTTATAGTTGAGCGAAGAATAGTAAACTTTTATTAAAACATTATTATTTGGCAAATCAGATATATTTAGATCTTCGATTTCTCTTGAGAATTTGCCATTATCTAATTCTCTTACTAATAATGCTTTATACTTCATATTTCAAATTAAATTAAACGAACAAAAATTCAATAAGTTTTATAAATAACAAAAAAAAAGAGCCATCAAAAAATTTGACAGCTCTTTTAAAAATTAATTGTTAATTTTATCTAATAACATTTAAGTTTTTAATAATAGAACCTTTCGAAGTCTGAATTTGAATATAATAAATACCAACTGGTAAGTTACTTGTACTAATAGCAAATTGATAGAAACCTTGATTTTGTTGTATATTATTTGCAATTGTATCTAATTGTTTTCCTGTAGCATCAAAAACTCTAATTGTAACTATATCATTATTAGGAATTTGATATAATACATTAGCATATTCAGAAGCAGGATTTGGATTAATTTGAACATCAAGAATCCATTGATAACTTTCTTCTACAGATGTAACTTGATAATTTTTATTGATAGGATCATATTCAGCCCATGGTAAATCCCATCTTTCAGCAATTTTATCACTGAAAGCACCTCTGTATGTAACTCTATCGAAATAACTATCAGCAATATTTACAACGTCACTACCATTATCAAATCTTGCATTATTTAAATAATTAGCAGTTGATTTTGGTACAGGATTAAATCCAAGGCCAACAACAAAAGGTTCTGTTATATTTGCATTTTTTGGATTTGATAAATCAACAAAGTTATTATAATCAGGATTTAATAACCAATCCGGAGGAATAGGAGGGTTAGATCCATCTCTTCTTAATAATTCGCCTTTGATACCAAAGAAGCTATTATTTCTTATCATTATAGAATCTTTCGAAGCTGCTAACTGACCTGGTGTACTAAGAATTTCAATACCACGAGGCCAACCTAAAATTACAGAATTAAATATTGATGCTCTTGCATTTCTTCTAATTTGAGCAGCAGCACCAAAACGAGTATGATAATTAGTTGCTCCAGCACCAGTTGAAGAAGGAGTCCAACTTGTATCTTGTATTGGACCTATTGCAGTAATATTTGAAAAAATTGTTCTAGTATATGGTTGATTATACGAACCACTTGCATCATTATCAATTTCCCAAGCTTGAGAAGTTGAAACATCTGCTCTATCTTTAAATCGTTGAACTATTACATGTTGAATTCTACCGCTAAAGCCATTATCACAATCTAAATCATCGTCTAATGTTCCAATAGCAATTAAATATTTCGCATCTACTGTTCCTCCAAACCATTCGTATGCATCATCATTTGCATAGCTTACCATAACGTGAGAAATTTTTGTTCCACGACCTACTCCACCTAATGTAAGTGAGTTTAATTCTTGATTTGGTGCAGCAGCGATACCAGCAAATTCAATTCTAACATATTCAATTACACCACTATTGTCGTTATCGTCAGGATTATTTTTTCCACCAAAAAAACCACGACCTGTAGTTTGGTCAGCTATACCACCTTCAAGAGCTGCTTCGCCACCAGGATGATTAGTTGTTGCTTTACCACAAAGCAACAAACCACCCCAATCTCCACCTCTACGTTGACCTACAGTAGCGGAGCTTGTCATAATAATAGGTTTTTCTTTAGTTCCTCTTGCAAAAATCTTACCGCCACGATTTACACATATAGCAGAATTTTGTCCTACTGTATCACCTACTATTATAGTTCCAGCATCAATATGTAATTCTCCACCATCATCTACATATACATATCCATCTA
>Ga0272446_1005334_pt1 | contig 14295 bp, 4 predicted proteins | sample YNPCB0061_FD_194587 | JGI IMG/M metagenome (GOLD analysis project Ga0272446, IMG submission 194587) | Hot spring microbial mat communities from Yellowstone National Park, WY, United States - YNP-CB-006-1 | ecosystem: Environmental > Aquatic > Thermal springs > Hot (42-90C) > Sediment | place...
GTTAAGGTTTGATTGGCGAGTGGTTCAACGGCAATCGCCCATTTTCCGTTTGCGTCAGCCGTTGCCATAAATGTTTTATTTCCGTGCGTCAAAAATAGCGATAAGTTCGGATACGCAACTCCATAAACTTGAATCGGAACGCCCGTTGAAATCAGCGTGTCGCCCACAACTGCACAATTCCATTTCATTTGCGCAAGTTGCTCTTGACGAATCGGAACAAGCCGAAGCACAAGGTTGCGGCGATTTTTTGCAGCATCAAATGCAGAAAGCGAGATAAATTTTTCCGACAAGTTCTCTAACAAGACTGAAAATTGGAAGGTGCCGTTTGGTGCAACTTCAATCGGCGAGCCGTCTTTGAGCAAGCGTGCGCTTGGCTCGGTTTCGCCTCGCACATCAAGTTGTGAGCGTGTGGTATATCGCGTGAGCGTGTCGCTGGTTTGAACGGGAAACTCTTGAACGAAAATAAACGGCGGTTCGGTGTCGGGGCTACGCAGAATGCGATAAGTTGGGCTATCGGCACCGCGCAAGCCGAGTTTATCGAACGCTTGAAGCCGAACAAAGCGCGTCGCATTAGGCAAGTTTTTCAGCAAAAATGAAGTTGCTGATGTGGAGTAAGTTTGAACATTCTCACTGAAATTGCGCTCGGAACTGACTTCAATCTGATACTTTGTGGCGTTTGCAACGGGATTCCATTGAAGCAATAAGTCGTTACGAAACATGACAGTGTCCAAGCTGTTCCATTGCAGGCGTGGCGCAGGCAGAAGTTCAACCGGTAGCGTTGGCTCTTTGCCTTTCAAGACCACTGTGCCTTGATTTTTCTTCAAGGTGATAATCGCTTCACCTGATTTAATCTCCATTGTGCCGTCGTAGTTAGCAATTCGGGTTGTATTCGCTTCATTGGTATTTGCCCAGAACTTGCCTGACCGAATAACTGCTTCTGCTTTGCCCGCACTCAATTTGAAAGCACCTGATTCTTGTGCTTGCTTGGAGAGTTGCGAGAGCAAACTGCCTTTGATGAGGGCGATATTGGCTTGTGCGGTGCGCTCGAGTTTATCGATGCGCGAGGTGCGCACAGCGGCAGTGGTGTTGGGATTAATCAGGATTTGGCTACCGTCAATGAAGGCAAGTGCGGCGGTGCTATTGGTGCCGGTGCGAATCGCGTCAGATTCGGCAAAGAGGTCGCCGATTTCGGCTTGTTGCCACGAGCCGAGCAAACCTTTTCGCTTATCGACCTGACCCGTTTTCGTTCTCAATTTGGCTTCAACGGCTTCGGTGCGTCGTGCTTCTACGGCTTTGGAGAGCGTTGGAAGCAAGAACAAAAACGATTCGCCTTCTTGCAAGGCTTTGGCGATTTCGCCGTTAGCGACAGCTTGGTCGTGCGCTTGAAGGGCTTTGCTGGTTTTCGAAAATTCTTCTTCGGCTAAAACAGATGCGCCGCGTTTGACCAAGCGGCTCAGAGTGGTGCGCTCACGATTGACCTTTGCTCTCAATGTTGAAAAGGTGCGTAGAATTTTTTGTGCGGTGGCTGAAAGCACAAATTCATTCGTGCTGGTGCGCCGCTCTGCCGAAGCCACCACAATCTGCCATGCCGTTGAATCGCCCACAAGCCGCTGAGAGACCTGCATCAAGTCGCCTGCGTTGAACACATATCCGCGCTCACGCGCTTGCCCAAAAAGCATCGTGGGAACAAGGCAAAAGAGAAAACAGAGTAAGCCTGTGTTTGTCATGTGCCAACGGATTGAAGTTCAACAGCAGAGGGGGCTTTTATCGGTAAAGTGATGGTGAAACAGCAACCAATTTGCGGATTGGAGTCAAGCGAAATCGTGCCGCCATGTCGCGTTACAATTTCTTTCACGTAGGCTAAGCCTAACCCTGTGCCAATTTCCTTTGACTTTTGGTTCGGCACGCGATAAAACTTCGTGAAGAGTTTGGATTGCGCTTCGGGCGGAATGCCGTAGCCGTAGTCGGTAATGGAAAATCTCACGGTGTCGGCATCTGCGTGTAGTTCCATTTCAATCGTGCGATTTTCGCCGCCGTATTTGATGGCGTTGGTCATGAGGTTTTGAATCGCTTCCATCATCAACTCTTCGGAAGCATAAATCGTGGGGAATGGGTCGCTACATTTGAATGAGAAATTAACGGACTTCTTTTTGGCTTGAGCTTGAAGCGAATCCATCAAGTAGCGCACGATGTTTGGCAAAGCAACAGGCTGACGAATAATTTCCTGCCGCCCTGATTCCAAGCGCATCACATCTAAAAAGCGATTCACCAATTTGAGCAAACGATTCCCGCCTTCGTGAATCAAGGTGATAAATTCTCTGCGCTGTGCTTCATCAAATTCCATCGGTTGCAAGAGCAAGTCGGAAAAGCCAATCACACTGTTGAGCGGCGAGCGAAGTTCGTGAACGATGATGTTCATGGTTTCGGCTTTGATTTTTTCCAATTCGCGCTCTTGTGTGAGGTCGTGCAAGATGATGAACGAGCCCATCAACACTTTGTCCGATGTGTAGAGCGCAATCGTTTGCACACGATAGGCTTGAATGGTTTCTCCAAAACTGATTTCAAGTTCGCTTTGATAGCGTTCCGTTTCAAATGTCGCGATGCTTTCAGTGGATTTGCTTCGCTTCAAAATTTTAACGCTGTGATGACGGAAGAACTCCTCGCGTGTAGGCGCGCTCTGAAAGCCGAGTTCCTTGCACAGTTCAGCGAAGCGTTTGTTTTGAAAGGTGAATCGGTCGTCGCCGCCAGCAATGCCAATCAGGTCTTCGCTGTAAGTCATGAGCAGTTTGTTCTTCCACTCCTCGAAGATGATTTTTTCCACATTGAGCCGTTGATAGCGGTCGAGCGTTTGTCGCATCGAATCAATCGTGAGCGAGAGCGTGCGCAGTTCAGGAAGAGACGACGGCGGAATAGGCTTTGAGAAATCAAGCGACTGCATCGGCTTAACGGACTCCACAAGCGTTTGAACGGGCTTTGTCACTTGTGCAGACGCAACCCAACCCACACCGAACAAAATCGCCAGCACGATGCCAATGAACGACAGTGAAAACAGCATAAGGCGGTTCGCAGGCTCTAAAATAACTTCATGCGGAATGAGCGTTAAGAGATGAAGCGTAACCGTTTGAAGCGGCGACGTAATCATCAAATACGTTTTTCCTTCTTGCTTAATCAGGCGCGATTCCGAGAGTGATGAGAGCCGAAGGTCGGGGAAAGGTTGAAAGTTAGGCGTTGAAGCCAAACGCACTGGCGTTGGTGTGCGATTCAGAAACAAGGCAAATCCTGTCTCTTCGCTCAACGGAAGCGAGAGCAAGGTTCGGAAGATTGGGCTTGCGTCAAAGAGGCAAGTGAGCAAGTAAGGCTTCTCGAGAAGCGTGGTTTTTAGGCGCACGGCGCAAACGCTTTCAGAAGAATCCGCACGATAAAAGGCGACGGAAAGTGATGAATCAATAAGAGCGGCTTGCCAATCGCTGTCGGAAATCGGATAGTGTCGGTGGGGAAAGTTGCTGTTTTGCGCCTCGAGTTCATCACCCGTTTGAAGCGAGACAACAGAAATACGAATGAGGTCGGGGTGCGTGCCAATTTGGTCTCGGAGTGCTGATTCAAATTGTTCGGGGCGCGTAGAGAACATGGTTGCAAGATACTTCGCAATGCTGAACCAAGTAATAAGTTCGCGGTCGGCGGCTTGAATGGCGTAGCGTTGCTGTTCGCTCACAATCGTGGTGCGCTCGGCAAGCAAGGCTTGGTCGTATTGCGGACGCACAACCACATAGACCACGACCAGCGACACAAACAGCAAAAGCGAAGAGAGTAGAAAAAATCGTGTGCGAAGTGAAAGGCGCGAAAGCAATGATGAACGAATGTTTTTTGCCACGCTACAAGTGATTCTAATTCAGATGAGGAAGCGCAAAATAAAGCAGTCGCGACAAGTTCGCAAACCGCAAAGAAGCGTGAAGAAATCAAATTGGCGCAACCAATAAAAAAGGGCGGATTAAAATCCGCCCTGTAACCTCTAACCTCTAACCTCTAACCTCTTACTTCACCAGCATCATTTTCATCGTTTGCATAAACTCGCCGTTGCCTGCGGTCATGCGATAGAAGTAGGTGCCTGACGAAAGATTGGTGGCGTTGAATTGCACCGCGTAGCGTCCGGGTGCTTTGTTTTCATTCACGAGCGTTTGAACTTTCTGACCCAGCACATTGAAGAGTTCAATCGTTACAAGACCGCTCTTTGCAACATCATACTGAATGAGCGTGGTTGGGTTGAAGGGGTTCGGATAGTTCTGCCCAAGCGCAAATGATTTTGGAATCGTGTTTTGCGCATTGCCCGTTGAAGAGGTTGAGAAGGTAGCGAAACTGATGGCATCAACTGCCATGTAGTCGGAGTTCGCGCCTTGCGGTCCGCCATCAACAATGAAGTAGCGAAGAGCGACGCGATAATTCGCGCCTGTGGCAACGCCGTCGCTCACTCTGAACGCAAAGCGTGTCCAATCATTCGGCACGCGGAAGTAAGCGATTTCGTTGAAGTCCGAGACACTTGTGCCGCCTGTGGGCGAGACCATAATTTTGAGTGAGTCAGGGTAGTTTGATGTGGTGCGTCGCGTGTAAAAGATAAGTGAATCGACAGTTCCAGCTGCGCCTCGTGTCTGTGCAGGAAGCACAAGCCATTCGTCAATCAAGCCAACGGTGGTCGAGTTTGCGCCGTTGAAGTTTGCGGCTATTGAACGTCCGCCTTCAAAAGGTGGAAATACGGCAGGGTTATGAACAAACCACGGTCCGCTTGTGCCGCCGCCATCATTGTTGATGGTGAGCCAACCCGTAGGCACGATGAGATTTGATGTCGTGCCGTTGAAGAACTGCGTGCTGTCATTGAAGCCTGTGAAGAACGTTGCGGCGGCAGGGAAGATATAAATTCCTCCCGTTGTAACAGAGTTATTGCCTGTGTTGCCGTCGCCCGGTGCTGAAGCGGCGCAAGTGATGCTGTAAATGCCTTCACCGCTGGGTGTCCACGCATTTGTGCCAGTGAAAGTAAAGGTCGCCGTTTGTCCCGGTGTTAGAGCCGGTCCCGCATTCACGCTAACGGGCGTGCCGTTGTTGATGGCGAAACTGACAGGATAGCCCGCAGGAACGGCTTGTCCGCCGACATTCTCAATTTCCATCGTAATCGGATACGCAGTTCCAGCTTTGACATCAGTGGTAGGCAGAATCATTCTCACCACGCGCAAATCGGTGGCAGAGGCTTCAAACACTTCGACGCTGTCGAGATAAACGCGGAAGTCGTCAGTTTCTTTGTATTGGAAGCCAATGTAAATATCCTGCGCTTCAAAGGGTGAGAGGTTTACGACATAACGTTGAGGGGTGACATCAGGTGCGATGCGAGCAACCACGTTGGTAAAGTTTGCGGGGTTGTTCGGGTCAGAGCCAGTCGTTGATACCCAAACAATCAGACTATCCGCATATGTAGCACTTTGTCGTTTCGCCCAAAATGCCAAGCGAGATGCCGATGAAACTGACGTGTGGCGCGTGACCAGCCAGTCGTTATTAGCCAGTGTGCTTGATTCCCATCTTACAGCGGCAGAAGCCGTGCCGAAAATTGGCGTAGAAGTGAAACGAATCCACTGTTGCGTGCCGCCATCGAGGTTGTAAACAGACCAGCCGAGCGGCGGGAAAGTCGTGCCTTCGAAGCCTTCGCTCCAAGTGGGTGTAGGCGTATCGACATAGAAGGTAAAGCGCGCCGTGTCGTTTGCGGCAACAGTGTCGCCAGGCAGTTGTGTATAAGCGCGAATCGTGTAGAAGCCGCCCGCCGTTGGGGTGAATTGGAACTCACCGCCAAAGTCCGCAGAAGCACTGTCAAGTGGCGCAATCGGTCCGGGAATCGTAACCGGTCCAACTGGCGTGCCATTGTTGATGATGTAAAAGACAGGCACATTGCTAATCGTTTGCGAGCCGAAGTTGCGCACATTGGCTCGAATCGTAATCGGCTGATTGAGCGCGGCAGAGAGCGGCACATTCGTGATGGAAGTAACGCCCGCATCTTGCGGCGGAACTTGGAAAACTTGAACGCTGTCAACGGTCAAGCGCAGTTCGTCAAGTTCTTTGTAGCGGAGCGCGATGTAAATGTCTTGTCCTGCCCAAGGCGCAAGTGAAAACTCAAAGCGTTGAGCCGGTGCAGCAACAGGGCGAACCGTCGCAATTTTTTCGGTGAAATCCGCTGGTTCAAATCCTGTGGTGGAAACGCGAATTTCCACGCTATCGGTGAAGATTCCGCTGCCTGTGGCGAAGAAGGAGAATCGGCTATTTGCCGCCGCCGCCGTCTTGCGCGTGATAAGCCAGTCATCGTTCGCTAAGGTTGATGATTCGTAACGCACCGATGCCGAAGCCGTGCCGAAAATCGTGCCTGTGGTAACGCGCGTCCATTCTTGCACGCCGCCATCGACATTGAAGCGTCTCCATCCTTCGGGCGGGAAGAGCGGGTCTTCAAACCCTTCGCTCCAAGTCGCCACTGCCGCTTCAACGAAGAAGTTGCCGGAAATCGTATCGTTAGCAGGATTGGCATCGCCCGCAAGGTTCACAAACCCGCGAATCGTGAGTTGTCCGCCTTGTGTTGGCGTGAAAGGCGTGGTCAGCGTGACGGAATCGGTTTGATTTGTCCCAAGCGTGCCTGTGTAAGTTTGTGTAACCGGCGAGCCATTTCCCGCAATGTAACCAATCGTGAAATTGCTTTGTGGCGCGCCAAGATTGCGGAACCGAACTTGCACCTGTGCAGGCTGATTCGGTGAAAGCGCACCAACCACGCGCACACCTGTCGCCGTTAAATCCTTGTCAGGTAAGACATTCACCGTAACGGCAAGCGTATCGTTGGCGCGAACCGTATCGGCGGGAAGGTTAATCCACGCGCGCACTTGTCTTGCGCCTGTGGCAGGATTCGCCCAAGTAAATGTAACGCTATCGGATTGTGCAATCGCGAGCGGGGTGTTGAGCGTTGTGGTAGATTGAAGCACGCCATCTAACTCCCACGACACCGTGTAACTGCCTGAAATCGCATTCAAGCCAATGTTGCGGAACTTCACCACGAGGTTTGTCGGAATCGTCGCAATGGTTGTGCGCGGCTGAATATCGGTTACGGTCAGGTCGTTTGCCGCTGGGGGCGCAAGCGATTCAAGTTTCACATCGTCAATGTAAAGACGGTCTTGGTCGGCGGGTGAGTTGCAGTGAAAGCCAATGCGCAAGTCTCCGCTTTGTGGCGCAAGAAACTCGACTTGTCCCATTACCCACGAGGTATCTTGAATCGGCGGCGTGGTGGGAACGATAACGGAAATGATTGAGGCAACGGTGGTATCAGTTGATAAAACCACGCGGAAAGTTTCCGAGTAAGGATTGTCGGAGAAGAAAGCGGAGTGGTAATAATAAGTCAAACGGTAATTGCTTCCCGCAGAAGCCGTGAAGGTTGGCGTAAAGAGGTAATCGTCGCCGGGCGTTGTGCCATCGCTATGCCATTGATACATCGCTGATTTTGTGCCGCCCGGTCGGCTTGGATTAGGCGGACGGTTGGTTTGCGTTTGCCAACGACCAAAAAATGAAATCGGTGAGCCGCCCGCCGTAGAGCCGTTGATGTCGACCGCAACCCAGCCCGGTGGCAATGCCGTCGTATAACCCGGACTGCCTGTAACGGGAACGCCCTCAAAATTTTCTTCAAAAATCACGCTGTTGGAATTAGCGGTGTTCGGATAAACGGGTTGAGGCAGGCGCGGCACAACTGGTGCAACATAATCTTTCGGTACAGGCGTGTAACGCGATTTAGAGGCAGGAGACTCTTTGCGTTTCAAGGGTGAAGAACTTGCCTCGCGGGCTTTTTCGTCCATTGCTTTTTGGCGAAGTGCCGATTCTTCTTGCATCAATCGGCGTTGTTCTTCCGCCTCTTTGTGCATTCGTGAGTGCGTCTTATCGCTCGCAGGTGCAGCAGACTTGGTGGTGCGTGCATCTTGTGCAAGGTTTGGCATAGAAAGTGCCAAAAACAGAGCAAGCACAGCGATGAAGCGTGTGTGTGGTCGCTTTGTCATCATGGGTCGTGTAAATTGAGATGTTGAAAAAGTGAATCTGTTGGTCAGATTCGGTGGAAAAAAATCAGCAGTAGATTTGAAGAGCGTCAAATGCAACATCATGTTTGGCTGTTGTTTATACCGCAGTTGTTCAATGTAAAACAACAGCACTTTGAAAGCAAGTCTTTTGACAAACTTTTGCTCCGCTGACGCTCTGTAATCCTTGTTGTCCATAGTTTCTCCAAATCAGGAGTGCATTTGATTCTTTTTGAGGGCGTTGAGAAACCGTCATTCTGAACGAAGCGAAGCGAATGAGTAATGAGTAATGAGGTGCGAAGTTGTGCTCCTATTCTTCATTTCTCATTGCTCACTCTTCATTAACACTGGATTCCGCGCTTCGCTCGCAATGACACTTTCGCTTTCGTCATTCTGAACAAAGCGAAGCGGAGTGAAAGAATCCATAAGAGTTGATAATGAAGAATTAAGAATTGAGCGCAAGCCTCTTCAACTTTTAACTCTTAACTGTTTTGGATTCCTCGCGTTGCTCGGAATGACAAACGAGATGCAGAACACTACCGCAACATCAAACGCTATTCATTGCATCGCCTAAACGGTGATTGCGTTGCCGCGATAAATGCGTGAGCGATAGCGCGAATCGTCAGGCTTCGGCAGTGGTGCGGAAGTTAGAAGGCAAGCAATTACAAAGCGTTCCAATTCTTCTTCAAATTCGCTTTCTGTTTGCGGTTTCTCGGATTTGGCGCGGCGCGTCAGGTCGACTTGATTGACCGCCGAATGATGCACGAGCCGCTCATTTTCCACGCCCAGCGTTGCCGTGAGGCTGTGCAAACTTGTCTTGATGAAATTAGCCAGTGCAAATTCTTCTGATGTGGATTGTTGAGAAGTTTTCGGCGTAACCAAAACAATCTGCATTTCGCCAAGCAGCGAACACTTACGCGCAATGCGGAAGTGATACGTGAGGTGATGCTCAACGAGTTCTTCAAAATCTTTTTCATCAAACACGCCGTCCCAGTTCCCTGACATATCGGCGACAAGCGGCTTAATGGGAAGCGAATCAAACGGCGTTGAAATCACCGCGTCGGGTCTGCCGAACTGTGCAACGGCTTTATCAATTCCATTTTCTAATTGGAAGCCTATCGCAAACACATGCAATCGATTTTCTTTGACTTTATCGGCAAAGCGTTTGGCGAATTGTTCGGCAGTGTAAGTGCTTTTTGTCATCAACACCACTTGCTTGACTTTGTATTCGTCAATGTAAGCGCGAACCAAGCGTGAGACTTCGGCGAAAAGGTATTCTCCGAAGATGTAAATTGTTTTGCCTTCGAAGGCGGCGAGGCGTTCTTGTTTGGGCTTGCCGAAGAGTTCGCCTTCGGGAACGGTGCGGTCGAAGCGCAAGCCGCCCGATGGGTGGAAGGTTTCGCCTGAAATGTTTTCGGTTGCCAAGTGATGCACGGTTGCAAGCGCAACTTCTTCTTCGGTCGGCATCTTTTTGAGATAGAGCATGGAGAGGATTCCGTCATGAATTTTCTTGGCTTCACGGCGAAGAATATCCATCGTGAAAAAGTCCGTTGTCGGAAGGGGCAGGTTTTTGAGGAAGGTATCGGCAATTTTTCTATCGGTGATGTAACAGCCGTTGATGAGCCGCTCAATGAAAAGATGCGCGATTTTGTCATCCATCAAGTGCGTGTAGGAACTGCCTTCGCTATCGGCAGTGCGCTGAATGTAGGGCGCGAGATTTTGCAGGCGCAGATGCACGGTCGGTCCGCCATTGATGAGATACTCGACGCTGTTGGGTTGCATCGCATTGAGCAAGTCTTCGATTTTCGCGCCTTCATTAAGGGCTTTAATGACGGCGGCGTAAAGGTCATTGACGCGCTTGGTCGAGAGAATGAGTTTCGCTCGTCGCTCAAAGAGTCCGGGACGATTGCCTTCGCCGCGCAGACGAATTCCCTCAACAGGACCGGGCGCAATCGCGTTTATCATCAGTTCAGGTCCGAGAAATTTGGCGAAGGCTTCTGCCATCGCACGTTGTCCTGCTTTGCTCATGGCGTAGTCGGCGCGATTCGGGTACGGCACAGCCACGTATTTTTCACCGCCGAAGTAGGAACTCACATTCAGCACATAGCCTGAACCCTGCTGTTTCATGACTGGCAAGAACTTACGCATCAAACTAAAGTTGCTGATAAGATTTGCTTTAAGCGTGTGTCGCCAATCTTTGACGGTCATATCCACGACCATTTGCTCTGCGCCTGCAATCCCCGCATTGTTGATGAGGTAATCAATGCGACCGTAGGTTTTCATCGTGAATTCATACAAGCGTTGCAAAGAAGTATCATCGCTGACATCGCAATTATCCAAAATGGCAACACGCTCTTCGGGAACGCTGTAACCGATTTTGCGAAGTTCTTCGAGAATTTGATTGCGCTTTTCTTCAAGTTCGGAACGACGACGCGCCGCTAATACCACGCGCGCACCTGCCGCTGCAAGCATGCGTCCGATTTCGCCGCCAATGCCTTGTGAGCCTCCCGTAATCACCGCCACTTTGCCTAAATGCATGCCATAAAGCGAATCAACCAAGCCTGATTTTGCGGGCTGTTCAAGGTAGGAAGGCAAGTAAAGGTTGATGGGTTCAAGTTTCTTGGACGTGTAGAGCAATTCCAAAACGAAGCCGCTGGCAAGGTCGAAGTTGTTTTCATCTTTATGTTGATAGCGCAAGAGTTGATGCGCCACAATGCCGTATTTGCGCTTGCCTTGCGACTTCAAAATTTCTTCTTCATCGCGCCAAATGCGAATCAGCTCTTCATTGGCGGCACGCAGAATATCGTGATAAACCGACCGCCCGTAACTTGGCGATGACACAAACACCACACGCGGCGGCTCTTTGAGTTTCTCTTGCTCTTGTGCAAAAAATTCCGTCAGCGAAGAGACAATTGCAATCGCCCCCGTGATTTCTTGATGCAAAAATTTCGATGCTAAATCTTCTGAGGTGTCAAGGACGTAGGCATTTTGAAAATTCTTTTCGCAACGCGGAAGTACAACGACGCTATCAATCGGAGCTTCTTTGAGAAGCGATTGGAAAAAGAGTTTGCGCTTTTCCGTGTTGAGCGCGTCAAAGTGGCGAATGTCTAAATCTGTGTGTTGCGCTTTGGCTTTTTCATAAAAGGTCGGGTGCTGAAACACCAAAATCACTTGGGCTTTGCTTGCAATCAAACGGCGTGCGTAGTCGACGGCTTCGACGATTTGGTCGCCTGCAATGATGAGGGTGCGTTTGCCGTAGCCATCGGAAATGCGCAAGCGTGGTCGAGAGGTCAGGAAAGTCGCGCTCTCTTCGGGAATTTGCATGCCATTTGTAACTTCAAAATTGTGTCCGCTAAACGCTTTGGATTCATCGCTGGCAAGAAAGACAATCGTATTAGCGACATCGTCAGGCTTCGGGAAGGTTTTCGTGTAGCCGTGTGCGGTTTCTCGGTTCAAAATCATTGTGTTGAAGAAATGCTCTGCGGTTGAGCCGCTGGGCTCGCCTTTGAGTTTATCCATTGCCGCAAAGACCGTGCGAATGCGCTCTGACTCAATCGGACCGGGATAGACCGTATTCAACCGAATGGCTTTCTTTGACAAGCCAAGTTCTCGAGCAAGATGTTTTGAAAGCGCGTTTAAGGCTGATTTCGGAACGCTATACGCCGCACGCCCAAAATACTCGGTGCGCGAAAAAATCGTTGAGACATTGATAATGCTGCCGCCTTCCGACATCAACTCAAACGCACTGCGCGTAACGAGCCACGAGATTTCAATGATGTTATCAATCGCATCGCCGACCGTTTCCGTATCCGTGAATCCTTCTTGCTGTAATGCCGCTAATTCCTCTTTGGAGAAGGGAAGTTTGCCGAGAGGCTGTTTCGGACCTGCGGTCGCGGCGTTATTGACCAGCACATCAATCTTTCCAAACTCTTTTTTCAATTTTTCAAATGCGGCTTGAACATCGCTGGCTTTCTTTCCATCAAACGCAATCGTGTGAAGCGATTTTGAGCGACCGTTTCGCGCTTCGCCGAGCAATTCTTTTTTCAACGTCTCTAATTTTTCCGCGTTGCGTCCCGAAATAATGCATGTGGCACCTTCTTCAAGAAATCGCTTGGTAATCACGCGACCGATATTGCCTGCGCCGCCTGTAATCAAGCAAATTTTGCCTGCAAGTCTGCCTTCTCTATGTTCTGTGAGTTCTATTGTTTGAGTGTCACGCTTTTCTTTTGCCGCCATAGTTGGAAAAATTAGATATGGTTTGATGAACAAGTGAAAGTTAGAGAATCAAAGGCGATTTTGAAATTAGGATTTTTCGGAAACGATAAGTCCCGCAATCATTAAGCCTGCGCCAATCCACGCAACCGTGCTGAGCGATTCGCCTAAAAAAATGACCGCAAATATCGTAGAAATCACGGCTTCCATAATGAAGATAATCGCCGCGCGCGAGGGTGTGGTGTCTTTTTGGTAGCGCGTTTGCAAAATCGTTGTAATCACTGACGCAAACAAGGCAAGGTAAAGAATCACAAGAACAAGCGTCCAAGAAAAATCAAGCATCGGCACTTCCAACAAGAAACTAAACGGCACCGACATCACGCCGCAAAAAAGCAGTTGAAGCAACACTAATTTCATCAGGCGTGAAGGCTCATGCGAAAAAGAATCTTGCGAAGTGAGTTTATCGAGTTCAACAAGGTAGAAGGCATAGCACAAGCCACAGAGCAAAGTGAGAAAATCACCGAAGTTGAAGTCGCTGACGAGTTCCGCGCCGTTCATCGTGAGCAAATAGAGTCCGCCGAAGACCATCAGAGAGGCAATCCAAACGCCGAGCGGCGGCACACGCTTTTCCAACAGCGATTGAAGCATCGGCGTAAAAATGACATAACTGCCTGTAATCAATCCCGATTTCGAAGCCGTCGTGAACTTTAAGCCAATCGTTTGAAACACGAAGCCTGCGAAATACCAACAGAGAAGCGGAAGCGCGGAAAGGAAAAGTGATTTCGGAATCGGAAGCGAGGAGCGAAAGAAAAGAACAAAGAGCAGACTGGCTACACCGAAGCGCACGGCAAGGTAAAGCACGGGAGAGATGTTGTCGAGCGCGATTTTCGTAGCGACAAAGGTTGTTCCCCAAATGGTTGCGGTCAGAAGTAAAAAAAATTCTGCAATCAGTCGCTTCGACAATGGCGTGAAGTTTGGTTAGAAATGAAAAGAACCAAGTCGGTCAAAGCGTTCAAACTTCGCCAAACTTGGTTCTAAAAAATGAGAAAGGGTTGCCGACTTACTTTGAGGCAAGCAGTTTTTCAAGTTCGTGTGTGCCGTTCTTCGTTAAGTTCTTGATGGCGCGTGTAGAAAGACGGACGCGAACCCAACGCTGTTCGCCTTCGAGCCAGATACGCTTTTCTTGTAAGTTCGGCTCAAAGCGTGTGCGTCGGTGATTATTGGCATGCGAAACCGTGTTGCCGTATTGGTGCTTTTTGCCCGTCAAGATGCAAACTTTTGACATCGGTGGTTTAAGTTGGAAGTTTTCAAAAATTTTGAGCGGCGAATATAGCGCAAATTCAGTTGCGAAAAAAATTCACGATGCGCTTTGAATAATCTGATAAAACTCCTCTACCTTCAAACTTGCTCCGCCCACAAGCGCGCCGTCGATGTTTGGCATTTGAAACAAGTCTTTGGCATTTGAGCCTTTGACACTGCCGCCGTATTGAATCAAAAGATTTTCTGAAACTGATGGCGAATAAAGCGATTGAATTAACTCACGAATGAAGCAATGAACCTCTTCGGCTTGTTCTGGTGTGGCGGTTTTGCCCGTGCCGATTGCCCAAACCGGCTCGTAAGCAATCGTGATGAATTTCATCTCTGATTCTGAAACGCCGTTCAATGTGCCGCGCACTTGCGCTTCAACCACTGTTTGCGTGATGCCTGCTTCGCGCTCTTGCAAGGTTTCGCCAACGCATAAAATCACTTGCAAGCCTTCGGATAAAACTTTCTTCACCTTTTTGTTGATAATCGCATCAGTTTCGCCGAAGTATTGGCGGCGTTCCGAGTGTCCGAGAATCACATACTCACAGCCAACGGCTTTGAGCATAGAAGCAGAAATTTCGCCCGTGAATGCGCCGTCGTCTTCAAAGTGGCAATTTTGTGCGGCAAGTTTTATGGGTGATTTTTTGATGACCTCGCGCACGGAATCAAGCGCGATGAAGGTTGGCGCAATCGCCACGAGGCACGG
>Ga0272446_1005335_pt1 | contig 14294 bp, 15 predicted proteins | sample YNPCB0061_FD_194587 | JGI IMG/M metagenome (GOLD analysis project Ga0272446, IMG submission 194587) | Hot spring microbial mat communities from Yellowstone National Park, WY, United States - YNP-CB-006-1 | ecosystem: Environmental > Aquatic > Thermal springs > Hot (42-90C) > Sediment | place...
TCAGGCGGGGTTCATATTGGTTTATGTGGCTGTGCTTGCCCAAAGACGGACTTCGCCCGCGCCCGGTTTGTCAGCGCTAAAGGGGCAAGCGTAGACTGAGGGCATGTTGTTCGAGCGTGCGCGCCTCGAGGCCCTCGAGGCCCAGACCCTGGCCCCCTATGCGGTAAAGTCCGGCCAAAGCCGCGGACGCGAGCACCCCGAGCCCGAGTCGCGTTACCGCACCCCCTTCCAGAAAGACCGCGACCGGGTGAATCACACCACGGCTTTCCGGCGCTTGCAGTACAAAACCCAGGTCTTTGTGAACTTCGAGGGCGACTACTACCGCACCCGCCTGACCCACACCCTCGAGGTGGCCCAGGTGGCCCGCTCCATCGCCCGGGCCCTGGGGCTCAACCAGGAGCTTACCGAGACCATCGCCTTTGCCCACGACCTCGGCCACCCGCCCTTTGGGCACTCGGGCGAGGCGGTGCTGGACGGTCTGATGCAGGGACACGGCGGCTTCGACCACAATAAGCAGTCCATGCGCATCGTGACCTACCTCGAGCAGCGCTACCCCGGCTTTCGCGGTCTCAACCTGTGTTGGGAGACCCGCGAGGGCATCGTCAAACACGAGACCCGCTACGACCTGCCCGATGCCCAGGGCTACGAGCCCCACCTGCGCCCCAGCCTCGAGGCCCAGATCGTGAACCTGGCCGACGAGATTGCCTACAACGCCCACGACCTCGACGATGGCCTGCGCTCAGGCCTGCTGACAGCCGGCCAGCTCTGGGAGGTTGAACTACTGCGGGATTTGTTGGGTGAGCTGGGCCTGCACCCCGACCGCTTCGACGAGATGAGCCGCCGGATCTTTATCCGCGAACTCCTGGGCCTGATCATCAGCGACACCATCGGCGCCACCCATGCGCTCTTAGAGCAGCACGGGATTGGCAGCCTCGAGGCTGTGCGCCACCACCCCGCACCCCTGGCGGTTTACTCCGAGACCCTGACCCAGCGGCTCCACGAACTGCGCGACTTCCTTTATGCCAACCTCTACCACCACTACTACGTGGTGCGGCAGGTGGGCAAGTCGCGCTTTGTGCTGGAAAAACTCTTTGAGGCCTATACCCAAGACCCCCGCATCCTGCCCCCCCAGGTGCAACAAGCCGCCGAGGCCGAGGGCATCCACCGCGCGGCCTGCGACTACATCGCCGGCATGACCGACCGCTTTGCTTTAGACGAGTACGCCCGGCTTTTTGAGCCGGAGTTTCACCGATAGCGGGCGGGTGAGCTCGAGGACAGGCTAGCGGCCTCCAGGGCCGACCTGTAGGTGGTCTGTTGACTGGTGCAATTTGGAACATCATAATGTTCCATATGAAAACCATGCCCGTCCTTCGCTTTGACGGCTCGCCGGATGACGTAGCAAGCGTTCGGGAGGGCTTGCCGGTCGAACTCGTTACCGAGGTGGCCCGACACTACGGCCTGGGCCAGGTGGAGGTGCTGGAAGCCGCCGGTATCCCCCGGAGTAGCCTCCACCGCTACAAGGCCCTGGGCCGCCTCTCGCGCGAGCAGTCCAACCGGCTGTACAAGGTGATCTACCTGCTGCGCCGCGCCGAGACACTTTTCGGCTCACCCCACCTGGCCGCCACCTGGATGAAGGGCCCCAAGGTCTTCCTACACGGCTCGAGCCCCCTCGCCTACCTCGACACCGAGCCCGGCTTCCAGGCCGTGGAGCATCTGCTGGGCCGCCTGGAGGACGGCCTGGTAACGTGAAGGCCTGGCGCATCGCCTCCCGTAAATACGCCCACGCCGCCTTTAGCGGGGAAGGGGCAGCCCGCAACCCCGGACGCTGGAACCGCCTGGGCATTCCGGTGGTCTACCTGGCTGAGCACCTCTCCACGGGCATCCTGGAGGTGCTGGTGCATCTGGACGACCGGGCCCAACTGGCCGCGTTTGTGGCTATCGAGGTGGAGATCCCCGGGGCTCACCTCGAGACCCTGACCGATCTGCCCCCCGACTGGCAGAAGCTACCCGAACCCTACCCCGAGTCCACCCAAAGGCTGGGCAGCGAATGGGCCCTGGGCCTGCGCTCAGTGGCCCTGCGGGTGCCTTCGGCGGTGGTTCCAAAGGAATTCAACCTGTTGTTCAACCCCCGTCATCCCGCCATGAGTGAGGTACGGATCGGTGAGCCCGAGCCGCTCTTCCTCGATCCCCGCCTGTTGCGCTAGGCACCCGGCGAGGACATGTAGACCCTTGGAGGTTTTTTCCTAACGCCTTTGCGGCAGAAGTTATACAAAGCGTCATATACCAGGAGTAGACTGGAAGGGTGGAAAACCTAGAAGCCAACTTTGATGACCGCTTTGCGGCCCGAACACGGCGCATCCAGGCCTCGACCATCCGCGAAATTCTGAAGCTGACCACCCAGCCGGGTTTTATCAGTTTTGCCGGGGGGCTCCCGGCTGCCGACCTGTTCCCCATCGAGCGCATCGGCGAGGCCACCCAACGCATCTTGCAGGAACACGGGGCCCAGGCCTTGCAGTACAGCACCACCGAGGGCTACCTGCCCCTTCGGGAGTGGATTGCCAGCCGGATGCCCGGCGCCACCCCCGACCAGGTGCAGATTGTCTCGGGTTCACAGCAGGGTCTTGATCTGGTGGGCAAGGTGCTGATTGACCCCGGCTCGAGGGTGCTGGTGGAAGCTCCCACCTACCTGGGGGCCCTGAGTGCTTTCAACCCCTACGAACCTGAGTATGTCTCGGTTTCCATGGATGATGAGGGCCTCGAGCTCGACCAGCTCGAGGCTGCCCTCAAAGCCCATACAGTCAAGTTTATGTATGTGCTGCCCACCTTCCAGAACCCCTCGGGTCGCCTGATGGGCCTGGAGCGCCGCAAGGCCCTGGTCGAGCTGGCGCGCAAGTACCGCACCCCCATCCTGGAAGACGACGCCTACGCCGAGCTGTACTTCGACGGCAGGCCCCTGCCCACGCTCTTTGCCCTCGACCAGGAACATGGTGGGGGCAACGTGGTCTACCTCTCCACCACCTCCAAGACCCTGGCGCCGGGCCTGCGGGTGGCCTGGGTGGTGGGGCCCAAGCCCGTCATCCAGAAGATCACCTTTGCCAAGCAGGGGGCCGACCTGCACTCGCCCACCCTGAACCAGATGCTGGTTCACGAGCTGGTGCAGGACAGCGGGTGGTACCAGGCCCAGATTGACCGGATTCGCCAGACCTACCAGACCCGCCGTAACTGGATGCTTCAGGCCCTGCAGAAATACATGCCCGAGGACATGGGCTGGATTGTGCCGGAGGGGGGCATGTTCTTCTGGCTCACCGCGCCCGCCGGGCTGGATAGCCTCGAGCTGCTCAAAAAGGCCGTAGAGGAGAAGATGGCCTTCGTACCGGGGCAGCCCTTCTTTGCCGACGGCAGCGGCAAAAATACCCTGCGGCTTTCGTACTCCAGCGCCTCTCAAGAGCAAATCGAAGAAGGTATCCAACGCCTGGGCCGGGCGGTACACCGCATGCTGGGGCGGGCGCCGGTAGTGTAGCGCAGAGGTGGGTTCGATTTGCCTGGCAGACAACCTCGGGGGTCGCCAACCCTGCCTGACCAGGTATAATGCGCCCTGAAAAACTCGAGCTGCCTGCGTGCAGCACTTCAAGGTGGAGACTGTCAAAGGTCTCTGCCCTTTGTTATGTTGTGGGGGGGGTTATACCGGAGCAATCTATGGTTGTCGCTACAGCAATCGCTTTTTGGGGGGCTCTTACTGCGCCGTGGCTTTACCGCTGGCTGGGCCAGGCCGCGGGCTGGGTGCTGGCGCTGCTGCCGCTTTCCCTTACGGTCTACTTCGCCAGCCTGCTGCCCACAGTGGTGGCAGGCCAGACCGTGCGGCATAGCGTGGCCTGGGTGCCCAGCCTGGGGGTCAACTTTTCCTTCTATCTGGACGGGCTTTCGCTCTTGTTCGCCCTGCTCATCACCGGCATCGGCACCTTTATTGTGATTTACTCCGGCGGCTACCTGAAGGGTCACCCGGATCTGGGCCGGTTCTACCTGGTCATTTTGCTCTTCATGGCCTCCATGCTGGGGCTGGTGCTGGCCGACAACATCGTGACCCTGTTCGTGATGTGGGAGCTGACCAGTCTCACCTCCTACCTGCTGATTGGCTTCAACCACAGCGAGTTCAAGTCGCGCCGGGCTGCCACCCAGGCCCTCCTGGTCACGGCGGGCGGAGGGTTGGCTTTACTGGCCGGGCTCATTCTGCTGGCTGGGATGGGCGGTAGTTGGGAAATCTCCGAGCTCTTGAGCAAGGGCGAGGTGCTGCGCGGGCATGTGCTCTACATGCCTGCTTTAATCCTGGTGCTCCTGGGGGCATTTACCAAGTCGGCGCAGTTTCCCTTCCACTTCTGGCTGCCCAACGCCATGGAGGCCCCCACCCCGGTCTCGGCCTACCTGCACTCGGCCACCATGGTCAAGGTGGGGGTCTACCTGCTGGCCCGGCTTCAGCCGGCCCTGGGGGGCAGCGAGGTCTGGAGCGCGACCCTCATGACCTTTGGGCTGGCCACCCTGCTGACCGGGGCCACCCTCACCTTCCGCCACACCGACCTCAAGCGCCTGCTGGCCTACTCCACCGTAGCCGCGCTGGGGGCACTGGTCTTTGCCATCGGGATGGTGCCCCTCACCGACTACTACGCAGCCATGGGCTTTGCCACCTTCCTGCTGGCCCACTCGCTGTATAAGGGCGGGCTCTTTATGGCTGCGGGCGCAGTAGACCACGAGGCCGGCTCGCGCGATGTTACCCAGCTTGCGGGCCTCTTCCGGGTGATGCCCCTCACCGGGGTGGCGGTGGTGCTGGCGGCCCTTTCGTTGGCGGGTTTGCCGCCGGTGCTGGGCTTCATCGGTAAGGAGGTGCTGTATGTGGCCGCGCTGCAAGCCGCCCCAGCCTGGATGGTGGGGCTGGCGCTGCTGGGCTTTGCGGTGGGGGCCATGCTGGCCCTGCTGCTGGTGGTGCCCTTCTTTCGCGGCCAGCCGCCCCAGGGGGTGCACGAGGGGCCGCCCAGCCTGTGGCTGGGGCCTATGGTGCTGGCGGGGCTGGGGCTCCTGCTGGGCCTGTTTCCTGGGCTTTATAACCCCCTGGCCGAGGCGGTGGCCAGTTCGGTCAAGGGCCAGGCCGTGGCCTATCACCTGAAGCTCTGGCCTGGCTTCAACCTGGCCTTGCTGCTGAGCTTGCTTACGGTTTTGCTGGGCATGGGGCTTTATTTCCTCTACCCCCGCCTGCAGGCCTGGATGGCCCAGGAGCCCCTTCCTGGCCCGGAAAGCGCCTATGTGGCCCTTCTGCGGGGTCTCATGCGAGCGGCAGTAGGGGTAGAGCGCCTGCTGCAAAGCGGCTCGCTCAGGGCTTACCTGGTCTGGATATTTGCGGGTCTGGTGGCGCTGGTGGGGCTGGCGCTCCTGCGCGGCGGCCAGGTCTTCTGGCCGGAGGAGGCCTCGAGCCCCGCCCCCGCACAGGTCTTGCTGCTGGGGCTGATGCTCCTGGGGGCGCTTTTTGCCCTCCGGCTGCGCTCCCACCTGGCGATGGTGGTGGTGCTGGGCATGGTGGGGGCGGGGGTGGCCCTGGTCTTCCTGCTGCAAAACGCGCCCGACCTCTCCATCACCCAGTTTTTGGTGGAGACCCTAACCGCCATCCTGATCGCTTTGGTGCTGCTGCAAATCCGCAACATTGGGCCGGTGCCGCATGGGCGCTGGCTGGACAAGGCCGTAGCCCTGGGCTTTGGGGGTATGGTCACCCTCTTGATGCTGGGGATGCTGACACAGCCGCTCGAGCTGCACCTGAGCCAGTTTTTTGCCCAGAAGAGCCTGCCCGAAGGCTTTGGGCGCAATATCGTAAACGTGATTCTGGTAGACTTCCGCGGCCTGGACACCTTTGGCGAGATAACCGTGGTGGGGCTGGCCGGGCTGGGGGTCTGGGCCCTCTTGGTGAAGCGCCATAGAGGATCGTCCCTTTCTAGTCGACGGAAGCGGGAGGAGAAGCCGTGAACACCCTGATCCTGAAGACCACCTCGAGGTTCCTCTTTACCCTTTTGCTCTTGCTCTCGGTCTTTTTACTGCTGCGCGGCCACAACGAGCCGGGCGGGGGCTTTATCGGGGCCCTGGTGGCGGTGGGGGCCTATGCGCTGTTTGCCCTGGCGCACGGCCTGGCCGCGGCCCGCAAGCTCCTGCCCCTGCCCCCCTTAAGGCTGGTGGGGTGGGGCCTGCTGGTGGCCCTACTGAGTGGCCTGCTGGCACTGCTTCAGGCCGAGCCCTTCATGACCGGGCAGTGGTTCAAGGTGCTGGGCGTGAAGATTGGTACGCCGGTGATCTTCGACATCGGGGTCTACCTGACCGTGTTTGGGGCGCTCCTCTCGGCTATCTTTGGGCTCGAGGAGTCTTCGGCCCGTCCGGAGGGCCTCTAATGGAAGTTTTGCTCTCGTTTTTGGTGGGCGCTTTGATGGCGGTGGGGGTCTATCTGATGCTCAGGCCCCACCTGATTCAGTTTCTGATTGGCTTTCTGGTGCTGGGCAACGCCGCCAACCTGCTCATCTTTACCGCAGGCCGCCTGGGCAGCCAGTTCCCGCCCCTGGTGCAGCCCAGCGGTGCGGTGATGGAACCCTACGCCAACCCTTTACCCCAGGCTCTGATTCTCACCGCCATCGTGATTGGCTTTGCCCTGGCGGCTTTCGGCATTGTGCTGTTCTTCCGGGCCCAGGAGGCACTCGGTACCCTCAGCGCCGAGGCGATCCCCGAGACCCTGGAGCCGGCCCCGGCCCCCTCGCCGGTGGACGAGGTGCGATGGGAGGGTGAGCGCCCATGAGCTGGCTCTTGGTGCTTCCCTTGCTGGTTCCGCTCACCACCGGCATTTTGTGCCTGGTGGTGGCCCACCGCTCCGCCCAGCGCCTGCTGGGTCTGGCGGGCGCTCTGGGCTTGCTGGCCGCAGCCGTGGCCCTGCTCATCCAGATCCACCAGCGGGGCATCCAGGCCGTCCAGATTGGCAACTGGCCGGCCCCCTTCGGCATCACCTTCGTGGCCGACCACCTCTCGGCCCTGATGGTGCTCGCCACCGGGGTGGTGGCGGTGGCGGTGGCCCTGTATGCCCTGAATGAAGGCGACCCGGCCCGCGAGGCGCAGGGCTACTACGCCCTGGCCCACTTGCTGCTCTTCGGGGTGAATGGGGCCTTCCTGACTGGCGACCTGTTCAACCTATACGTCTGGTTCGAGGTGCTCCTGCTGGCCTCCTTCGTGCTGATGATCCTGGGGGGCAGCCAGGCCCAGCTGGCCGGAGGGGTCAAATACTTCGCGGTCTCGCTCCTGTCCTCCATCCTGTTTTTGGTGGCGGTGGGCCTCCTGTACGGGGCCACCGGGGCCTTAAACCTGGCCGACCTGGCCACCCGGGTCGGGGCCGTCCACCCTGGGCTCTTGAGCGCGCTGGCCATGCTCTTTCTGGCAGCTTTTGGCCTCAAGGCCGCAGTCTTTCCCTTTTTCTTCTGGCTGCCGGCCTCCTACCCGGCCCCACCGGTGATGATCTCGGCCCTCTTTGCCGGGCTCCTGACCAAGGTGGGGGTGTATGCCCTGATCCGGGTCTTTACTCTGCTCTTCACCCAGGACACCGGGTTTACCCATAACCTGATTCTCTGGATTGCCGGTTTTACGCTCTTGCTGGGGGTGCTGATGGCGCTGGCCCAGGGGGAACTCAGGCGGCTTTTGTCGTTCCAGCTGGTGAGCCACATCGGCTATATGCTGATGGGGCTGGGCATCCTGACCCCGCTGGCCCTGGCTGGCTCGGTCTTTTACGCCCTCAACCACATGGTTGTCATCGCAGCCCTGTTTTTGCTGGCGGGCCTGCTGCAGCGCCTGCAGGGCACCACCGTGCTGGTGCGGATGGGCGGGCTGTACCGGCCCTTTCCCTGGCTGGCGGTGCTGTTTTTGCTGCCGGCCTTCTCGCTGGCGGGGCTGCCGCCTTTTTCGGGTTTCTGGGCCAAGTTTACCCTGGTGGCGGCGGGGTTGCAGGCCGGGCAGTATGGGATTGTGGGGGTAGCCCTGCTGGTGGGCCTGTTGACCCTGCTCTCGATGGGTTTGGTCTTCGCCGAGGTTTTTTGGAAGAATGCCCCCCAGGCCACGGACGCATCGTCTGGCTGGGGGGGGCTGGTGCTGCCGGTAGCCCTGCTGGCCCTACTGACGCTGGGCATCGGGCTGTGGGCCGAGCCGCTTCTGGGACTCTCGCTGGCGGCAGCGCGGGAGCTGCTCGAGCCCGCCGGCTACATTGAGGCGGTGCTGGGGGTGAGCCGATGAGGGCCTTTGTCTACAACGTGGTTTTGACCATCTTCTGGATGGCCGTGACCGAGGCTTTTACCCTGGAGAACTTTCTGGTCGGTTTTGCCATCTGCTTCCTGATTCTGCTGTTGGCCCGCCCCCTCTTCGACCCGCAGGCCCAGCGCTACTTCACCCTGGCCTGGAAGCTGCCCCGTTTTGTGCTCTTGATGCTGTGGGAGATTGTGCTCTCGAGCCTGCGCGTGGCCCAGGCGGTGCTCTCCCCCCGCCTGCCCATCCAGCCGGGCATTATCGCCTATCCACTGGAGGTTAAAACCGACCTCGAGATCACCCTCCTGGCCAACCTGATTACCCTCACACCGGGCACCCTGAGCCTGGACGTCTCTTCTGACCGCAAGGTGCTGTATGTGCACGGGATGTTTGTGGACGACCCACAAAAGGTGATCGAATCTACCCACGAAAGCCTGGAAAAAGCCGTTCTGGAGGTAACCCGATGAGTTTTCTGGAGGCCATGCTGCTGGCCTTGATGCTGACCCTGCCCTTTGCCCTATATCGCTTGGTTAAGGGGCCTACCCTGCCCGACCGGGTGGTGGGCCTCGACCTGATTACCTCGGTCTCGGTGGCCCTGGCCGCCCTGTATGCCCTGGTCAGTGGCCAGACGGCCTTTTTAGATGTCGCCATTGCGCTGGCTCTGTTTGCCTTCCTGGCCACGCTGGGGCTGGCCCGCTACATCGAGTACCGGGGCCAGAAGGGGGACTGAGATGCAAATGTGGCTGGTGTATGTCCTGGTACTGGGTGGGGTGTTCTTCTTGTTTATTGCGGCCATTGGAGTGGTGCGGATGCCCGACCTGTACAACCGCATGCACGCCACCTCCAAGGCCGGTACCCTGGGGGTGGGCCTGATTCTGCTGGCGGTGGCGGTGTTCTACCAGGAGCTCTCGGTGGCGGCCCGGGCCCTCTCGGCCCTGGCCTTCATTATCCTGACCGCGCCGGTAGCCGCCCACGCCCTGGGCCGCGCGGCCTACCTGGCGGGGGTTAAGCCCTGCGAGGAGACCTACATAGACGAGCTGGCCGGGCACTACCGGGCCAACCACCGGCTCGAGTCGGTGGAGAAAAAAACCCCCGAGTCATAAGAGATGTCTTTGATTTGTTCTTTTTTCTGGGGCCCCCGCCTGAAGCACGGGCAGCATTAGCTCGAACAACCAGGGTGCTCTGACCTGTCCATAACGAAACGATTCGGGCGGGGTTCATATCATACCCCTAGACGCTGTAGCTCATAGGGCAGCATCTTCTGCCACCAGGGCCAGTCGTGGTCCACGTCGTGGCCCCAGTAGTCGAAGGTGGCATAGATGCCCTTTTGTTGCAGCAGCTCTTGCATCTGGCGGGTGTCGCGCAGGCACTCTTCCTCCCAGCGCCCCTGGCCCACCGCAAACACAATCTTGTTGCGCCGGTAGGCCTCGATCTTGGCTTCGTCGGTCAGGTTACGCAAATACCACAAGGGCGAGTTGAAGTAGGCGTCCATGCCGCCCTGGTCGCCAACAAAGCCACCCACCTGATACAACCCAGATATGGCAATCAGGCCGTCGAAGACCTCGGGGTATTTGAAGAAGAAGTTGGCCGCATGCAGGGCCCCCATGCTGCACCCCGTGACCCACAGGGTGGGCAGGCCGGTGTTCTTCTGCACAAAGGGCACCACCTCCTGCATGATGTAGGCGTCGTAGTCGTTGTGGCGGCGGGCCCGCTCGGCTGGGGGGATGCTCTGGTTGGTCCAGCTCTGCCAGTCAATGCCGTCCACGCAAAAAAACTTGACCCGCCCCGCCTCAATCATGGGGGCCAGGGCCTGGGCCATCCCGGCGTGGCCTTCCCAGTCGTACCAGCGCCCGTTCTGGGCCGGAAAGACCAGCACCGGCTGGCCGTAGTGGCCGTACAGTTTGAGCTCCATCTCGTGCCCCAGGGCCGGGCTATACCATTTGTGATACTCGGTGTACATGCGAAACTCCTTGGCTAGGCCCGTTCCTGGATGGCCTGGGCGGCTTGCAGCAGGATGGTCAGGTCGGGGTGGCGCAGGATGTAGCCGTAGTTGCCAATGGCCCCGGCAAAGATGCCGCTGATGCGCTCATGATGGGCGATCAGGGGGCCAAACTCGGCCAGTACCTGTTCGTGCGAACGCTTGTAGTGGATGTGGTCTTTGCGGCCCACATAGGTGCAGAAGTAGGGGTGCTGGGCCTGCTGGCTCACGCGACCGTAGGTGAGCACGTTGACCCATTCCTTGAATATGTCCATGTCGTTGGCGTAGTTGAACATGTCGATGGTCAGGCCGCCTGGGGGGCGCATGTTCACCTCCAGCGCCATCAGGGAGCCATCTTCCAGGCGGAAGAACTCGAAGTGGAAAAAGCGCTCGCGCACATGGAAGGCCTCCACCACCTTGCGGCCGGCCTCGCGCAGGTCTTCCGGTATTTCCCGCACCATGTAGTAGTAGATGTCGGTGTCCTGGTTGACCACCTCCATCACGCCCTTGGAGTACTCGAGCGAACTATCGAATACCACGTTACCCTCGATATCGGTCAGGCCATCGTAGGTGATGATTCTGCCGGGGATGAACTCTTCCATAATGTAGTCCACCGGGGGTTTGGTGGCGATATAGTCCATAAGTTCGGCGTCGTTGGTGATCTTGTAGGTCTTGGCCGCGCCCACCCCAATATCGGGCTTGGCTACCACCGGATAGCCCACCTCTTCTACAAAATCCTGGGCTTCTACCGCCGTGCGGCAGACCCGGCCCCGCGCCACCCGCAGCCCGGCCTGCTGAAAATACTGCTTCATGACCGACTTGCGCTTCACGCGGTCCATATCCTGGGGCCGCAGGCCGAAGATATTAAAGTCTTCGCGCAGCCTGGCCTCGGTCTCGAGCCAGTACTCGCTCATGGAGTCGAGCCGGTCGAGCTTGCCGTAGCGGTGTGTAAAGTAGCCCAGCGCCCGCACCAGCTCGTCGTAGTTGTGCATATCGGAAACCCTGTAATACTCCGTGAGGGCCTGCCTTAGCTCGGGGCGCAGCGCGTCGTATTCGGCATCGGCCAGGCCCAGCACGTTGTGTCCCGCTTCACGCAAACGCACACAAAACGGCCAGAAGTTGGGGGGGAAATGGGGGGAGAGAAACACTACATTCATACCATGCCTCCTGGGCTTTTGCTTGACCCCAGTATTCCCAACCCGAGCCCACAAATCAAGCAACCAGGCGTGGAAGCCCAATTGGCATAGCCTGCACGGGAAATAGAGGGTCTGTTTACCAGACCGAGTGCTCCGCTAAAAAACCTCGAGCGGCTGTCCTTTGGAAGACCGAAGCTCACCGCGCCAGCTATTCTGGCTTCAAGGCCTCTGCCGTCCAACCTCAGCGAAACGGCCCCACTGCGTCGGCCTCGAGCCCCTCGGTGTGCAAATCCGCCGGCCAGACCCCGCCCAACCGCTCCCAGGCCCGCACCATATCGGGGGGGATAGGGGCCACAAAGTGCAGGTACTTGCCGGTACGAGGGTGTTGCAAGCGCAGTTCGTAGGCGTGTAGGGCCTGACGCGCGATCAGGTCAGAGGGCTTGCCGTATACCTCGTCGCCCAGAATGGGGGCGTGCAGGTGCTTGAGGTGTACCCGGATCTGGTGGGTGCGTCCGGTGTGCAGGATGGCCGAGACCAGGGCGTGGGGTTCGGCCACCGCCAGCACCTCAAACTCGGTCTGGGCGTGCCGGGCCGCTACACCCCCCACATGCATGCGGGTGCGGTCTACCGGATGACGGCCAATGGGAGCCGACAGAATACCCTCCCGCGGGATGCCCACCGTGAGGGCAATATAGCGCTTGTAGATGCTGCGCCCGGCGAAAGCCTCGGAAAGCCGGCGGTGGGCGGCTTCGTGCCGGGCCACCACAATAACCCCGCTGGTGTCCTTGTCTAGGCGGTGCACGATCCCCGGGCGCACCAGCTCGGGCCGGGGGGCTTTGAGGCGCAGCTCACCTTCTTCTTCCGACTCGCCCAGCGAGACATCCAGCCCATACCGTCCCAGAAGGGCATTCACCAGTGTTCCAGAGTAGACCCCGGGGGCGGGGTGGGTGATCATGCCGGCGGGTTTGTTGATCACGATCAGGTCGGGGTCTTCGTACAAAACCCGCAGCGGGATGTCCTCGGCGGCCACGCTGGCCGGAAGGGGCGGTGGCGGCTCTACCTCCACGGTTTCGCCCTTGAGCTTGTAGGAGGCTTTGGTAACGACCTTGCCCCCTACCGTTACCAGGCCTGCTTCGATCCACTCCTGGGCCTTGGCCCGCGAGGTATTGGCCTCGAATGCCAGGGCCTGGTCGAGGCGCACCCCACTGGCAGAAAAACGTACCATCGGGGTTATTGTAGGGTATTCAGACGGCAACTGAGGTCGGCAGGCTCGAGGGGTTACGTAGAAAACATAATCTTTGGGTGGGCTGCTTGTATGATGGTGGATGTGGAATCGGATTTGACTCTGCGACCCCGCAGTCTGGAAGACTACGTGGGCCAGGCCAAGCTCAAAAAGAAGCTGCGGGTTTACCTCGAGGCTGCCAAAAACCGGGGGGAGGCGCTCGACCATCTGCTCTTGTTTGGGCCGCCCGGCCTGGGCAAGACCACCCTGGCCCACGTGGTGGCCTACGAGTTGGGGGTGAACATCCGCGTGACCAGCGGCCCGGCCATCGAGAAGCCGGGCGACTTGGCGGCCATCCTGACCAACAGCCTCGAGGAGGGCGATATCCTCTTCATAGACGAGATTCACCGCCTGTCCAAGGCCGCCGAGGAGCACCTGTACCCCGCACTGGAAGACTTCAAGATTGACATCGTGATCGGCAGCGGCCCCGCCGCCCGTACCCTGCGGCTGGATCTGCCGCGCTTTACCCTGATCGGGGCCACCACCCGTCCAGGGCTCATATCCGGGCCTTTGCGTAGCCGCTTTGGGATTATCGAGCACCTGGAGTTTTACAGCGAGGCCGAGCTGGCCCAGGGGGTAGAGCGCGATGCCCAGCTATTGGGCCTGCCCATCGAGCCCGAGGCGGCTTTGGAAATTGGGCACCGCAGCCGGGGCACCATGCGCATCGCCAAGCGGCTTTTCCGGCGGGTGCGCGACTTTGCCGAGGTGGCCGGCGAGCCGGTGGTCAGCCTCGAGCGCACCCGGCAAGCCCTGGATGCCCTGGGCCTGGACGCTTTGGGGCTGGATGCCCGCGACCGCCTGATTATGCAGACCGTCATCGAACGCTTTGCCGGGGGGCCGGTGGGCCTCGAGACCCTGGCCACCGCCCTCTCCGAAGACCCCGAGACCCTGGAAGAGGTGCACGAGCCTTTCCTGATTCAACTGGGCCTCCTAAAGCGCACCCCCCGGGGCCGCCAGGCCACCGAGCGGGCCTACGCCCACTTCGGCTACCTCCTACCCGAGCAGAGCCGTCTGCTGGAGTAGGGGAGATGTCCACAAAGAAGTGGGTTGGGGAAACGGGAGCGTAACAAGATTTGCTTAGGGGGCTCCCAGCCAAAGTTGTCTAGAGCGGGCTTTGGCTGAACCCTAAAGAGGGGCTTTGGATGGAGTTTATATGATTCGGGCCAGACTGGGCGAAATTGAACTGGGAGACCTGCTGCGAACCCTCGAGGGGAGCCGTAAAAATGCGGTTATCAGCGTTAGCTGCCCCAAGCTCTCGGGCCGGATTCATGTCCGCGAGGGCAAAATCGCCTACATCCAGACCCAGCCCGGCCCCCACCTGGGGGAGTATCTGGTGCGCTTCGACTACCTGACCCTCGAGCAGGTTCAGGCGCTGGTCAAGTACCAGCAGCAGGAGAACCCCGGAACCCCCCTGGGCCTTCTGGCGCTGCAACAGCAATTGGTCACCGACGACGAATTAAGCGAGGTGTTGCGCGCGCAAATCCTCGAGGCCCTGGCCACCCTTCTGGCCCAGCAGGAGGGCGAACTGGTAGCCGAACCCCCACCGGCCGATGTTTCGCAGGTGCTGTTGCCAGGGGCTACCGATACCAGCGCAATG
>Ga0272446_1005336_pt1 | contig 14293 bp, 14 predicted proteins | sample YNPCB0061_FD_194587 | JGI IMG/M metagenome (GOLD analysis project Ga0272446, IMG submission 194587) | Hot spring microbial mat communities from Yellowstone National Park, WY, United States - YNP-CB-006-1 | ecosystem: Environmental > Aquatic > Thermal springs > Hot (42-90C) > Sediment | place...
AGATTTCTGCCAATGGGGTTCAAACACTTTACAAAAGTCATCAACATGACAAACCAGAAGCAGTAAACTATTGGCATTATTGTTCATGGGAGATACCAGTTAAAGGACTAAAGTCTTTTAGCTTAACAGTTTCTCCCTTTTTTTGACAAATTCCTTATCCCGAACTCAGGTTAAGATATAAACCCAATTTATGAGAGCTTGACTCAGGAAAAGGCTGTATGTTGTCTCTAGTCATAATTTGGCTGTTAATTGGGCTGGCTTGTTTACCCGCAGGTAAATTTATTCTTAATCTGATGCGGGGTGATATTTTTGCCAGTTGGGACGATCGATTAGTAGTTTGTTTGTGGTTGGGATTTATTTTTCACAGTAATTTATTGTTGTTGTTATCCCAATTTATGCCTCTTACGCCGATCGTGGGTGTAGGGGTTTTGTTGCTATCCCTATTATTAGGATTATTAGCACTTACCCAACCAGAATTGAGCTATGTCCAACAGGCAGGGGCTTATTATTTTGCCCTTTTTTTGTTAGTTATCTTATTCACTGTACCCATTAGCGCTCAAACTGTTATTTGGCTGGATACAGATGGCTATCAATATCCTGTGATTAAGTGGTTAGCCAATTATGGCACTGTCAAAGGTTTGGGGTTATTACATATTCGTTTTGCCCATATGCCCACCGCTACTACCATCAATGCTTTATTTGATCATGGAATTTGCCTATCCCGCACTAGCACGATCGGGAATGGGTTGATGAGTTTATTATTACTGTTGCATTTCTGTACCAAAATAGGCAAATTATTCAGTAACAAACAGCATTTTTATTTATCTGACTGGTTTGTAATTTGGTTTGCCCCTTGTATCTATATTAGTGCGGCGTATTTATTACTTTTACGCTCTGCTAATCCTGATTTAGGAATAATGTATTTAACAGGAGTTTTAGTGTGGCTCATGTTAGTTTCCAGTGAACAAAGTAGAGATCAGCATGGCGCGATCGGGCGGTTGGCAGTGTATTTAGGGGTATCAGCCATTACCTTAAAATTAAATGCCTTACCGTTAGGAGTGGGGGCAATACTGTTTTATATTTACCACTATCGGCAGAAATTAACTGCTATTATTTGGTGTCTATTGTTATGTGGATTAGGGCTAATTCCGTGTTTTTTATATGGATGGCGTACCTCTGGGTGTCCCCTATTTCCTGCTAGTATCGGCTGTGGTGGTGTAGATTGGGGTTTCACTTTAGCAGAAGTAAAAAATTATAGTCATTACATCTATGATTTCAACTTCAATTTTAGCCTAATGCAATTTCAAGAGCACCCCCTACTTTTGCTAGTGCCATTATTAGTAATTCCTGCGGCATTGTATGTGGGATGGCAGGCTACCAAGTTAAAGCACCTAATGGTAGGGATGCTTTTAGTAGGAAACCTTTTAAGTATTGTTTTTATCATTGTCTTTGCCCCTGCCCTACGATTTGGCATTGGCTATGGCATGGCGATCGTCAGTTTAGCTATGAGCTTATATACAATAAATTTAGCGTCCATAATAACCAGAAAATTACCCGCAATTCATCCCTTAATGATCACTGTTTTTATCTTGTTCATCCTGTTGGAAATTACTCTAAGGGATTGGCATAATCTCAATTGGTTATTACCCCCTATCCTCCCACCTGCCGATCGAGTAATAGTGAAACGGGCAGTAAATTTTTTCTATAATTTCCCTGATAATCAGTTGGGTTTATGCGGCTCTACTGCCTTACCTTGCGGTGTGGATAATTTAGAAAAGGTAAAGTTAATTGCTGTTGATCGGGGTATTGGCGGTGGATTTACTAAACAAAATTAGTGTGATTCTTGCCCAAAATTCTAACTGTCTCGCTCAGTGTTCTACTCCTTTCCCACGCTCAAATTGGCAGTTTTTCCCTCACCGCCTGTGACGGGAGTTAATGAAGTAGGAGCATGATTCTGTACTCCCCCAAGTACGAGGCGAGTAAAATTTTAGCGAGTGTTAATCAAAGTGCATAATGATAACTTAGGAAAACTTATTTTATTTCACCAGAACTCACTTTCCAATTATTAAAATTTGCTGAGCATTGCCCCTATGAAAATTGTCAGTCGTCGTCCCATGGGTTACCAAAAAGTCTATGACATCGGTTTAGCGCAAATCCACAACTTTTGTTTGGCAAATGGCACGATCGCCAGTAATTGTTTTAATAAATCCCACAGCGTCGCTTATGGTTATGTAACTTATCAAACCGCCTACCTCAAAGCCAACTATACGGTGGAATATATGGCGGCGCTTTTGTCCTCTGTCAGCGGCGATCGAGATAAGGTGCAGAAATATATTACTAATTGTTTGAGTTTGGGGATCAAGGTTTTGCCGCCTGATGTAAATCGATCAGGTATGAACTTTACGCCCATCGGGGGCGACATTTTATTTGGCTTAGCGGCGATCAAAAATTTAGGGCTGGGAGCGATCGAGGCTATTTTGCAGGCACGGGAAAATCACGGTCAATTTACTTCTTTGGCTGACCTGTGCGATCGGGTGGATAGCCGTGCCCTGAATAAAAAATCCTTAGAAGCCCTGATTCAGGCGGGAGCGATGGATAGTATCCTGCCCAATCGTCGCCAGTTGATACAGGACCTAGAACCCACTTTAGAATCAGCTAACCGCAAAGCTAAGGCGCAAGCCTCTGGGCAGGGAAGCCTGTTTGATCTGTTTGGCACTGTGCCCACCACCAGCACCACTGACCCCGTGCCCGACTTTTCCCCCGCCGAAAAATTGCAGTTGGAAAAAGAATTACTGGGTTTTTATGTCTCTGATCATCCCCTCAAGGAGGTTGGCAATAATGCTAAACTGCTCACTCCCACTAATCTGGCTGATGTACCAGAGTTAGCCGAAGCCACTTTGATTACCGCGATCGTGATGATTACGGACATCAAGGAATTTAAGACCAAACGCGGCGACCCCATGGCGATTATTCAAATCGAAGATTTATCGGGGACTGGGGAGGCGGTAGTTTTTCCGAAGGTCTATGAACGGGTGAGCAGTTTACTGGTCAAGGATCAGCGCCTCATGCTCTGGGGCAAACTAGAACAACGGGATGAACAACTGCAAATACTGGTGGAAGACCTGCAATCGATCGATGAAGTGCAGTTACTGCGCTTAGAATTGAGTACAGAGCAAGCCTTGAATCGCCAAGAACTGTATCAATTGAAGGAATTACTGCGGTCCCAAAGTAACAATAGTAAGGAAGACTTCAGCAAAATTCCCGTCATTATCAGTCTCAACTATGGAGAACAATTGGTGCGACTGAATAACCAAAATGGCATTAAGAACCCCCAAGCGATGGTAGAACTGCTCACCGCCAAGGGCTTTACCGCCAAATTGGAATCCCTCGTACCTTAATCCCTCTTAATACCCTCTTAATAGGTGGTAAAGGATAACCGTTCATTCTCGATCGCCACCTTAATCCGATCTCCATCCTTGAGTTCACCCCGCAGGATGCGCTTGGCGATTTGGGTTTCTAATTCCCGTTGAATTACTCGCTTCAGGGGTCGCGCGCCATATACGGGGTCATAACCCACATCCGCAAGGAAATCAAGGGCTTGATCCGTAATGTCAATACTCATGCGTTTATCGGCAAGCCGTTTTTCTAAACGCTGAACCTGAATTTTCACAATCTGCCTCAATTCTGCTTTGGTGAGAGAATGGAAGATAATAATTTCATCGATGCGATTGAGGAACTCAGGACGGAAATTTGCCCGCATTGCTTCCATCACACGATCGCGCATCTCTTCATAGCGGGAATCATCCCCCGCCACATCTAGGATATATTGGGAACCGATGTTACTAGTCATGATGATAATAGCATTCTTGAAGTCCACCGTCCGCCCCTGAGAATCCGTAACCCTGCCGTCATCAAGGATTTGGAGCATGATATTAAATACATCGGGATGCGCCTTCTCAATTTCATCAAAGAGAATCACCGCATAGGGACGACGGCGAATTGCCTCAGTCAGTTGACCACCTTCTTCGTAGCCCACATAGCCGGGGGGCGCACCCACCAACCGAGATACGGCGTGTTTTTCCATGTATTCACTCATATCAATACGAATCATGGCTGATTCCGTATCAAATATGTATTCGGCTAGGGCTTTTGCTAGTTCCGTTTTGCCCACCCCCGTGGGACCTAGAAAGATAAAAGAAGCGATCGGGCGATTGGGGTCAGACAGTCCAGCACGGGAACGCTGAATGGCATCCGCCACCGCAGTCACCGCTTCCGTTTGACCCACTACCCGCCTATGCAGTTCATCTTCCAAATGCAGTAATTTTTCTTTTTCCGATTCCACCAGTTTACTCACAGGAATTCCTGTCCACTTGGCGATAATTTCGGCGATGTCTTCTTCCGTGACTTCTTCCCGCAAAAGGGAAGTACCAGAGGTTTTGACTTCTTGAAGGCGGGCTTCCGCTTGTTCTAATTCCCGTTGCAGAGTGGTCAACTTGCCATATTTCAATTCAGCGGCGCGATTGAGGTCATAGTTCCGTTCCGCCTGTTGAATTTCCACATTCACCCGCTCAATCTCTTCTTTGATTTTGTTGATGGCACTGCTGGCTGACTTTTCCGCCTGCCAATCGGCGTTGAATTTGGCTTGCTTTTCTTTCCATTCCGCCAGTTCCCGTTCAATTTTCGCTAAGCGTTCCTTGGATTCTGGATCGTTGGCTTTTTTCAGGGATAGTTTTTCCATCTCCAACTGCAATACCTTCCGATCAATCTCATCCAGTTCTTCAGGTTTAGAAGTCTTTTCCATCTTCAATTTTGCCGCCGCTTCATCCACTAGGTCAATGGCTTTGTCGGGCAGGAATCGATCGGCGATATAACGGTTAGAGAGGACAGCCGCCGCCACCAGAGCATTATCGGTGATGGTAACCCCATGATGGATTTCATATCTTTCTTTCAAGCCCCTGAGAATGGAAATGGTATCTTCAACGGTGGGCTGATCCACATATACCTGTTGGAAACGCCGTTCCAGGGCGGCATCTTTCTCGATGTATTTGCGATATTCATCTAAGGTGGTGGCTCCGATGCAACGCAATTCGCCTCTGGCTAACATGGGCTTCAATAAATTACCCGCATCCATTGCCCCTTGGGTAGCCCCTGCGCCCACTACCGTATGAATTTCATCAATAAAGAGAATAGTCTGTCCTTTGGATTCGGTGACTTCCTTGAGTACCGCTTTCAAGCGTTCTTCAAATTCGCCCCGATACTTGGCTCCCGCAATCAGAGCGCCCATGTCTAGGGAAATCAGACGGCGGTCTCTCAGGGACTCAGGCACATCACCGCTGATGATGCGTTGCGCCAGTGCTTCAGCAATCGCCGTCTTCCCTACCCCCGGTTCCCCGATGAGCACAGGATTATTTTTGGTTCTGCGGGAGAGAATTTGGATAGTGCGGCGAATCTCATCATCTCTCCCAATCACAGGGTCGAGTTTCCCCGTGCGGGCAAGGTCGGTCAAGTCTCTGCCGTATTTACTCAAGGCTTCATATTTGTTTTCCGGATTTTGATCATTCACGGTTTGATTACCTCTAATTTGTTGAATGGTTTCCCGCAATTTCTTTTCATCTAGGTTAAATTCTTGAAACAGTGCCCTGCCAAATCGATCGTCTTTGGGATAGCCCAAAATCAAGTGTTCTACGGAAATGAATTGGTCGCCAAATTTTTGCCGCTCTGCTTCCGCTCGATCGAGCAAGGTATCTAAACTTCTCCCCAGATAGACCGAACCGTTACCCCCAGAGACTTTGGGCTGTTTGCGAATAAAATCTTCTGTCCGTTCCCGCACCTTTTGCACGCTCACTCCCGCCTTGTTGAAGATACTGGAAGCCAGACCTTCATCTTCTAATAAAGCCTTCAATAGATGCTCACTTTCAATCTGTTGTTGACCGTAGGCTTTGACTAGGTCAGGAGTGTGGGCAATGGCTTGCCATGCCTTTTCTGTGAATTGATTGGGATTAGTGGGTTGCATAGATTTCCTGAATAGATTGCGGTAATGGGAACGATTCTATTGTGGCAGAGGGAACAGAATTTGTAATTAGGGTGGGAGTACGCCTTTCCGAACTCTCTAATTGCGGTCAAACGGTTTCTTAGCCCCGATAGGTATAGATATATTTGCGGGCGGTAAAGGTAAATAGGTCAATTACTCCTGTATGGCAGTAAGCGCCACGGGTCTTGATACTGGACATTCCCAACAGTACCTGTTGGGTATTGGCCCCACCCCGTTGGAATGGATAAATGGCGTTGATGCTGATGGTACTGCTATTGAGGCGATCCCCCAGCATCTGCGCCTCAGACAGGGAATCGGTGACCACACAATCCCCGTGCCCACTGCTATAGAGATTAATCCAGTCGATGGCATCGTTGGTACTATCGACAATTTTTAGGGCGATCGTCCGATCGAGGTCGGTAGCGCTCCAATTTGGCACTGATTCCAATGCTGTATCTGACCACTTCCGCCAAAAGCTACTGGTGCGGTCGCATCCTGCAATCATAAATGCCTCGGCTTGCAGACTGCTAAGCCATGCCCACAGGGTGTCTGGCTGTTCTAACCATGCCTGATGTAAAATTACCTTCTCGATCGCCAAAATGGGGTCGGGTTCGTGCAGGTGGCTGGCTAAAATCATTTGCCTTGCCCGCTCTAGGCTACCTGATGGCCCAATATAGAGAAAACAGTTGCCGATGGCGGTGGGTAATACGGATACGGTGGCTTGTTTACACAGTTGTTGCACAAAACTGGGGCGACCGTAGGGAATCAACAGGCGAATATATTTGTCTTGGGTGAGGAGTTCTTTAATTCCCACCCCCTGGGGCGCAGTAGCCAGTAAATTGGCGGGCAGTCCCTCTTGTTTCAGGGCACGGCGAATCAGGTCAGCCATGACCGCTTGGGTGTGGGTAGTTTCTCCGCCCCCCTTGAGCAATACCCCATTGGCAGTTTTGAGTGCCATGGCTACCGCCACCATTGCCAACTGCACAAATCCTTCATAGACAAAGGCAACCAATCCCAGAGGCACGCGATAGTCATGGGCATCGGGTTCCCGCAGGAGCGGATCGGGTAAATTACTCAACTGCCGCAGGTAGCCGATGGTCTCCCCCCACCGATCGGGGGTCAATTTCAGCCATTCCCCCACCACCTCTGGTACCGCCATTTCCCTACAGGCAACCAAATCTAGGGTATTTGCCTCCAAAACCGCCTCTTGATACTGTTCTGCCATATCAGCGATCGTGCGCAGGAGTTGCTGGCGCTGTTCGCCACTGCTGTTGGCTAACTTGGTTCCTGCCACAGAGGCTTGATAGACCACGCTTGCCAATTCTTCTTGAGGGGATGGCATAGGCATCAAGGGTGTAAGATCAATAGCCACAATAATAACAGGAGAACGGTAATAACCATCACCACCCCCAAGGGTACTACCGCTTCTACACCAATGCCAAAGGCAATGGTAATCACAATCACCAAGCCCAAACCAAGCTGGAGCACCAGTCCACCCCCTATAGTCTGGACAGTAGGGTAGTTTGTCCGCCAGCGTTTGCCTGTCCAGTACCACTTGGGGGCATGGGGGTCAATACTGCCCACCTGGGTTAAAAATTGCCCCTCCTTATCCACCACAAATATCATGCCGCATCGATCGCAACCAAAGGCTGAGGTCAGGGTAATGGGCTGGAGTTTACCCTGTCGTCTGGGGCAGGGACAGGGGTAGCTGTGATTGGGGTCAATTTTAGCACCGGGGTTCTGCACAAAGGTTTCACCATTTATTCAGGGAAATACCAGTCAAAAAGTTCTGCAAAATCTGTTTGCCTCCTTGGGTCAAAATGCTTTCGGGATGGAACTGCACCCCCTGTATCCACGGATACCCTCGGTGTTGTACCCCCATGATTAACCCGTCTGCTGTCCAGGCGGTAATGGTCAGCACTGCAGGGCAGGTGTCTCGATCGATCAACAGGCTATGGTAACGGGTGGCGGTAAAGGGCAGGGGCAGACCCGCCAACACCCCCTGTCCCTGGTGATAAATAGCAGAGGTTTTACCGTGCATCAATTGGGGCGCAGAGGTCACTTGCCCCCCATAGACTACACCGATGGCTTGATGCCCCAAACACACCCCTAGCATGGGCACGGTGGGCCCTAATTCTTGCAGGAGGGGCACGGTCACCCCCGCCTGTTCGGGTCGCCCAGGACCTGGGGAAATAATTATACCTTGGGGATGGAGTGCTTTTACCGTTTCTAGGGTGATGGCATCATTGCGTTGGACTGCTATCTCTAGTTCAGGGGGCGCAATCTCCGCCACATACTGCACCAAGTTATAGGTAAAACTGTCGTAATTATCAATGACTAGAATCATGGGTGGTTGAGTCTCCTTTTACCCTAGCATATTCCTGCTTAAATAACTGTTGCTGTTGTTTGTGATCCACAATCGGCAAGGGGTAGTTGCACCGATGGGCGGTAAAGGCATCAATTTGCCCAGATACCAACTCGGCGGTAGAAACACTGCGCAGTTCAGGCAACCACTGACGCATATAGTCCCCATCGGGGTCAAATTTACTGGCTTGACTGGCGGGGTTGAAAATTCTTAAAGGTTTAGCATCCATGCCGCTAGAGGCGCTCCACTGCCATCCCCCATTATTGGCGGCCAATTCCCCATCCACCAGCTTTTGCATAAAATAGCGTTCGCCCCACTGCCAGTTAATCAACAAATCCTTGGTCAAAAAACTAGCCACAATCATGCGACAGCGGTTGTGCATCCAGCCTGTCTGGTTCAGTTGGCGCATAGCCGCATCCACGATCGGGTAACCCGTTCTGCCTGCACACCATGCCTGAAAATGCTCCCCTCGATCGTGCCAACGGAATTTTTGCATGGGCGGGCGATAGGCTCTCTCTGCCAACTCTGGGAAAAAGAACAACACATGGTGATAAAACTCCCGCCACGCCAACTCCTGTCGCCATCCTTGAATGCCCAATTCATCTTCCCTACTGCGGATCATCCCTTCCGCCTCTACAGTTGCCCGCCACACACTCCTGATGCCGATCGTGCCAAACCGCAGGTGGGGGCTGAGGCGGGAAGTACCCTCCACCGCAGGGAAATTGCGCTGGGAATCGTACCGCAAAATGGCATTAGAAGTGGTGAACTGGTCTAATAATGCCCTGCCCATCGCCTCTCCCCCCTTGGGAATGGTCTGCTGGCATTGAAAACCTAAACTTTCTAAACTGGGTAGCGCGATGGCGGGCAATTTATCCGCCCCCTCTATGGGTACTAATTGGGCAGGAGTAGTCCAGGGCTGGGGCTTCGCCTGTTTGCTCCAATTCCGCCAAAAGGGAGTAAAGACCTTGTAGGGTTCTCCCGCCCCCGTCAGGATAGCGTCAGGAGGATGCAAACCCAAATCCACAAAACTGGTTACCCGCACCCCCAACCTTGCTAATTGCGATCGTGCCCTGTTATCTCGTTCTAGGGCAAAGGGTTCCACATCGGCACAAAATAACACATGGTCGGGACGCAGGATTGCCGCTATAGTGGTGAGACACTGCACAGGATCAGCCAAGAAGAAATATAAATCACTGCCCAGACGGCGATAGTTGTCCCGTAACTCCCTCAGACAATCCAGCATAAATGCCACTTGCCCCCCACCCGTAGTTCTTTGCGGCTCAGGCCCATGGAGGATGGCAGGGTCAAAAATAAAAATGCCGATCGTGGCACAGCCCCTGCGCCCCACCCAATCTAGGGCAGGATGATCCTGCAGGCGCAAATCCCGGCGATGCCAAACAATAACTCGATCGACCATAGGAGCAAAAAAGTTAAGGGGAATTAAGGGACAGGTATTTGACACCCAACCAACAATTATATTATGATTATAGACCGCATTGAAAATTCAACCTATGACCGCCCTACAGGACAACCCTAATCGCACCTTTTTGCCCAAGGTGAGTTTGCACAACCCCGAATGGTTTGTAATTGATGCCACCGATAAACATCTGGGTCGCCTTGCCAGCACGATCGCCATGGTACTCAGGGGCAAACACAAACCTACCTACACCCCCCACATGGACACGGGGGATTTTGTAATTGTGATCAATGCTGAAAAAGTAGCGGTCACAGGCAAAAAACGCACGCAAAAAGTGTACAAACGCCACTCAGGCAGACCAGGGGGCATGAAAGAAGAGAACTTCGAGAGCCTAATCAAGAGATTACCTGAGCGGGTAGTGGAACACGCCGTGCGGGGAATGCTCCCTAAAAATAGGCTTGGTCGCCAACTCTTTCGCAAATTGAAAGTGTACAAAGGCAATAGCCATCCCCACACCGCCCAACAACCCAAACCACTGACCATCAAGGAGCAATAGATTATGACCACCGTCGTCGATCAATCGGGAAAAGCTGTTTACTGGGGAACTGGCAGGCGCAAGTCCGCCGTAGCTAGGGTGAGGATACTACCGGGCACGGGCAAAATCACCATCAATGGCAGGGAAGGGGACCTCTATCTGCAATACAATGTCAGCCACATTACGGGGGTAAAAGCGCCCCTAGAGGTGTTGGGGCTAGAGCAGGAATATGACATTATTGTCAGCGCCCATGGAGGAGGGGTTACAGGACAGGCAGACGCCATTCGTTTGGGGGTAGCTAGGGCACTGTGTCAACTCGCCCCCGAAAATCGCAAGCCCCTCAAGGTGGAAGGGTATCTGACCCGCGACCCCCGTGCCAAAGAACGGCGCAAGTATGGTTTGAAAAAAGCCCGCAAAGCTCCCCAGTACTCCAAGCGCTAATGATCTGGACATGTCCCCGCCCTAGTGCTATGATCAAAATTCTAATTGTGCGCTCTTAGTTCAGTTGGTAGAACGCAGGTCTCCAAAACCTGATGTCGGGGGTTCGAGTCCTCCAGGGCGCGCTCTCTTATTTATCCTCTCACCACACCATGAGCAACAGCGAAGCTAAAACCACTACTCCCAAACCTGTAGCTAGCCCCGAAAAGAAGGGTGGCTTAGGGGATTTTCTGAAGGAAACTAAACAGGAGTTGGACAAGGTGGTGTGGCCCTCCCGTCAGCAGTTAATCAGTGAATCGGCGGCTGTATTGTTGATGGTGGTGGCTTCTGCCAGTCTGATCTATTTGGTGGATGCCCTATTTTCTTGGATAGCGCAACAGATTTTCTAAAGCTATGAACACAGAAGCTCTCAGATCGATCGAGTCCCCCGAAGCAGAGGAGAATCTGCGCTGGTATGCGGTGCAGGTGGCTTCGGGTTGCGAAAAGAAGGTCAAGTCCAGCCTCGAGCAACGGATCAAAATGCTGGAGGTAGAGGATTTCATCCGTCAAATTGAAATTCCCCAAGCCCCGATCGTGAAGGTGAAAAAGGATGGCACAAGGCAGAATGCGGAAGAGAAAGTTTTCCCTGGTTATGTCTTGGTTTTGATGCAGTTGGTCAAGGACGAAAAGGGGGAGTGGGACATCGATGATGATGCGTGGCAGGCAGTCAAAAGCACCCCCCATGTAATCAACTTTGTCGGTACAGAGCAAAGGCGGGCGAGCGGTAGGGGCAGGGGTCATGTGCGCCCCCGTCCCCTGAGTCGTGCCGAAGTAGAACGCATCTTTAGGGCTACCACCCAGCAGGAGCCTGTGGTGCGGATTGATATGGCGCTGGGGGACAAAATCAAGGTTTTGGCTGGTCCATTCAAGGATTTTGAGGGAGAGGTGATCGAGGTTAGCCCCGAACGCAGTAAACTCAAGGCTTTGATTTCTATTTTTGGGCGGGATACCCCTGTGGAATTAGAGTTTAGCCAAGTGGTCAATCTGAAAAAGATGGAAGATAGCGCCTCTTCCCGCTATCATCCCAGTTTGTCTTAAAGTTGTACTCGATCGTAAATTTTTTGTAATTTCTAGTAACTAACACCATGGCCAAAAAAGTAGTCGCAGTTATTAAACTCGCCCTGAATGCAGGTAAAGCTAATCCTGCCCCCCCCGTAGGACCCGCCCTGGGGCAACATGGGGTCAATATCATGATGTTTTGTAAGGAGTACAATGCCCGCACCGCTGACCAAGCGGGCACGATCGTGCCTGTAGAGATTTCCGTATTTGAGGATAAAAGTTTTAGTTTTGTCCTGAAGACCCCGCCCGCCTCGGTGTTGATCCAAAAGGCGGCAGGGATTACCAAAGGTTCAGCCGAACCCAATCGCAAGCGGGTAGGCAGTATTACCCGTGCCCAACTGCGGGACATTGCCCAGACCAAACTCCCCGACTTGAATGCCAACGATATTGATGCGGCGATGAAAATTATTGCTGGGACGGCAAAAAATATGGGCGTTGCCATTACGGATTAGCGGTGAATGCCAACCCCTGACCTAGCTACCGATACCGCCTCGATCGTGGTCGATCGGGTCAGTTTTACATGGGAGTCGGGGCAGACCGTACTCAAGGATTGTAGTCTCCATGTGCCAGAGGGACAATTATGGATGCTGTTGGGGGCCAATGGCAGTGGCAAATCTACCCTATTAAAAATTTTGGCGGGCTTACTTACGCCCCAATCGGGTGAAATTTTCCTGCCCCAGCCTGCGGGTTTTGTGTTTCAGAATCCTGACCATCAGTTACTCATGCCCAGTGTGGGGGCGGACATTGCCTTTAGTCTAGTGCCAGAGAATTTATCCTACAGTCAAATTCAAGCTAGGGTACACCATGCCTTGCAACTGGTGCATTTAGAACATTTACAACAGCGACCCATTTATGCCCTCAGTGGCGGACAAAAGCAGAGGGTAGCGGTGGCGGGGGCGATCGCTCGTCAGGTGAAATGTTTAATTTTGGATGAACCGACGGCACTTTTGGATGGGGATAGTCAGCAGGAATTACTCCAGACTGTGCGCCAGTTGGTCGATGATTTAGGGATTACCACCCTGTGGGTCACCCACCGTTTGCGGGAGTTGGATTATGCGGACGGGGCGATGTGGTTACAAGGGGGCAAAATTCAACCCGAAACTGACCCCACACAACTCCGATCGATCCTCCTAGCTCAGGGGGAATGAGCTACCACAATGCAATTCCGCCCTTGGCGCTTAGCCAAGTAGAGGGCTGAATCCACCTGTTTCAGTAAAGTTTCTCCAGTGTTACCATGCACAGGCGCAGTGGCAACCCCCAAAGAAATAGTTTGTTTGCCCGTCAATTCTTGGATTTTGATGAGATTACTAAAGCCAGTGCGCAGGCGCTCCGCCAAATTGGTGGCAGTTTCTAGGTTGGTATTGGGCAAAAGGATAACAATTTCTTCCCCCCCATAGCGACAACAAATATCCGTCGGGCGGGTGGAATTAACCACAAACTGGGCTAGGGCTTGGAGCACCATGTCTCCTACGGGATGCCCAAAGTTATCGTTAATATGCTTGAAAAAATCCACATCGATCATGATTAGGCTCAATTCCTGACCATCGTACTCACAGCGGCGCAGGTGGCGGGGTAGCACTTCATCTAGGTAACGCCGATTAAACAGCCCTGTTAAGCCGTCCCTAATGCTTTGTTGCTGGAGCGTGTCCCGCAGTTTGATATTGGCTAGGATAATTGATAGCTGTTCCGTTAAGGTACTAAATAAAATAGGGTCTATTTTGGTTAAAGTATGCTCTCGATCGCCCCACAGAAATAGTAAGCCGAAAATCTCTCCCTGAATCACCAATGGTAAACAACAGGATTCGGCACTATGGGGAAATATCTTTTGGCAACACAAATTTATTTTGTCCGTAGAAAAATGAATTTTGGCACGGCGCATCGCCCAACAATCATCTAAATTGAGCACTTTAGAACTGGGTAAAACATCCCCCCAACAGGTCACTAATTCTAATAACTTTAACCCCTGATCAATCTGATAAATTCCCACCGAAACTTGAGGAAACATTTCCTCGATCGAGGTGGCAATAATTTGATAAGCCTCAGACACATTATGGCAACTCTGTAATAGCTCAGTCATGCGATTGATTTGGTAGAGAGTGCGATTTTTTTCCTCTAATTCTTTAGTTTTTTTCTGTAGTTCTGCTTCCGTGCGTTTCCTTTCTTCTACTTCCAGTACAGCCCGATCGCGCATGGACTTAAATTCTTGAATCGAAGTAGTTAAAGCGGTCACATCTTGAATACAAATGAGGGCATAGTAGGAATTATCCCCTACAGGTAAAGCGGCAGAAGTGTTGAAAGATAGCTTAAGATGCAAAAAAAGGGGCTAAAATTGTATAATCTCACCCCTTGAAATCAAAAAATAATAACATTATGATACGCTCATTTCCTAACATTGTCAAGCAAATCTTG
>Ga0272446_1005337_pt1 | contig 14293 bp, 10 predicted proteins | sample YNPCB0061_FD_194587 | JGI IMG/M metagenome (GOLD analysis project Ga0272446, IMG submission 194587) | Hot spring microbial mat communities from Yellowstone National Park, WY, United States - YNP-CB-006-1 | ecosystem: Environmental > Aquatic > Thermal springs > Hot (42-90C) > Sediment | place...
CCGTGAGGTCAATAAATTATATAGAACCAATCCAAATTCACCGGAATATTCAGTGATTATGAACTACTTGGAATGGCTGTTAGAACTTCCATGGGGTGACTACACAAAAGACCAAATTGACTTAGCCAAAGCCCAAGAAATTTTAGATAAAGAACATTATGGATTGGAGAAAGTTAAAAAAAGAATTATTGAATATTTGGCAGTAATTAAATTAAAAAAAGACCTTAAGTCTCCCATTTTGTGTCTTTATGGTCCTCCTGGCGTTGGAAAAACTTCATTAGGAAAATCGATTGCCAAAGCATTAAAAAGAAAATTTGCAAGAATTTCATTAGGTGGAGTTAGAGATGAAGCAGAAATTCGTGGTCATAGAAGGACTTATATAGGCGCTATGCCCGGTAAAATTATCCAGACTTTAAGAAAAGTAAAAAAAGGAAACCCTGTTATCGTTTTAGATGAAGTAGACAAAATCGGGCAAGATTGGAAAGGAGACCCGTCCTCTGCTTTATTAGAAGTTTTAGACCCCGAACAAAACTTCTCTTTTAATGACCACTTTTTAGAAGTGGATTATGACTTATCTTCGGTTATGTTTATTGCTACCGCCAATACCTTAGACACTTTACACCCCGCCCTAAGGGATAGATTAGAAATCATCGAAGTCAATGGTTATTCATTTGAAGAGAAATTAGAAATTGCTAAAAGGCATTTAATTCCCAATCAAATCAAAGAACACGGTTTATCCAAAAAAATGATTGCCTTTGAAGAGGAAGCTATTAAATATTTAATCAATCATTATACCAGAGAATCAGGTGTAAGAAAACTTACCCAAGTGATAGCTGCTGTTTGTAGAGGTGCTGCAAAAGAAATTGTAGAAGGAAACACCAAAAAAATTAATATCAATCAACAAAAAATACGTGAGTACTTGGGTATTGAAAAATATGATTATGAGGAATTGGATACCCATGAATTTTCGGGGGTTGCAACCGGGCTCGCATGGACTTCTGTCGGTGGAGAAACTTTAACGATTGAAACTGCCATGTTTGAAGGCACGGGTAAAATTTCTTTGTCCGGTCAGCTTGGTGATGTAATGAAAGAATCTGCCAATTTGGCATATACCTATATCAAAGCCAATAAACAAAAATGGAACATTTCCTCTTCTTGCTTTAAAGATTTTGATACCCACTTACATATTCCCGCTGGTGCCATTCCCAAAGATGGACCCTCAGCAGGTGTTACTATGTTAACAGCTATGGTTTCTTTATACACTCAGAACCCTGTAAAAAGTCATTTAGCCATGAGTGGTGAAATCTCACTGAGAGGGCAAGTTTTACCCGTTGGTGGTATTAAAGAAAAAGTATTAGCTGCTGCGCGTGCAGGAGTTGATACCATTATTTTGCCCTATTCTAATAAAAAAGAGGTTTCTGAAATCCCTGAATACCAAATCAAAAATTTAAAATTCCATTTTGTAAAAAATATAGACGAAGTTATTAAAATCGCTCTACCCAATTTATCTTAATTGCAATTTTCTTATTTTTGCTTGATGATGAAAAAAATTAAAAAATTGGGTATCTTTTGTTCAGGCGGTGATTCACCGGGCATGAACGCTTGTATTCGCGCAATAGTAAAAACTTGCCAAAAAAAACAAATCCTTCCTATTGGAATTTACAGAGGCTATGAAGGTCTTATAGATGGTGATTTCAAAGAATTAAATAATTCTGATATACGTAACGTGTTATATCAAGGGGGAACTCTTTTAAAAACCGCTCGTTCCAAACGTTTTCTTACACCAGAGGGTAGAGCAAAAGCTTATGAAAAAATTCAATATCATCAAATAGATGCACTCATTGCAATTGGAGGAGATGGCACTGCAAAAGGTGCTCATGTTTTTTCTCAAGAATACCCGGATATTCCTATTGTTGCCTGCCCCGGTACAATTGATAATGATTTGTTTGGTACGGACTACACCATAGGTTTTGATACCGCCATCAATACTACTATGCAAGCAATTGATAAAATTCGAGATACTGCACATTCCCATGACCGCCTGTTTTTTATCGAAGTAATGGGTAAAGATGCAGGTTTAATAGCCCTCTACACAGGTATAGCTACCGGTGCAGAAGCAATTTTAATACCTGAAACGACTACCAACATCAATGAATTAGTACAAATTATTCGACATCGTTGGGAAACTCAAAAAACTTCTTGTATCGTTGTAGTGGCAGAAGGTGATGACGCAGGCGGTGCCTTTGAAATCGCTAAAAAAGTCAATGAACAATTTAATGCTTATGACACAAGAATTAGTATTCTTGGACACATTCAAAGAGGAGGTTCACCCACTTGCACCGATAGAATTAACGCCTCTTTATTAGGTTTTCATGCCGTGAAAGCCTTACTTGATGGCAAAAAAAACGTTATGGTTGGTATACTAAAAAATGAAATTTCTTATACTGAATTTGATAAAGCCGTTAAAGAAAAAAAAAGTCAATACTTGCAATTGCTTGAAACTTTTCAATATTTATCATAAATTTTATGCTTCAAAAAATTTTATTGATTTTATTATTTTTAGTTTCCTTTCTTCATTCTTGTGCCCAAAACACAGAAAAACAAAATACCTCCCAATTCACTAAAGCGGATACCCTCAGAGGTATGTTAACTCCATTACGTACTTGCTACGATGTAACTTATTATGACTTAAAAGTCAAATTAGACATACCGAAAAGAAGTATTTCAGGAAAAAATACCTTTCATTTTAAGGTTAAACAGGATTTTAAAACCTGCCAAATTGATTTATTTGATAACATGGTTATCGAAAAAATTGAATACAAAGGAAGACCTATATTTTTTAAGCGTCAATATCATGCTGTATTTTTGACTTTTCCAACGGAACTAAAAGAGGGAACCATGGATTCCTTCACAGTTCATTACAACGGTAGACCTAAGGAAGCAGTAAGGGCTCCATGGGACGGTGGCTTTGTTTGGAGAAAAGATAAAGAACAAAATGACTGGGTTGGTGTAGCCTGCGAAGGTATTGGCGCTTCTTTATGGTGGCCTTTAAAAGACCATCTTTCTGATGAACCCGATAGCCAAAGTATCTCTATTGAAGTACCTAGCCATTTAATGGCTGTCTCTAACGGTAGGCTTAGAAAAATCGAAGACCTCGGTAAAACCAAAATTTTTCATTGGTTCGTTTCCTACCCTATCAACTCCTACAACGTTACTTTAAACGTCGGTAATTATACCCAAATCCAAGACGTTTTTCAATCCGTTGATGGCAAATTAACTTTAGACTATTTTGTACTTAGTTATAACAAAGACAAAGCCAAAGAACATTTTAAGCAAGTAAAACCCATGTTAAAGTGTTTTGAACAATATTTTGGTGCTTATCCTTTCCAAAAAGATGGATATAAATTAGTAGAAACCGATTACTGGGGTATGGAACACCAAAGTTGTATAGCTTATGGTAATAATTACCAAAATAATGAATGGGGTTTTGATTATATAATCGTTCACGAATCGGGGCATGAATGGTTTGGTAATAGCATTTCGGTTTCTGACCATGCGGAAATGTGGATACATGAATCCTTTACAACTTACACAGAAGCCATTTTCGTAGAATGTATGTACGGTTACGAACAAGCCGTTAAATATTTAGCCGCTCAAAGTTTCAATATATTAAATCAAGAGCCTATTCTCGGTCCCTTAGACGTTAATTACGATAAATGGATAGGTGCTGATATGTACTACAAAGGTGCTTGTATGCTTCATACCCTCAGAAATTGCGTCAATAATGACGAACTCTGGTTCAAAACCCTTAAATTATTTTGTCTAAACTTTAGATATCGAATCGTGAACACTCAGCAAGTCATTCAATTTTTTAACCTTAATCTTCAAAATGATTTTACAGCATTTTTTGAACAATATTTACAGTTTAGTAAACCACCGATATTTGAATACAAAATTGTTAAAAATGATAACCAATGGGAACTTCATTATCAATGGAAAACCAACGTCCAAAATTTCAAAATGCCTATTGAAATCATTGTCAATAACAAAAGTATAAGATTAAACCCCACCAATCAATTACAAAAAATCGAAATACCTTCGGATAAAATCACCGTTGATAAATACAAATTTTATGTTTATACACAAAAAATGAAATAATAAATATTCCATTTTAAAAGTTTTAACGAAAAAGTCTGAAATAGCTTTACTAAAAAAATCCTTAACCATTTACCTATTGAATGCAAATATCAATTACTTTTGGCAGCTAAATCATAGAATTTTTGTAAATACAATATGTCTATTGAAATAAAAGAAGTTTTAACAGATCGTGATATAAAAAACTTTGTGCTTTTTCCTTACCAGCATTATAAAGGAAATCCCTATTGGATACCTCCCATGATAAGCGACGAAATTGCATCCTTAAAACCCGAAAAGAACCCCGCATTTGAATATTGTAAAGCTCAATTTTGGTTAGCTTATGAAGATCAAAAAATCGTTGGTAGAATAGGTGCCATCATCAATACAAAATATAACGAAAAAGTTAAAGAAACATTCGGGCGTTTTACAAGAATTGAATTCATTGATAAAGAAATAGTTGTTAGAAAACTTTTAGATACCGCTGAAAACTGGATAGCAAAAGAAGGAATGAAAAAAGTTCATGGTCCTTTAGGATTTTCTAACTTAGACCACCAAGGTCTCCTTATAGAAGGCTTTGAACATTTGCCTTCAATAGCTTCTGAATATCATTACCCTTATTATCAAAAACATATAGAAAATGCAGGTTACGAAAAAGAAATTGATTGGTTAGAATTTCGTTTAAAGATAAAGGAAATCCCCGAGAAAGCCCTCCGTTTAAATGATGTAATCAAAGAACGGTATAAATTAAAAGTAATTCATTTTCAATCCAATAAAGAAATGATGAAATACGGCGAAAAAGTTTTTCAGTTGATTAACCGTTCTTTTGATGATATTTTTGGAATGGTAGAATTATCTCCTAAAATGCGTGATTTTTATATCCAGAAATATTTAAAAGTATTAAATCCTAAGTTTGTAAAAATTATTGAAAACGATAAAAGTGAAATATTAGGTTTTATAGTAGGAATGCCTTCATTATCAACAGCTTTTCAAAAAGCAAAAGGAAAATTATTACCTTTTGGTTGGTGGCATATTTTAAAAGCTATGAAAAAAAATACCGTATTAGATTTGTTACTTACCGGTGTTGACCCAGACTACCAAAGACAAGGCATTCCTGCCGTGCTCATTACAGAATTACAAAAAGTTTTATTACAAGAAGGAATACAGTTTGTAGAAACCACGGCGATGGTCGAAACTAACCAAAAAGCAATTCAAACCTGGAAAAATTACGAACATATCCAACATAAAAGAAAAAGGTGTTTTATAAAAAATTTGTAATTTTGTCCTTATGTTCAAAAATTTGTTTTTTCTAGCAACCATACAATTAGTAATATCATTAGCCTTTGCAATTGTTCTTGCATTTTTGGCTTATAAAGTTATTAGAATGGTTTTAGAGAAATTTTATTTAATTACGTTAGACAATATGGCATTTGCCTATTTCATTTCAGGGGTTCTAATTGGTGTAGGCTATATTATTTCCGGTGCTATTCAACCGGTGTTAAATATGGTCAGAATTCAAATTCAACAAAGTAAAGATACATGGGATTGGATTTTCCCAAGTGCAAAATATGTAATTATTTTTGCTTTTGTTGCATTCATTATTGCACTTTTAAATACCGTATTGGGAGTTTTTTTATTTACCAAACTTACCAAAAATACCAATGAATTTGAAGAAATTAGTAAAAATAACCAAGCAGTAGGATTGATAACTGGTGTTATAATTGTTGTTATTGCATTATTTGTAAGAGATTCTACTATTTTGCTTTTGGAATCCATGATACCCTATCCTAAGCACTTCCAATAAAATATACTTTCGTGAAACTTGTTCAATTAAATAAAGGAAGAGAAAAAACAGTAATTAACCGCCACCCATGGATATTTTCCGGTGCAATAAAAAATATTCCTGAGGAAATTTCCTCAGGTCAAATTATTCAAGTGGTTGATAATCAAAATCAATTATTAGGATACGGATTTTTTTCAAAAGAAAGCCAAATTTCTGTTAGAGTTTTTGAATTTACCCATTTACCCATATCCATTGATGAGAATTATTGGTGGAATAAATGGGAAAAAATATGGAATTTTAAGAAATCTTTACTCAATAAAGAGACCAATGCTTTTCGTTTTATTCATGCAGAAGGCGACCAAATGCCGGGCTTAATTGTTGATATTTACAATCATACTGCTGTAATACAAACACTTACAGCTGGAACTTACCAACTTTTACCTTTACTTCAAAAATTTTTATATTCTCGTAACATTTTTAACCATTATGAAAAATCGGATACAAAAGTTTTAAAAAAAGAAGGCATTACCCCTAGAAAAGGTTGGTTAACGGAAAAAATAAACGATATTTGGTTTCAAGAAAACGGCATTTCTTTTTATTGTGATGTGGAAGAAGGACAAAAAACGGGTTTTTTTTTAGACCAAAAAAATAATAGAGCTTTGGTTGGGAGCCTCTCGAAAAATAAAATTGTTGCAAATATTTTTGCTTATTCGGGTGGTTTTTCATTATATGCTTTAAAAAATCATGCAAAAAAAGTGATATCGGTAGATTCTTCTCAAAGAGCAATCCATATATTAGAAAAAAATATTGAAAAAAATTTTGGTAAATTAACTAATCATGTTTCTGTTGTAGCAGATGCTTTTGAATGGTTAAAAAACATGCCAGAAAATGAGATAGACTTGGTAATTTTGGATCCACCCGCATTTGCTAAACACCAATCCGCTGTTGGTCAAGCTTATAGAGGTTATAAAGAAATTAATTTGCAAGCTATAAAAAAAATTATTTCCGGTGGATATTTATTTACTTATTCATGTTCACAAGTTATTGGTTTAGAATTATTTAGAAAAATTTTATTTGATGCTGCATGTGACGCTAATCGTCCTGTAAGAATTCTACAAATTTTAGGGCAATCCGAAGACCATGCTTCTAGCCTTTTTCATTTAGAAGGTGATTACCTAAAAGGTTTCTGGCTTCAAATCGAATAAAATTTATGGAATGGTTTGAAAATTGGTTTGATTCACCGTATTATAAAATTCTTTATCAACATAGAAATGAACAAGAAGCACAATCTTTTATTAACCGTTTAACTCAGATTATTCCGCTCAATCATGAGGATTGGATTTTAGACTTGGCATGTGGAAGAGGTAGGCATGCCAAATGTATTCATGAACTGGGTTTTTCTGTCATAGGAATAGATTTATCCCAAGAATCTATTTTAGAAGCAAAAAAATATGAAAATGAACATCTTCAGTTTTTCATTCAAGATATGAGAAACTTTTCATTGCCTAAAAATTTTCAACTGATATTAAGTTTGTTTACTTCTTTTGGATATTTTGAAGACACGGAAGATAATTTTAGAGTGCTTCAAAGCGTTTATCAACACCTTAAACCCAAAGGGTATTTTGTTTTAGATTTTTTTAATTCTGAATGGGTTTTAAATCATTTGATTGAATATGAACAAAAAATTTTAGAAAATATTTCATTTGATATATTCAAATTCATTGAAAATCAAAAAATTGTAAAAAAAATCGTTATCAATAATGAGAAAACATTTTATGAAAAAGTAAGTTTGTTTTCTTCTGAGGATTTAGAGTTAATGTTAAAAAAAGCAGGATTTGAGATAATCCATTGGTGGGGTGAATACGATTTAACAGAGTTTGATAAAAAAAGGAGTTCAAGGTGTATGTTTTGCGTAAAAATTCATTAGGATAATATTACCCAAAAATTAATTCAATTTTAAATCTACTAAATTGACGGGCATAACCTTAGAAACCCCCATTTCTTCCATCGTAACACCGTAAATTACGTGAGTGGTAACCATAGTTCTTTTGTTATGGGTAACAATAATAAATTGAGATTCATTGGAAAAATCCCTAATGATATTGTTAAATTTGTCAATATTGGCATCATCTAAGGGGGCATCCACTTCGTCGAAGATACAAAAAGGAGCAGGTTTGTATAAATAAATGGCAAAAAGCAATGAAGTTGCTGTTAAAGTTTTTTCACCACCTGATAACTGATTGATATTCAATGGTTTTTTTCCTTTTGGTTTAGCGATGATATCAATAGCAGATTCTGTTGGGTTTTCGGGGTCAAGCAAAACTAAATCGCAGGTGTCTTCTTGTGTAAACAAAGAACGAAAAACCTTTATAAAATTATTACGAATAGCAGTAAAAGCAGCTAAAAATTGCTCTTTAGCATTTTTATCAATTTCAGCTATGGTTTGTAGTAAATCTTGCTTTGCTTTGAGAATATCAGTTCTTTGAGCTACAATAAAATCATAACGCTCTTTCATTTCATTATAAGCCTCAACAGCCATGGTATTCACCTCACCAAAATGATGAATTTTATCCCTTAGTTCTATAACTTGATGATAAACAGTATCTTCTGATGGTAAATCATTTAAATCAGCAAAAAGTTCTGCGGGATTTATACTTGCAGGATCAAGATTGAATTCCACTTGGAAACGCTCAGAAATTGCATTCCATTGTATTTTTATTTCTGTAAGAATTTCTTTATTTTTATTGATTTCATTTTCTAAATTTTCTTTTTTATTTCTTAATTCCTTAATTTGAGTTTCATACCTTAGAATAGTATTTTTGATAGCTCTTACAATTTCCTCTTGGTCAGTTAAATGTTTTTTAAAAATTTCTTTTTTTTCATAGAGTTCCGCTAAATCGTTGTTATCATCAACCATTTGAGTGGAGAGATTTTCTAATTGTAATTCTAAATCATTGAGTTCATTTTGGTAATTTATTAAATTTTTATCAATTTTATCTAAATTTTCTCGTCTAAATTTGATTTCTTGTTTTATAAATTGAATTTTGTTTTTAACGTTCAAAAATTCTAAATTGGATTGATTAAAAAGATTTTGATTTTCTAAAAAACGTTCATTGATTGAATGATAAATTTTATTTTGTTTTTCATATTCATCTTGCAAAACAGCTAGTTCATCTTGAATTTGTTCAAATGAATGGGTATTTTTTAATACTTCATCTTTTAACTTATGAAATTCGTTTTCAAGTTCAGTTTTTTGTAACTCTGATTTTTTTAAAAATTCATTAAATTCTTTGTGCTTAAATTCTAAAATTGAATAATTTTTTTGAGCTTTTAATAATTCATGTTGATAATCTTTAATTTGTGATTCTAAATTTTTTATTGGTAAATGGTTAATTTCAGATAAAGTTGATTGAAAATTTTGTTGTAATAAAAGCAAAGTATTTTCATTTTCTTGAATAGCAGCTTGTAAAGCTTCGAGATCTTTTTTTCTACCGATTTTTTTTCCTTCAAAAAGCCCGATAGAACCTCCTACCATTTTAGCATTTGAATAAATCCAATTACCATTTTCCATCAAATAGTTTTGACTCTTATCTATGGATTTCCAATCGTTTTTTGGGTCTATGAAATAAACATTATGAAATAAAAATTTTGCTAATAATTCATATTTTTTATCAAATTGAAGTATATCTAAAACGGGTTTCCAATTAGTAGATAGGTTGGTATGTTTATCGTTATTTAGATTTAATTGATTAATTACGTCTAAAATAAAAAAATGAGCTTTTCCTAACTTTTTATCCGTTAACCATTGAATTGCATTGAAAGCTTCTTCAAAACTTTGAACAACGAAATAATTCAAATAAGGTTCCAAAAATAATTCTAAGGAAATTTTATACTCATCTGGGCAACTAAAAATATCCGATAAAAGCACAGGCTGAGCAATCCAATCTTTCTTTTTGATTAAATACTTTATGGAATCGGAATACCCCTCAAGGTTATCCACCAATGACTTAATTAATTGATATTCATTTTTCTTTTTTTCAATCAATAATTGAGTATTTTGAATTTGACTTTTATGGTTATCTAATAATTGATTTAAAAATTTGTCTTTTTCTTGGCATTCTATAAGTTTGTCTTGAAATTCTTTAATAAGATTTTCTAAATCTTGAATTTTATTTTTTTCTAAAACTAATTGCTCTGATAAATTACTAAAATCTAAATTTTTAGTATCTTTTTCGTCAATATTTTTTTGTAGTTCTTTATCTAAATTTTCTAATTTAATTTTTTGTATGGTTAAATTTTTTTCAATTTGATTGAGATAAGATTGTTTTTTTTGTATTTTTTCATTCAATTCATCTAATTGAATTTTTCTAATTTTTACTTGTCCTTTATCATATTCTAAATTTTCTTCTTGTTCTTGTAGAAAATATTCTAATTTATCATAATTTTCATTTTCTGAATCTAAATCACTCTCTAATTTTTCAAGTTCATTAATCATTTGAATTTTATTCAAAGATTCTTTGGTCAAAGCTGATTTTAAGTTTTCAATTTTTTCATTTAAAAACTTCATTTTTTCTTTATGTAATTTTTTTTCAGCTTCGTGATTTTGAATAATTTGAGTAATATCATTGAGATTTTTTTGTTTATCAACCAAAAGTTCTTCTTGGAGAATTACTTCTTTATGAAGTTCCTGAAGCGTAGCATCACATTGAATAGACTGAGATTTAAGTTCAATAATTTGTTCTTGATATTGGTTTTGTTGTTGAATAATTTCCTTTTCTTTAATATGGATTGCGGAAATTTTAAGGTAAACATATTGAGAACTTAATAAACGATAATTATTTTTTAGTTCAAGAAATTTTTCCGCTTTTTTAGCTTGTTTTTCTAAATTTTTTAAATTTTTTTCAATTTCATTAAGGATATCTTCAATTCTTAATAAATCTTGTTCCGTAACTTCTATACGTTTAAGAGTTTCCTTTTTTCGAATTTTATACTTAGAGATACCAGCGGCTTCATCAAAAAGTTCTCTACGAGTATTATTTTTGTCATTCAAAAGTTCATCAACCATTTTAAGTTCAATGATGGCATAGGAATCTGGTCCAATACCAGTATCTAAAAGCAAAGAATCGATATCTTTTAAACGGCAAGGAACATTATTCAAAAAATATTCTGAACCCCCTTCACGAAACAATTTTCTGGTTATAGTAATAGAAGAGAATTCCGTAGGAAGTAAATTTTTGGTATTTTCAAAGGTAATGGAAACTTCCGCTAAGTTAGAACGTTTTCTTTTTTCATTACCATTAAAAATAACTTCTTCCATTTTATCGGAACGTAAGTTTTTGGTACTTTGCTCCCCTAAAACCCATCGAATAGCATCAATAACATTGGATTTACCGCACCCATTAGGTCCTACAATACCTGTAATACCTTTATCAAAATTTAACTTCGTTTTATCTGCAAAACTCTTAAAACCAAATAGTTCTAGACTTTTTAGTAGCATTTATAAATGGAATGCAAAAATAGAATTATTATTATTTCAAATGATTTTCAATTATTCACATTTAATTGTTGAAGTTTTTTTTGTTAGTTAATCTTTAAAAAAAGAAATAATTTTGTTTTTTATTATTTCTATGTTATTTTTGCAGGTTAAAATTAAAAGCGAAAAAAAACATGTTGAAACTATTGACTAAACTATTAATTTGCTTAATTTTGTATAGTAGTTGTAGCAATCCAGTTCCACCCCCTCCACCGCCTGTGGGAACAGATGAAAGTGGAAGAACTACGGAAACACTTCAAACTCCTATTAAGAGTAACTTAACTTTGAAGTCTAATATTATCTACATATTAGATAAACCTGTAATCGTAGAAAACAATTCCACTTTAACTATAGAACCCGGAACGGTTATAAAAGGTTCCGAAAATACCTCAACGAAAACAAAAGGAGCATTGATTATTAAGCCTGGTTCTAAAATTATTGCAGAAGGAACTATCGATAAACCCATTATATTTACTTCTAATAAACCAAAAGGTAAAAGAGGGCGCGGTGATTGGGCCGGTATTGTAATACTTGGAAATGCTCCCGTAAATTTACAAACCAATGAAAACTTAACCACCGCAAGAACTACTTTCGGTGGTACCAATTCCGCTGATAATTCAGGAATATTGCAATATGTGAGAATCGAGTTTGCAGGTGGAATAGAAGCCCAAACTGCTCCCAATCCTACCAAATGGAATGCTCTAACGCTCGGTGGTGTTGGTTCAGGTACCAAAATCAATTATGTACAAATCAGTGATTGTGATGAGGATGCTTTTGAATTTATTGGTGGAACAGTAAATTGTAAATATCTCTACTCCCTAAGAAATAGACTTACAGATTTCAAAACATCCTTTGGTTATAATGGTGTGGTACAATATGCTTTTTCGCACAAAGCTCAATCAACACCTACTGCCTCTGCTAACTGTCTTTTGTCTGAAAATGACTTTGGAGGTAGTTTTAATACCCCTATTACTTCACCTACTTTTGTGAATTGTACTTTTGTGGGATACAATACCAATGTAAATCTATCTAATGCAGTTTATTTAAAAAATAATACTCGTTTAGCATTACTCAATTCCGTAGTAATAGGGCATAATCATTCTATATTCTTAGATGGTCCTGAAACCACTTCAAACGCTGGTGCCGGTCAACTCGAAATTCAAGGCTGTGTAATTTCTAATTGGCAAAAAGATAGTTTGATTACAAATGCTTCCTTCAATATAGAAACGTGGTATAAAAAAGTTGATTTTGGTAATGCTCTTATAAAAAATTTGAATTCTTTAGGTCTTGAAAATATTTATTCTACTAATCCAGAATATTTACCAAGTGTTTCTTCTCCACTAAAAACCGGTTCCAACATTCAATCCCTTAGATATGGAAACCCTCTGATTGAAAAAGTTGATTATAGAGGTGCTTTCGATGTGCTGGATTGGACACAAGGCTGGACTAGCTTTCAACCGAATGAACTTGATTATTAATATCCAATAAATGACTTTTTTAAAAAAATATCATTCAATTTGAATGATATTTTTTTATTTTTGTTATATAAACATAATGATGAAAGTTTATATAACAAGAAAAGTTCATTTCAATTCAGCACATAGAATATACAATCCCAATTGGACTGATGAAAAAAACTTAGAAGTTTTTGGAGGTTGTAGTAATCCTAATTGGCATGGACACAACTATCTGTTAGAAGTTACATTATGTGGAATTCCTAATCCCGAAACGGGCTATGTTTATGATTTAAAAAAACTAAAAGAATTAATAGAAAGCCTAATTATTTCTAAAGTTGACCATAAAAACTTGAATTTAGAGGTTGATTTTATGAAAGGTATTATTCCTACTACAGAAAATTTTGCTATTCAAATCTGGAATCAATTACAGCCACATATTCAAGAAGCCCAGCTTTATTCCATTAAATTGTATGAAACAGAAAGAAATTTTGTAGAATACAAAGGTGAAAAATTGTAATTTTAAAATTTAAATATATATAATAATGAAAAATCAAGTAAAGGACATTGACGAACTACTTATGAGTAGTAATCTGAACACACCTTTGCGTCATGACGCGTTTTTAATGAGTGATGATGAAAAAGTTGAGCTAATTACAGAAAAATTTTCTGAAATTATGCAAATTTTAGGATTAGACCTTAATGATGATAGCCTTAAAGACACGCCTAAACGCGTCGCAAAAATGTACGTCAAAGAAATCTTTGAAGGTTTAAACCCAAGAAAAGCCCCAAAACTTTCCCTTTTTGAAAATAAATACGGTTACCAACAAATACTTTTAGAAAAAAATATCCATTTTACTTCTACCTGCGAACATCATTTTTTACCAATTGTAGGTAAAGCTCATATTGCTTATATTCCTAATGATAAAGTAGTAGGTTTATCTAAATTAAATCGTATTGTGAAATACTTAGCAAAAAGACCACAAGTTCAAGAACGTTTGACCCTTCAAATTGCTGAGTATCTTCAAAATGCTTTGAACACTGAACACGTTGCGGTAATTCTTGATGCTGAACATTATTGCATAATTTCTCGTGGAATAGAAGATATTAATTCTACAACAGTTACTTCTGAGTTTCGTGGTAAATTTCAAGAATATGAACTCCAAAATAAATTATTTCAAATGATTGTGTAACTAACGTATTAGCACAGAAATTAAATTTCTGTATCTTTTGTTACAATTTTATAATCATCTATTTTATTTTTTTGCCATAATATAGATGAATATGAAACTTTATTTAATTTGTTTGATTTTGGTGGGATATTCGCATGTAATTTCACAAAACTTTAATTATGAAATTGATTTTGAGCCGATAGTTATTCCTAATCTA
>Ga0272446_1005340_pt1 | contig 14288 bp, 12 predicted proteins | sample YNPCB0061_FD_194587 | JGI IMG/M metagenome (GOLD analysis project Ga0272446, IMG submission 194587) | Hot spring microbial mat communities from Yellowstone National Park, WY, United States - YNP-CB-006-1 | ecosystem: Environmental > Aquatic > Thermal springs > Hot (42-90C) > Sediment | place...
GCCTACGGCAACTATTGTTGACCTTTACTTTTCGGCGACCGGAATCGCTTTTTGTGCCGAAGTCGGTCATCTATACTACAGGAGCTGGGAACGCCTTCGCCAATCTTCGCAGGCGCGTCCACGTTCCCACTCCTCGCTGTTCTCATGCCACAAGATGCAACTCCCGTCGTGTCTCCGCTCTGTCCGAGAGGAATCGGATGATCTGGTTACGGATGGGATAATATGAAGGGTGCTCTATAACTGTGGTCCTGTCTCGGGGTCGCGGAATATCCACTTCGATGTGCTCTTCTATTCGGGCATAGGGCCCAGGGGTCATGAGCATTATGCGGTCGGAGAGCAAAATTGCCTCATCTACGTCGTGCGTCACCATAAATACGGTTATGCCGGTGGTACCCCAAATCTTTATCAGTTCCTCCTGAATGCTCCCTCGCGTCAATGCGTCTATTTGTGCAAAAGGCTCATCCAACAAGAGTATGCGAGGTTTCACTGAAAAGGCCCTGGCGAGCCCAACCCGTTGTTTCATTCCGCCGGAAAGGGTTGCGGGCTTCTTGTCCTCGGCTCCTTTCAACCCGACCATATCGATATACTTTTCCACTCGCTGGTTTATTTCTTGCCGAGTCGCTTGAGGAAAGGCTGCTTTTACTGCGAGGCGAATGTTGCCCCACACGGAAAGCCACGGCATGAGGGCAAAGTTTTGGAACACCACCATACGGTCAAGCCCAGGCCCCACAATCTGCCTACCATCCAAATACACGTAACCTTCCGACGCGCTGTCGATCCCAGCGATGATATTGAGAATAGTGGATTTACCGCAGCCCGAATGGCCAAGGACCGTTACATATTCTTTTTCGAAGACCGAAAATCGCAAGTCCTTGAAGACACAGTAGCGTTCCCTTGCGCCTGGCGTCACAAAGTATTTAGACACTCCATCCACTTTTAACAGAGACATTTTTTACTCCTAGTCGACATATGCCAATTTCACTGCCAGTCTCGTGAACAAATAGTCAACGAATACCCCGACGACTCCGATTAACAAGATCGCCACGATGACGCTCGCCAACGACAGATTATTCCACTCGTTCCACACAAAATAGCCAAGTCCAAGCGTCCCCAAAAGGGCTTCCGTGGGCACTATGGCGACCCATGCGCTGCCCATTGAGATTTTCAATCCCGCAACGATTGTCGGACCCGCAGCAGGGAGAATGACCTTGAACACTTTCGTCACAGGGGACATCTGAAGAATGTTGGCGATGCTCAAATAGTCCTTTTTGATGTTCGAAACGCCGAATGCCGTGTTGGCCAAGGTAGGCCACAGACTCGCCATAAAGACCACGAGGACTGCAGTGACGCCGCTGCTTTGAACTGAATACAGCAAGAGAGGCATCCAAGCCACCGGTGAAATCGATCGCAGCACCTGAATGAAGGGATTGAGGGCTTTGAAAAGCGTGGAGTTCAATCCCAGGATAACGCCCAAAGTCACGGCCGCCACGGCGCCACCAATGAACCCAACGCTAAGTCGAGCAAGGCTATAAAGGGTAAGCAGACCTATGCCGTGGTCGTTGGGTCCCTTCACGTAAAAAGGATCAGACAAGAATTCCCAGGCTGTTGCCGCCACAGGAATGGGACCTGGCAAGCCCCTACTCGTAGTAGTAAGCGCCTGCCACGTCATCAAGAAGAATCCTAGAAACATGAAACATAAAATCAGCCATCCATGTTTTCCCACTCTGTCCATACAGCACGCTCCTTTGTCAGTCTTAGAGGATTTCGGCGAAACACAATCTGACGGCGCTCATTTAACCACGCTTAATTGCAAAGCTTTCGGCGTAGGCTTCAGCCTGGTCGGGATCAAACTCTTTGCCCATGATGACGTGCTTTGTGTACGTTTCCTCTGGGGCGCTGTATCCCAACTCACCCATGATGTTTCGGCATTCTGTGGCGAGAAACACCTCTTCTGCGATCCTCTTGTAGGAAACGTCGCCTTTGACGTATCCCCATCGTTTCATTTGCGTGAGGATCCAGACAGCCATTGAATGGTATGGAAAGGGGTGAAAGTCGATTCGATCCGGCTCATCCCTTTTGTTCCCCTGGCCGTCTTCAAACTTGCCTGTGAGCACGGCCTCCACTACCTCCACCGGCTGGTTGAGGTAGTTTCTGGGGGCTATCGCCTTCGCTATTGCCGAGCGATTTTCCATTTTTGAGGAATAGACTGTGGCGTCCACAATTGCTTTGAAAACCGCCTTGAACGAGTTGGGCATTTGGGTAGCAAATTCCTTGGAGGCTGCGAACACGCAACAAGGATGCCCAGACCACAGCTCTTTGCTCAGCTTGAAAAGAAAGCCCACGTTTTCATACACGGCTCTTTGATTAAAGGGATCTGGCGAAAGATATCCATCGAGGTTCTGCGCCTTCAGGTTTGCAACCATCTCAGGTGGGGGCAACACCCTTATCTTTACGTCTTTGTCGGGATCGACTCCGCCTTCCGCTAGATAGTAGCGCAAGAGAAAATTGTGCATGGAAAAATCGAATGGTACGGCAAAGGTGAACCCCTTCATGTCCTTCGCGTCCTTGACTCCCTTGTGCTTGTTATGAAGTGTTATCGCCTGGCCGTTGACGTTTTCGATCGCCGGCGTCAAGAACGGTGTGGCGATAGAGCCAGCGCCCACGGTGAGGGCAATGGGCATTGGGGAAAGCATGTGAGCGCAATCCACTTGTTTGTTGACGGCCCAATCTCGGATCATCGCCCATCCTGCCGCTTTCACCACCTGCGTGTCCTTCAGTCCATATTTCTGATAAAATCCCAGCGGATGGGCCATAATGATTGGCGTGGCGCACGTTATAGGAATGAAGCCGATCTGAAGATTCGTCTTCTCCAACGGCCCCACTTTCTCATTCGCCCAGGATTTTGCCGCATCGATGGGAAGCAGCGATGCAAGGGCCGACATCACAGCGCCTGCGCCAACCAGTTTGAGAAATTTTCGTCTTGGTACGCTGCTGGCATCCAACAGGGCGTGCAAAATCGCTTTCTCAACCGTCTCGTTTACTATTTGTTCATGACTTGGCGCACGAGAAGTTTTTTCGCCTCCCACAAGCGGTTGTTGACAATGTTCATGGGCAATAGGCAGTTTTGTCCCGAAACAAACATGTTGATCAATGGGACATACCGGGAGCGGCGATGCCCCAGTTTGGTTTTTTTTTGCGTGCATATAAACCTCCATGGTCAACCTTCGTCCTTCAGACTCTCACGCTGAAGACGCACCTTTTTCTGGCCCAGTAGGCGTTTACCATTTCCGGTAGGGAAGGAATTTCCCGTCGTAGGTGATCACTACCCGGTCGCCCTTTGGGTCGGATTTTTTCTGAATGTTCACTTCGAAATCGATGGCGCTCATAATGCCATCGCCGAACATCTCATGAATGATTTCTTTGAATGTGGTTCCGTACACCTGCGTGATCTCATGAAAGCGATACAGTAATGGATCAACAGGCACTGTCTGGTCTAACGACCCCTTTGTCGGACACTGTTGGAGAAGAGAAGCTACCTCCTCGGGAAGAGACAGTAATTCTTGGACCTTTGAGGCTTGCTCGGCACCCATGCTGTTTTGACCCAATAGAACAGAGGTCACCCACACGGTATGTCCGCCGACGTGCGCGGCTATATCTGCCCAGCTCAAATTCTTTTGTTTCTTCGCCTTCAGGATGGCTTCTGTGGCTTCTTTTCGAGTCACGGTGGACCTCCTCAGATTTTTTGTGTGTGTTACAGGCAAGATTGATGCCATTTGACATGTGGAACCCACGACATGTTCGCTGGAGGGCTTTGATAGGGGAAGAAACGCATTCTTGTGAGGGGGCGTCGCGTCTGAAGCGGCGCCGCGAAATATTACAATTATGTATGTTATTATGACATAATCTACAAAATAGTAGGTTTATGCGTCGGGCCTTGCGGACAGCTCTGATCCACTAAGCGCCTCGAGGCCCACAAAATCAAAATACCTAAATGGGCATCTTACGACGATCTCATGAACCACACGCGGCTTTGGGTGTCTTTGAAAAACATCCCAGAGAGCTTGGGGCTCGCCCTCTTGGGGCCAGAGACTCGATTTCTTGAACCGTTGATGATATGACATGGATAAAATAAATGAGAGGCATTTACTAAAGAATCGATGGGTGATGTATGAGCAATGCCTTGCGTGAGGAAAAGAGCGGCGACGCCTTGGACCAGAAAGGATCCAGCGGCCTCTCCCTTAAAAGATACATAGTGCGTCCTTTGAGCGTACTGCTGTATGTTGGGTTCGTTTTATTAGCCGTCGCACTCATTCTGTGGGGTGTAGAAAATCTCGCGAGATTCGCATTGAAGAGGTCCTACCTCGGGGCAGTGTATCCCAGCGACGTCAGCATGGCCTGCAAGGATTTTAATCGACCTGTTTCCCACTATGACTACGATTTCGTCCCTGGGGTATGTCTTGAATACAACATTCTCAAAGGCAACAACTACGAATATGCCAACAGCGCGGGGATGCGAGAGCCCCGAGAGGTACCTGTGGAGAAGCCTGCTGATGAATATCGCGTCTTTCTCACGGGGGGGTCTACGGCGTACGGCATGGGGGCCATTGGCGAGGCGGCGCCAGCCATGGGATGGTACGCGATCCCGTATATCGAGACAATTTCTCACGCTATGGAAATGATACTGAACGCCACGGCGCCGATCGAGGGGAAGCGCATACGTGTCTATAACGCGGCGGTGTGGGGTTATGCGTATCAGCATGACCTCATGAGGTATATCGCAAAGCTCAGGAGGTTCAGCCCTGATTTGATTGTGTCCCTGGACGGAGCCAACGAGCTGCCCATTATCAGCAAACTCACCTCAGATTGGGACTATTTCGCAGAAGGACAGTTTCACAATATTTTGCAGGATATCTACGCGTACAATAGACCTGGGTTGGCGTCGTATCTCACATTGTGGCTCAAGAATAATACCTATCTTATGGCCTATCTGTGGTCGGGTCGAGACCTTTTTCAGGAACTCCGCGCTGTCGAGGTTGAGCCAGGAGCCTCGCCAGTTTCCCCTGGACAAATTCAGAAAAACGAGCGTTCTGTCGAGGAAATGTCGCGAAGGCTGGACAGAAACATCGCCACGGTAGTCAGGGTGGTGGAAAACTATCATAGCGCAATGGCAAACGACGGCGTTCCCCATATCATAGCGCTTCAACCGTGGTTTTATTCCACCAAAAAGCCCTTGCACGAAAAAGAGAAGGTGTTAGCCGGCTTGAAAGGGTACAGGGACTATTACGGCGTACCTTCTGACAAGGTATATAAGGTGCTGGTACAACGGTTGATCGAGAGCGCCCAGGCGCGTGGGTATTTTCTCGTTGACTTTTCGGAGTACTTTGACGATGTATCTGAATGGGTTTTTACAGACTGGTGTCATTTGACTGCCGGCGCTAATTATCTTTTGGCAAAAGAGCTTTCCAATCTCGTGAAGGAGCATATCCTCGGCCAGGCGCTGACGCCGGCAGATCAGATCGGCCGGAAAGACGAATATTTTTGGGATCTCGCAGCGTCGGGGCGCATCGTCTATGCCCCTGATCCAAAGGCTCCGCAGTATCATGTACGGCATATACTGGCGGGCTATCCAGGCGAGGGTTTGTATCTATCCAAGGACCTTGGCCCTTCGGATCGGGCTGAATTAATATTGGATATGGGCGAGACGAGACAGGTGAGCAGGCTTAGGCTTGTGTGGGGAGATGAGAGCGCCGCGCCCGCTAGATGGGAGGTGGAGATTTCCACTGATCAGGAGGCCTGGCAGCCCTTTGTCAGAGGAAGCAGCGCAGAGGTGAACCACTATTTCCGCTGGCCGGGGGTCGAATACTATGCCCCAACGCCCATGACAGGAAGATATCTCCGATACCGCCCATTAGGCGACTCGATTCGGGTCATCGCACTGAGGTCTTGGAGCGTGTACAGGTAAGGATCTATGAATATTTTGGGAATATCAGCATTTTATCATGACAGCGCCGCATGCTTGATACGGGATGGACGCATCATAGCCGCGGCCCAGCAGGAACGTTTTTCCAGAGTGAAACATGACCATCGCTTTCCTCACGATGCCATCGAATATTGTTTGAAAGAAGGCAAGATCACTGCAAGCGATCTTGATTACGTCGCTTTTTATGACAAACCGTTCATCAAGTTTGAGCGACTGCTGGAAACCTATATTTCGTTTGCGCCCCGTGGTCTGGCGTCCTTTCTCTTGGCCATGCCTCTTTGGTTAAAACAAAAGCTCCGCATACCGGACCTTATTCGATCCAGCATGGGATACAAAGGGAAAATTCTCTTCCCCGAGCATCACGAAGCGCACGCGGCAAGCGCTTTCTTCCCCTCTCCGTATCGAAGAGCGGCTTTCCTGACGATGGACGGCGTGGGAGAATGGACGACGACGAGTTTTGGTGTGGGCGAAGGGAACAAGATCCGCATTGATTATGAGATAAAGTTTCCCCATTCCCTTGGGTTGCTTTATTCCGCTTTTACTTATTTCACGGGGTTCAAGGTAAATTCAGGTGAATACAAGGTGATGGGACTTGCTCCTTATGGCGAGCCAAAGTATGTGGACATTATCTTGAAAGAATTGATTGATATCAAAGAGGACGGGTCTTTCAAACTCAACATGGACTACTTCACCTACCCCTATGGTTTGACCATGACGGGCGCTGCTTTTGAAAGACTTTTTGGCGGACCTGCGAGGAAACCGGAGAGCAAACTGACACAGAGAGAGATGGATTTGGCGAAATCAGTCCAGGTGGTGACGGAAGAGGTTATGTTGAGGACTGCTCGCCATATTCATAAGCTCACAGGAGAACGCTATTTATGCCTGGCAGGAGGCGTGGCCCTCAATTGCGTAGGGAATGGGCGCATTCTAAGGGAATCGCCGTTTCAAGATATATGGATACAGCCCGCTGCAGGGGATGCCGGCGGCGCGTTGGGAGCGGCGCTGTTTGTATGGCATCAGCTCTTGGACAATGAGCGCTTCGCGGATGACGTGCACGATGTGCAGTATGGCTCTTATTTAGGCCCGTCGTTTGACGAAGGCTATATCAAGGATTTTTTGGAATCACACGGATATCCGTACACGTATCTCGGCAACGGGCTCTTGGCCGAAACCGTGGCTGACCTCATCGCCCAGGAAAAGGTTATCGGGTGGTTTCAGGGCAGAATGGAATTCGGTCCCCGAGCCTTGGGGAGCCGTTCCATTATCGGCGACGCCCGTAGTCCCAAGATGCAGTCCCAGATGAACCTGAAGATCAAGTACCGGGAAAGCTTCAGGCCGTTTGCTCCTTCGGTCCTCATGGAACACGTGTCTGAGTTTTTTGAACTTGACAGGCCATCGCCCTACATGCTTCTCGTGGCCAACGTTGACAAGAGAATACGGCGTGATATGACTGAAGAAGAGAAAAAGAAATGGGGCATCGAAAAACTCAATGTGGTACGATCAGAGATACCTGCGGTGACGCACGTGGATTACTCAGCTCGCATCCAGACCGTGCATAAGGAAACAAACCCCTTGTATCATGAAATGATCGAAACCTTTTATAGAAAGACAGGGTGCCCGGTTATTGTGAACACGTCCTTCAATGTGCGGGGAGAGCCTATTGTCATGAGTCCTGAGCATGCGTACCTCTGCTTCATGCGCACGGAGATGGACTACCTCGTCATGGGGCCTTATTTGTTGGACAAAAAGCTGCAACCGCCGCTCAAGGAAGACGTTGATTGGCGCAAGCAGTACGAGCTGGATTAAGCGCATACACTGCGAGACGGGCAGCGAGGGTTCATGTCCATTATTCAAGAAATCAAAGAAGAAATACAGGCGGCTTACCGAGAGCCGAGCAGCCGAGACCTGACGATATTAGCGCTGTTGTTCCTTGTGTTCCCCGGCATAGTTGGGTTGTATTTGGTGTATTGGAAGGGCTCAGGGGCCGGATACACATGGATTACGGTCGGCGTTATCCTTTCGATATTACGGCTGATTCCTCCTGTCTTCCGTTTGGTCTATCGCGCGTGGATTGGCATCTCAATCATTATCGGATATTTTATCTCTCGAGCGATATTGACCGTGATCTTTTTTGTGGTCATTACTCCGACAGGGCTTATCTTTCGCATCATTGGAAAGGATCCCATGGAGCGAAAGATCGACCCGTCCAAGGAGTCGTACTGGCAGAAGAGAGAGCAGGAGCAAGACACATCCATCGAACGTTACGAAAAGCAGTTTTGAAACGACGCATGGCGTTGTTTGGAGGTATTTGACATGTCCATTGTAAGAGAATTCTGGGATTTCATGAAGGTGCGGAAGAAGTTTTGGCTTGCGCCGATACTTATTGTGCTGGTTATCCTGTCGGCGTTCATCATCTTGGCAGCCAGCTCGCCGGTAGCAGCGCCTTTTATTTATACCCTCTTTTAGAGAGGCAACCGTATCACGCCGCGGGGGAGACGCGTCTTCCCCGTTGGCGCCCGCGCCATCTTCTTCACGAACAGTCCCGTCTGTACAGTCGGAACGCTCATACTTACACGTGAGAGGAACCACTATTTGGAGGATCGGATGCCCGAATCTGATCAAGAAACTGGACGTCAATTGGCAGGAAACAAAAGCACATCCTCGATGACTCAGGCCGACCAGTCGTCGCTCATAGATTCGCAGCGCGCCCAACAACGCAGCCTATTCAGGCGGATTGGGACAGTGTTGCTCTATGCGTTGTTCTTGGTCGGAGTGGTTGTGGGGACGCTCGCCTGCTTGGAATACTACGCCTATCTCAAAGTAAAAAATTCCCCCCTCGGACAGGCATACCGAGGACGGGACCTGGATTTGGCCCGCCGGAGTTCCCAGACCGTAGCGCCTCAGTATGGGTATGAACCCACGCCAGGTTTCGCAGCAGTCAGGAACACGCGTCTTGGGAACGCCTATGAATATATCAACAACGAGAGTTTCAAAGACTTTGAAGACGTGCCCTTGGAGAAGCCTGAGGATGAATACCGGGTCATCGTCACCGGCGGATCGGTGGTGTATGGACGCGGTCCTGTGCCGCCGGCAGACGCGGTGGCTGATTTTTATGAGGTGACCTATCGCTGGACGATCCCCCACATCATAGAAAAGCTCCTGAATGCAGACCCTCGAGTGCGTGAGCTCTTAAAGGGCAAGCATGTACGCGTCATCAACGCTGGGGTCCCGGGATATGTGGTTCAGAACAATCTCATGCGATACCTCGCAAAGCTGAGGCTATACCACCCGGACCTCGTGATTTCGCTCGACGGCGCCAATGAGGTGCATACGGTTGCGCGGCCACTCCGAGATTGGAATTATTTCACAGAAGGCCCGTATTACGAGGTCATTTCCGACATCATGGACATGAGTCGAGGCGGTCTGCTGAACTATCTCACCCTGTGGCTCAAGAGGAACACCTATTTTTTCACCTGGCTGGCCATGAGCAAAGGAGAGGGACCGGGCATCCTCATGGAGAATAGAGGCTTCGCTGCACATCCCCAAGACCCTGATGAAGAGATGCTTGCGTACCGAGATCGCAACATAGGCCAAGTGGCCGATGTCGTCGCCATTTACCACAAGGTGCTCGAGACGGACAAAGTCCCTCATGTATTTGCGGTGCAACCTATGTTTCGCAACTCGAAAAAGAAGAGGACGCCCATGGAGGAGAAAATCGAGAGCGTCACTGGGATGCAGAAAATAGGGTTTTATGATGCAGCCCAGACCTACGACCTGCTGGTGGACAGAATCAAGAAACGGTGCGCGCAGGAGGGCTTTGAGGTCTATGACATCACAGGCATCTTCGATGGGGTGAAGGAATGGGTGTTTACGGACTGGTGTCATTTGACCAATGGCGCTAACTATATTTTGGCCAAAGCGCTCGTGAATCGCGTGAAAACGTCCATATTCCATTTGCCCCTTTTGGACAGCGATATACTCCACGATCCCCTGGATTCGTATTTCGTGGATTACGCGCGCGACGCCAAGGTATATATAGGGGACAAGCCGGCAGACCAAGGGCTTCACATTTTGAAGGGCTATCCCAGTACGGATGCGCTTGAAGTGGCGGCGAGCGCTTTGACGACGGCGTCAGAATCATCCAAGGGGGTGGTGCTGGACTTCGGCGACGTGGTCCCGATTTCAAGGCTGCGCATCGTGTGGGGCGGACCAGATTCCGCGCCGAAAGAATGGGAGATCGACATATCCGAGGACGGGACGAGCTGGATAACGTGGCTGGCCGCAAACGGAGTCCCGTTGGATCATTTTGATCAGTGGCCGGGATACGAGTATTACGCGCCGCAAGAAGAAAAAGCTCGTTTCGTCCGGTATAAGGCCGTGGGCCAAGACGAAGCCAAGCCTATTGTGCTACGCCAGATAAGTCTCTATCGATAGGACGGCAAGAGTCGCGGAAAAATGTTTGAATTCTCTGAAGAGATAAGCTATACGTGAAAGGTTGACGGTGAATCCAAGAGCGAGTATGCCCTGTCCGGGACATGCTCACGGAGAATGAATATGCCTAAGCTAAAGACATGTCGGGGCGCGGCAAAGCGCTTTACCATTCTGAAGAGCGGGAAGATCAAGAGGAAAAAAGCGTACCACAGCCACATCCTGACCAGCAAATCCACAAAGAGAAAGAGAAACCTGAGGCAAGAAGCTTTTATCAGTTCGAAAGACGCCATTCAGGTAAGGAGATTATTGCCTTACGGTTAGGAACGAGTCCGTATCATGCTCGACCACGAGGGCCTTCGCCAGCAAGGCGTCGGCCACGACGAAACGGGCGCCGTGATTGAAGGAGTAACTGATGCCAAGAGTGAGATGCGCGCCGGCCAGCAGGGCGCGGCGAAAAAAAATTCTGAAGATGGCCAAGGGGTATGTGGGCGGCCGCAGCCGGACTCTTCGACAAGCCAAAGAGACGGTAGAGCGCGCCTTGTGTTACGCGTATCGGGACAGGAGAACGCGGAAGCGCGACTTTCGCAGACTTTGGATTACGCGCATATCTGCGGGTTCTCGTATGAACGGCCTTCCCTACAACCGGTTCATGGAAGGACTTAAAAAGGCCGACATAATGCTTGATCGAAAGATACTGGCTGATCTGGCAGTGACAGACCCGGCGGCTTTTTCGACGCTCGTAGCGAAGGCTCGGACTGCTCTGGCAGCGTGACAGGTCAGCCGCCAAGGGATGCCAGGAGTTTCGCCTGCTGGATCATCCCTCGTATGCAGCAAATGCATTTCCAAGAGCGGTCCCTCGGGACCGCTTTTTTGTCGGAATCGCAACACGCGGGGATTCGAGAATTATGAAAAGACAGTTAGAGGAGCTGAGGCAGCGGTACATCACGTCCATCGCCGCGCTGAACGACGAGAAGTCGCTTCAAGAGGCGCGCACGAGGGTCCTTGGAAGAAAGGGCGAATTGACGAGCATTCTGAGAGGGCTCAAGGACATACCGCCGGAATCGCGCGCCGAGATAGGCCAACTGGCGAATCGCATCAAGACAGAGCTGGAAGAGCTTTTTACGCGCCGCGAGGCCGAGGTGATGGCCGAATTGGAACGCAAGCGCATTGCCGCAGAATCGCTGGACGTTACGCTGCCGGGCAGACGGTTGCCGTTCGGCCGTACTCATGTGCTCAATAGAGTAACCGACGAACTCATCGAGATATTCAGCGGCCTGGGATTCCAGTTGGCGGAAGGACCTGAGGTTGAGCTCGATTACTACAATTTTGAAGCCCTCAACATCCCCAAGGATCACCCTGCGCGTGACATGCAGGATACTTTCTACTTTTCGGACAGCGTCCTGCTCAGGACACACACATCGCCCGTGCAGATAAGAACCATGGAAAAACAGAAACCGCCGGTGAGGGTCATTTGCCCGGGCAAGGTGTACCGCAGGGATGCAGATATCACACATTCACCGATGTTCATGCAGATTGAAGGCTTGTGGGTCGATAAGGACATTTCTCTGGCAGACCTGAAGGGCATTCTCACAGCTTTTTGCCGAGAATATTTTGGCAAGGAATTAGCCTTGCGTTTTCGCCCGAGCTTTTTCCCGTTTACCGAACCGTCGGCAGAAGTTGATATCCAGTGCGTCATCTGCGGAGGATCAGGATGCAGGACGTGTTCTTCGACTGGCTGGTTGGAGATCCTCGGTTCAGGCATGGTGGATCCCGCGCTGTACGGATTTGTGGGATATGATCCTGAAATATATAGCGGATTTGCCTTTGGAATGGGCGTCGAACGGGTCTGCATGCTCAAGTATGGCATACCTGATATCAGGGCTTTTTACGAAAACGACATAAGATTCCTACATCAGTTCTAGAACGAGTTGGGGACAGCCTTGTTTCGGCCACAGGGCGGGGCTGCGCGTCTGGGAAAGGCCTTGAGAGATGAGGGTACGCGTGGCACGCAGCGCTTTTTTTGAAAGGGGCGACAGGAGATGTTGATCAGTTTCAACTGGCTCAAGGAATTCGTTGACATCGATCACGATGTGGAAAAGGTCTCGCAAATCCTCACCATGGGCGGGATTGAGGTGGAGAATATCACCCAGGTGGGTAGAGGGCTGGGCGATGTGATCACCGCCAGGATCGAAGATGTCAGCCCCCATCCAAATGCTCCGAAGCTGACCCTCGTGACGTTGGATATCGGCGAAGGGAAGCGTACAGTGGTCTGCGGCGCGCCCAATGTGCGGCAGGGGCAGATAGCGGCGTATTGCCCAGCGGGCGGAACTCTGCCGTCTGGGGTGCGAATGGAGGAGCGCGTTATCAAAGGAATCCCTTCTCCAGGGATGATCTGCTCGGAAAAAGAGCTTGATTTGGGAGATGACGAATCCGGGATTCTGGAATTGGACCCGGATACGCGCATAGGCGTGGCGTTGCCTAAGGCCCTACCCTACATAGAAGACGTTGTCATGGAGGTATCCATCACGCCGAACCGCGGGGACTGTTTATCTGTGCTGGGCGTGGCCAGGGAGTTGGCAGCGCTCACCGACAGAAGATGGCGCGCGCCGACTTTCACCATCGAAGAATCAGCCCCTTCCGCGTCAGACATGGTGCGCGTTGAAGTGCCCGACGCTGATCTTTGTCCGCGATATGTCGTAAGGGTGGTGGAGGGGACGACCATCGCCCCTTCTCCTTTGGACGTCAGGCTCAAGCTCTCGCGGTCCGGGGTTCGCCCCATTTCCAATGTCGTGGACGTCACGAACCTGGTGCTTATGGAATGTGGCCAGCCGCTTCATGCATTTGATCATGCGATGCTTAAACAAGGCCGCATTGTCGTAAGAAGGGCTGACCCTGGCGAGCGCTTTGTGACGCTGGATAACGTGGAGAGAATCATGCCGCCGGACGCCCTCATGATCAGAGATGGTGAGCGATCGGTGGCCTTGGCGGGCATTATGGGAGGGCTCAATTCGGAAATCAGTCCTTCGACCTCTTGCGTCGCAATCGAAAGCGCCTGCTTCGAACGGTTTGGAATACGTCGTACGGCCAAGGCGCTCGGCATGATGACCGAAGCGTCATATCGCTTCGAACGCGGTGTTGACCCCCAGGGGACGCTATGGGCGGCGAACCGCGCTGCGTACTTGGTCCAGAAATTGGCGGGAGGACGGGTGCTGCAAGGAGTAGTGGACGTGTACGCGACGCCTATTGTTCGTCCTAAGGTCCGAGTCCGAAAAAGCAAGGTCAATGGCTTGTTGGGCGTTGATTTGACCACGTCGCAAATGGCCGACTATCTGAAGAGATTGGACGTCTCGGTGGATACGCCGTCCGCGTCGCCAGAGGCCATGGAGTGCCGTCCGCCGTCATGGCGATGGGACCTGGAGCGAGAGGTGGACTTCATCGAAGAGATCGGACGCATACATGGTTTTGACAGAATTCCTCTGTCCATGCCTTCGTATGTCTCTGCGCCAGACCGCACCAGGGATGAGCACAAGAAGCTGCGGGCTGTCAATGAATGTATGAGCGGGTGTGGCTTCACGGAAATTATCACGATGTCTTTTGTCTCGAAGGCTGTTTCGCGCACCTTTCTCCCCCAGGACGCGGGCGCTGACTTCCTCGAGTTGGTCAATCCGCTGACCGAGGACATGGCCGTGATGAGGAAATCGTTGCTTCCGGGACTGCTGGCTGCGGCGGTACGCAATGTGCATTTCAAGTCCGTTGACCTCAAGCTGTACGAAATCGGTAAGGTATTCCGGCCCATAAAGGATATGGAGTTGCCCCAGGAGGACCTTGTGCTCGGCGCTCTGGCCATGGGCAGACGATACGGAGATCTCTGGCATTT
>Ga0272446_1005341_pt1 | contig 14286 bp, 11 predicted proteins | sample YNPCB0061_FD_194587 | JGI IMG/M metagenome (GOLD analysis project Ga0272446, IMG submission 194587) | Hot spring microbial mat communities from Yellowstone National Park, WY, United States - YNP-CB-006-1 | ecosystem: Environmental > Aquatic > Thermal springs > Hot (42-90C) > Sediment | place...
CGGTGCAAGAACTATACCGGTGCAGAGGTCGAGTTAGTCGTTACCCGTGCGGTGAGTACCGCTAACGGTGCGGAAAACATCACCTACGACATCCTGCGGGAAACCATCGATAATTTCATCCCAAGCCGCAACGCCAGCCAGTATGAACTAATGACCTTGTTAGCCATCCGCGAGGTGAGTGATCGGCGCTTTTTGCCGCCCTCTATGAGCCACTACGTCAACAACCGTAGCCAACTTGAGGCCGACATCAACCGTCTACGGGCGCAAATCAACGGCACACCCTTCGGAGCAATGCCCCATGCCTGATCCGCGTACCCATCTTAACCTCGCGCATTTTGTGGCCCGCACCGCCAGCGAAGGGCCGGGATTCCGGGCCGCGTTGTGGGTGCAAGGCTGCCCGATCCACTGCCCGGGATGCATTAACCCCCATACGTGGGCCTTTGAAGACCGCGAATGGGTCGCGGTGGATGTGCTGGCCGCTCGTATCCTCGCCACGCCGGACATTGAGGGTGTGACTTTTGTTGGGGGGGAACCCTTCAGCCAAGCCGCGCCGCTTGCCGCACTTGCCCGGCAGGTGCGGGCGGGCGGCCTTTCTGTGATGACGTTTACTGGGTACACCTATGAGCAGCTTAAAGCCGCCCAAAACCCAGACTGGGAGGCACTGCTTGCCGAAACTGACCTGCTCGCCGATGGGCCGTTCATCCAAGCCCGCCGGACGGATCGTTTACCTTGGCTTGGTTCAGACAACCAACGGCTCATCGCACTGACGCCGCGCTATGCTCAGCAAATCCGCACGGTTACCCCCCAACAGGCCAATAGCCTTGAAATCCGCCTCTCCCCCGATGGGCAGATTTTTGTCAACGGGTTTGCTCATCGGGGGATGCATCGTGCCTTCATGCAGGCCCTGCGCGAACATGGCCTGATGGCTGAACGTTCAACCCATCCCCCTGTGGAGGACACCGAACATGACTGACCACCCTGATCCGTTTGCTGACGCCTCTGCCCCAGACCCAGCACCCATTGGGCCGCGCCCCCCTACGCCGCCCGTAGTCTCCTATCCCCTCCCGACTGTGCCCGCAGGCGTTGCATCTCCACGCGGCGACGGTTTGGGCGATCAACCTGATATTGTGCCGTGGGGGCCGCCCGGTTCTGGCAAGACGACACTCCTCGCCACGATGCTGTATATGCTCCGGCGGCGTGTGAATAATCCACAGCGCGGCCTGTACTACGATGTGGAGCCAGTGGACGATGAAGCACGGGAGATGTTAAATCGTGAGGTTGGCGACCTTATCGGGGGGAAGCTCCCCCCACCCACTCGCTTTGATGAGATCGATAAACGGGGGATGCGGTCTAAGTCTTTCTTGCTCGGCTTTCGGGATCGGGGGAGAAATGATATGTTGGGGGATGGTCTTTTAGGGCACTTCCACCGCCTTGCGGTCATGGACGCAGCCGGTGAGGAGACCAACCCCAATTCTCCCCATTCAGGGCCGTATTGGCAACGGCTGCGGGGGGCGCGGGGGGTACTCATGGTCATCAATGGGTCTGCCCCAAATCGACTGGTTAAGTACAGAGATGGTACGGCACGCACCTACGGCAGCCTTCTAGAGAATTTTTTAGATAGGGTACGGCAAGAATTTCGGGCTAAACCGTACCTTGCCATTTGCCTCGCCCAAGCTGACGCCGCCTACGGTGATCCGGGCCAGACTTACCAGACCCTAACCCCCGAACAGGTTAACAACATCAACCGTACAGAGCAAGAACCGAAAGAGCATTTCATAAGGATTGTTGGGAGAGGTGCCCATATTGCACTAGAACAAACAATGGCGGACCGTTTCCGCATCTTCCTGACATCGGCAACGGGTTGGCATAGAGACGAGCGGGGAAACTGGTGCCCCAACGTGACAATCACGGAGGATGGGCCTCGCCTTCTGAGCTACGGGGATGATTGGTGGCCTGTTGGGGCGCTTTACCCCCTGATGTGGCTCTTTGACAAAATCGAGGAAGACCGTTTCCGCGAAAAGCGCCGAGGGTTATTGGGGAAACTGCTTTCCCGTGCCTATGAGAAACGCATTACTAACCAGAAAATCTTACAAGAGAAAATCGATCTTCCCCCCCATCATAGGTACTGGCTATAAAGGCGCCGAAAGCGAGTAACCCATGCCAGAACATCTTGCAGAACAACTTTTCACAGGAAACCCCATTCGTCATGAAGGGTATGGGCTGATTGCTGGGGGGCAAGACGCCGCTAAATGGGCGCAATTTCGGGGGCAAGCCGTCTTGGGAACGGCCACCGAATCCCCAGAAACATGGCGCAATGCCCCTGATTTTGAGGGAATCGGTACAGTTTGGGTTGGAGATACCCTTTGGGTCTCGGCCTTGCAACAGGTGAGATCACCGGAACATCTGGGGGAAATCTACCACCACCTCATCATTGCGCGGCAAGCCGCGTCCGATTTGGGCGGGGATTTGAGGCCGTTGCTGGGCCACTTCCGGCGGTTTGGCAGTCATGCAGAAGTTCGTGAGCTTTCTCAGCGTAAGCCAATTCTCCCGCCATTACGCTTTTCAAGCGCAGATCAGCAGCAAGTGCTTTTGGCCAGTTATCATGCCCTCTCCGGCTGGTTTGTTGGGCGGGAAAATGCCTTGCCTAGCCTGCTCGCTTCTATTTTTGACGGGCAGGGGCCAGTATGGATTCAGGGCTTGCCGCAGAATACTGATGAGCGGTTGGCTTTTATGATGGCGCTCACAGCGCTTATGCCGCCTCCGTTGCGTGCGGCGGCAACTTTCGCCACACGTATCGTCAGTACCGAGACCTGCCATGCCCACTTTCGGTTTCTGTGGGGGAACTACCAATACCCCCCCGCCAATAGCCGGGTATACGATTGGGAAACGGGTCGCCTCGACTTTACGGTTCCGCCCATACCTTACTTCGACCAAGCCCTTGCGGCTTACTCGCATGGTGAGGCGGACTTTATGCGCTTCATGGCGCGGTGGCAGGGCCGCACTGCCGAGCTTTATGCCTACTTTATGGGGCCAGCCTCCACGACGCCACCCTCTTTTGTGCAATCCGCGTACAAAATCTTGTTGGCGCTTGGGGAGTGGATCGATTACGACGCCAAACCCACCGCCGTCGCAATCCTCCGCCTCCTTGACCGCGATAAATCTCTGACGCCACCGGACGTCCTTAAAGGTTATCAGGAAGCGATCAGCCTTCTCGTTCGCGAGTACAACCGAGAGTCTCCACCGTCACTGGACATGATTACTTCCAGTGGAAAGCGCTTAGCCGACCCCGCCTTTGCCGAAATCGCGTTGAACATCTTGCAAAGGGCGGCGAATCAGCACGATGAAGCGATCTTTGAACTGTGCCGAGCGTGGCTAGATATTCCCGCCGCAAAACCCGTTGTCAGGTCAGGCGAATGGTCTAAAGTTGCCCTTTCAGCAGCAATCCGCCATTTGAATGCCCTCCATCAAACGAGCAACCGTGAACGGGCCTATCAGTTTTTCAACCGCCTGTACCGTGAAAATATCGAAAATACCGGATTCAGGCTGGACAACCAAACGGCGCTTGAATTATTGGGCGTACAAGAAAGTGCCATCAGCCGTTTTGGGGGCGCGCCCGAAGATGTCTTGGAAACCTTCCGGCTGAGCGTTTTAAGCCGCAATGTGGAGGCGCTGAATAATGTGCTCGATGCGGGCTGGCAACGCGCCCTACCGCCCGATCTCGCCGCCGCCCTGTATCCAGCTTCATCTCCAGCTGACCTTTCGCAAGCCATTGCGAGGCATTTCCCGCAACAATTGGGAAATGGTCTTTTCCCAAAGCTGGCCCTACTATGCGTCTACCGAAAGTATTTTGCCCCTCTCCTCACGGAAAATGTGCTGAAGATGCTGATGGTCAAGTCAAGGGTGGGACAACCCATTGACATGTGTTACACCGCCGTTGTGTTAGACGTAGAGCAAGCGAACGGGGCTATCCTTCATGCGTTAGCAGATTTACTGCTATCCCAACAGGCTAAACTTAATTCTGAGGTGAAATGGTATCTCATTGCATGGTTAATTAACAACAGAGATGATCGGGCTATTGCAGCCTTACGAGGGGTTATTGTCCAGCCGCAAGACCTTCAACGGTCCATCGAACGCTTATTGGGTTTTGCACCACAAGATCGCTCAATTTACTGCGCCAACCTATGGTACATATTCAGCCGCGCCCGGCCTGCTGATCTGAATACGGCCCCCGAAACGCGGGCCGATTTTGCCCTTTTGACCCGATTGCCTTACAAAGAATGGTTACATGTGCCGGGTGCGGTGGCCCAGTTAGCCGCTGCCCTTTCGCCGTGGAATACCCCTTTGAATGCGTTAGACCGTGCGATAGAGGACAGCAAGCGCCGTCCAGACCTAGAAACATGGTTTGCAGGCCTTGCCAAAGACCATGCGGATAAGCCCCACGTGCTGGAAAACACCCAGCGCGTCTTCGGCTACCATTTGCGGGTTATCCAAAAGGCCCTGAAGGTTGAAAAAAACGAAAATCCCGATTTGGAGGCCGCTGCGCAGAGAACCGCCTTTCTTTTGAGAAGTTTCTCTGAAGTCCCTGCCATGCAAGAATGGATCACGGATAATGTTGCGATTATTATGGTAGAGGCAAACCTACGCGGGCGGTCAGCCAAGCAGTTCTTCAGAATTATTGACCAATATGAGTTCATCGATTTCTCTCAAAGGCTGGAAGAACGTAGCCTGCGGCGGCTTGTAACGCCTGAACTCTCCCCAACACAATTTATTAATCAGCTCGCCATTACGATGGATACCCTCAACCAGTTGGTGTTGTGGCAAGAAGAATTCGGCCAAAACCCGGAAATGGTGACCCGAATCTTGAATGAATGGTTCGGGCAGGGCGTCGCTCCGCTACCGAATGATGCAAAATTGCCCCAATTTTTTTCACAGAAGGGCTATGATGAGACAATGCAAGCGCTCCGGGAATTGATTGAGGCGGGTGAGGGGGAACTTCAGCGGGGTATCCTCCAGCGCCGTTCCCCGCTGGAACTGCTCGTGACGGGGGAGAAGAAACCCGGTTCCATATTTGGGTTACTTTTGCAATGGGTTAATCGGATTGGGAGAGGGGGGTAGGCCGTCGACTTCTCCATACAGTTGCTTTTACCATCATGTTCCACATCGTAGATGAGGCAAGGGTTCAAAATGCCTACGAAAAAATTCGCGCTAGGTATTGCAGGGGTATGCCTTTTCGGATTGTTGAGCGGATGTAGCCTCGCACAAGCCACGCTCACCCCATCACCGACCCAACCATTGGCATCGCCGATCATTGTCTCTACGATTACCCTAACGGCTACGGACGGCCCCAGCCCAACCCCGACCCGCACCCCAACCTTTACGCCGACCCTTACCCGCACCGCCATTACACATACGCACACTTTCACGGTAACGCCTACGCACACCCCAACGGCAACATTGACCCCGACAGCAACGCCTCGCCCTAGTGATACGCCGACCCTGCCACCGCAGGCAGCGGCCCGTGCGAGTGCGACCAGCATTGCACTCACCAACATGCCAACGCGCCTAATTGAAGCCCTAGGGAGCGCTACGGCGGCCCGCGCTCTGATGGAGACTGCGTACCAGCAAACGATCGCTGCCGAGTTGACGGCAATATCGACAGCACTGGAACCGACCAGCACGCCTTCTTCAACATCAACACTGCCCCCAACCTTCACCGCAACTTCAACATTGACGGTTACCTCACTCCCCCCAACGAACACGGTAAGCCGCACCCCGATCCTCGTCGTCACCTTTACGCCAACACCGCGCCCATCCCCTCTCCCAATGCGAACTTCAACGCGGTCTCGCCCGGCCACACCGCTTGCCTTGCTGTCTACGCAGCAGATCGAAAACCTTCAACCGATATGGCGCGTCACGCATAGTGGGGCCGTAAACAGCATTGCCTTTGGCCCCAGAGGGCAGTTCTTTGCAAGTGCTGGGCTGAACGGCAGCATCCGCCTTTGGACGTTAGGAAGCGGGTTTACCGAGATTAAAGCGCAGATTAAAGCGCACAAAGGTCAGGTGATGAGTGTTACTTTTAACGCGACTGGAAAGCGGCTTGCCTCTGGGGGCCTTGATGGGCGTGTTGCCGTATGGGATGTGGACACATGGCAACCCATATTCCAGATTGCCGATATTGGAGGGGTATATAGCATCGCACTTGGCGCAAATGGTCGCTATGTGGCGGCAGCCGTTGCGAACAAAGTGCTCATGTGGGAAGTAGAGACGGGTCGTGAAGTGCGGCAATGGGTCGGCGTTGGCATTAACTATGGTCTTGCATTCAGCCCCACTGCACCGATCCTTGCAGCGGCGGGGTCAGATAAGGTCGCCTATCTATGGGATTATCGGGATCAGACCCTTATTTCGCGCCTGACGGGGCACACTGGCCCGATCCGTAGCCTTGCCTTTAGTCCCGGTGGTCATACCCTTGCGACAGGCGGCACAGACGGGTATATTCGTCTGTGGGATGTTTCAACAGGTGGCCTGTTGGCCCGTCTTGTTGGCCATACGGACACCGTGAATAGCCTCTCCTTCAGCCCAGACGGCCTTTTGATGCTCAGTGGTGCAGAAGACCGCACCCTCCGCCTCTGGAATGTGAGTCTGGGAACGCAACTCCATCGGCTATGGCACTCGGCAAACGTGCGGGCGGTGGCATTCGGCCCAAATCAGGAACTCATTGCGTCGTCAGATGCAAATGGGGCGATTATTTTTTGGGGCATTTCGCCGAGTGCCCTCACCCTGCCGGTTTCGGATTCGGCGAAGTTGTGTGCTTTTCCCCTCCGGCGCATCAACGTTCGGGAAGGCCCTAGCGAACGCTCTGGCATACTCACCATAGTGACTCTTAACACCCCTCTTATCATTGAAGACACACAAAGCAGGTGGTATGCCGTCACGCTTCCCGATGGGCAGCAGGGGTGGGTTTTGAGTGAACTCATCCGGCTTTCAGTATGCGACTAGTGTAGTTATAGCCCAGCGCAAAGCGGGCAGCCTCGCCCCATAATTCAGCCTGAGCAGGGCAAACGCATCAACGATAGGATTTCGGGAAGAGTGAGCAGGTGTGGTCGCTGATATTCGAGCAAGGCACTTCTTTGCACGACACGTTTTTCATTGGACGCTTAATGTCGTCATTTCCCAACATCGTCTTTCACAAAGATAATGCGCGGTTAAAGGTGCGTTAGGCCGGTGGGTGGGTTTGGGCTAAAATCACCCTTGAAACGTCAATGGCCGCATGGAGATTTGCGACGTATGCCTATCAAGCGTCCTGTAGTACGCATTGCCGCCCTGTTTGTAGCAGTAGCCTACGCTCTGACTGGGCTGAGTGTCCCCACTTTTGCGCAGGGACAACCCCTTACCAGCCCCGCTCTTCAATTGTGCACGCCCACCCCCCTCAGTGGCCGCGAAACGACCCAGCCCGACCCCGTCTTGCCGGATCCGGGCGCGGCGGCGGTGCTAAAAGTGGTCACGACGGTTGCGCCGATTACGAATGTGGTCTTTAACATCGGTGGGCCGCGCATTGCAATCCGTTCTCTGATCCCCGAAGGGCAGGACTCGCACACCTTTGAACCCAAGCCGTCTGATGCGGCCTTCTTAGCTGAAGCCGATCTGATCTTCCTGAACGGCCTACGCCTTGAAGAACCCTCCCGCAAGTTGGCGGAAGCCAACCTCAAGCCGGGCGCAGAGATCATCGCGCTGGGGAACCTCACCCTGCCCGAATCCGACTGGGTCTTTGACTTCTCGTTCCCCAAAGAAGGCGGCGACCCTAACCCGCATCTGTGGGTTAACCCCCTCCTGACGCTGGAATATGCCAAGATCGTGCGGGATACCCTCACCCGCCGCGACCCGGACGGTGCGGCTTACTATCTGGCCACCTATACGGAATTCGAACGCCGGATCACCGTGCTGGATCAGGCCATTTGTAACACGATCCAAACTATTCCGGAAAAGAACCGTAAACTGCTCACCTATCACGATTCCTTTGCTTACTTCGCGCCGCGCTACGGCATGACCGTGATCGGGGCGATCCAACCGTCGGACTTCTCCGAGCCATCTGCGCAAGACGTGGCCCGCCTGATCGAACAGATCAAGGCCGAAGGCGTCCCGGCCATCTTCGGCTCAGAGGTGTTCCCCTCCCCGATCATCGAACAGATCGGCAAAGAAGCTGGCGTGAAGTTCATTGAGACGCTCTCCGATGACGACCTGCCCAACCAAACTGGGGATCGGCGGCTGCATAGCTTCCTGATGATGATGGTCGAAAACGTCAAGACCATGACGGCGGCCCTCGGCGGCGACCCGACGCTCATGAACGCCGTCCGCGCTGATAACATTCAGGGCGACGACTCCGCCATTGTAGAGTCGGGCGAATAGCCCTTTTCCCCGTCTTTGTCTTTTCCCGCCCTCCCCGCAATGGGCGAGGGCGGGCCAAATGGCCCAGATCGCCCCCTTGTGGTAGACTAGGCAGCATCGTACCACCGAAGAAATTGAGGTGAACGTATGGGTCGGACGAGGATCATCCCCCGCTACAAGCTCATGCTGAAATACAACATCATCGCCGAGACGCATGATACCTACTTCCAATTCATCACTGAGGAATTTGTGCCCGGTATGCAAGCGTTGGGACTGTACATGTTCCGCGTATACCATACGGCCTATGGTGAATACCCCATCCGTCAGTTGGATTTCTTGGCTGAGGACCTCGAAATGGTACGGCGTGCCCTGAATAGCTCCGCCTTCAAGCGCCTTGAAAGCCGCCTGCGCGATTACGTGATGGATTATGAGCGTAAACTCGTCCACTTCAGAGATGGATTCCAGTTCTGAGGGGGGCCGATGGCGCTTCGTAAGGTGAGTGGGGCGCTCTTGCGACGTGGGCTACAAAGCGCGGTGAATGTCGGGGCGCAAGCCGCTGCCGCCGCCACCACGCAAGAAGTTCGTCAGGTGTTCACCGTCCGCCCACCGGTGACGGCTTATTTGCGGGCTTCCCACTGCACGGTCACGATCCGGCGGGTGGTGGGCGATCAAGTCATATTGGCGGCCCAACTGGGCGCGGCCTTCGGCTGGGAACTGGCCACCGATCAGGACGAGGCAGGCGTGTACATCGTGGCGAAGCGGAAGCCGGTGGTTGGGGCGTTATCTTGGGCCAATTTCAACCTGAGCGTGCCGCCTGAAGCCCATCTCGCCCTGCACCTGACGCCCGGAAACATCGAACTCATCGGCGTGGATGGTCCGATCCACCTGACGGGTCGCTAATAGCTGACGAGACCCCAAAAATCAGGGGCGCGGTTCTGGAGGGCCAACAGGGTCTCGACGAAGAAATAATCCCCTGCAATCACATAAGAATCTACCCCCATTCGGGCCGGCCAATCCCACACGCCATGGCGCAAGAGACCTTGTGCGTTGGGAACCGTCTCTAAGCAGTTTACGATGAGCGCGATCATCAGCTGCTGCGCCGCCGCAATCAGCCACTCCCGCCCATAGGCCGCCGTGATCCGAGCGAGGCGTAACATGCCGCCCGCCGCAATTGCTGCTGCTGCGCTATCGCTTAGTCGAGGGGCCTCGCGATCAAAATCCCAATTGGGGACAGCAGTCTCCGGCAAAGCGCCCATAAAGTAACGGGCCGCATGGAGCGCCGCGCTCGCGTAGCGTTCTTCGCCCGTCCATTCTGCCGCGAGGGTGAACCCATAGATGGCGTAGGCTTGCCCCCGTGCCCATACCGAACCGGGCCGGAATCCGAATAGCGTTTCGGGCGTGCCATCTGGCCATTGGGCAGCGTGAACCGATCCATCGGGGCGGAGCAGGCGGGTGAGCGTCGTATCAGCGTGGTGGAGGGCGGCCTCCCCGTAGCGCGAATCTCCCGTGAGCGCCTGTGCCCACCATAGGAGGGGTAAGCTCATCAGGGCATCGATCTGCAATAGGCTCCCGCGCACGGCCTCAGCACTCAGGAGGCACTTGTGCTGAATCCGATAGAAGCCGAGCAGTTCATCCGCCGCACGGAGCGCAAGTTCACGGGCGGCAGGGTCAGCGCTAAGTTGATGATTGGCCCGCGCTCCCAGCAGGTATACCGGCCCAATATCCACGCCTAACCGGACGCGCTTTTCAAGGCGCGCCCGGAAGGGTTCCAAGAATCCGCGCCCAAGCGTGCGAATGGCCGGATTCCCCGTCGCTACGAAGGTGAGCCATAGCAGGCCTGCCCAATACCCCGACGACCAGTCATTCACATGGGGGGAGAGCAGATACCGCCCAGTATGGGGGTTCCCAAACGTCGGGACTTTGTGGCCGAAAGCGGTCGCGTTAGCCGTTACTTTAACGAGCGCCGACTCAAGGATTTCGTTCAGCAAAGGGGCCTCAGGTTCAGGCATGAGTAGGTCTTTCGACAAGGTTAACGGGGGGGGGTGTTGGGGAGTTGGTCGCGGCTGGCTGGGAGGCGGCTGCGACGGGCCACCAGCACGAAGCCTAGCACTGCCAGCCCAACCAGCACCAATAGTCCGATCAGCTTAAATTGACGGCTGGTGGTCACCATAGCGAGGACGCCGAAGGCCGTGCAGAACGCGTAATAGGCGATCACCAGTTGCCGGGGGGAAAGTAGCCCGGCGTCCAGCACGCGAAAATGTAAATGGCCGCGATCGCCGCGCATGGGGTTTTTGCCCTCTCGCAGGCGGCGGGCGGCCTGCCACGCCAAATCCAGCAAGGGCAGGCCCATTACCAGCAAGATCGTCGCCATTTTTGCCCCGCCGATGATGGCTAAACTGCCCGTGATATAACCCAAATAAACCGCCCCACTGCCCAAGAAGATAGAAGCCGGATGCCAGTTGAAGACGAGGAAGCCCGTCAGCACCCCGATCAGGGCCATCGGGAGCAAACTCACGCTGAGTTGGCCCTCCCGATAGGTGTGGACGAACAGTAACACCGCCGCGATCAGGTTGACACCGGCTGCGAGGCCGTCTACCCCATCGAGGAAATTGACCGTGTTCATCATCAGGCCCAGCCATAGCAGGCTAATGAACAAAGTCACGGCGAAGGGGAACGGCCCCACTGTTTCCCCGGTGATCGGGTTGTTGAAACGCTCAATGATGATCAGGCACGCCACCCCGATCAGGGCCGCAGCTAACTGACCGGCGATCTGAATGTGCGGGGGAAGGTCGTAGCGGTCATCGAACAGGCCGAATATGAAGATCACCGCCCCGCCGACCAGCAACCCCGTCAGCCGGATCACCTCGTTGGGATCAGCCCGTTCGACGGGCAGTGCTTGGGCGAGGATCACGGCGACGGTGAAGGCCCCAAAGAGCGGCAGCGCCCCTAGTTTAGGGATTTGGCCGACGTGCTTTCGGCGGCGGTCTGGGGTGGCCACGATTCCCAATTGCGGGGCGAGGCGGCGGGCGAGCGGAGTCAGGAGCAGGGCCAGAATCAGCGCCACACCGAAGACAATCCCGACAGAAAGCCAGTAATTCGCACCCATATCGCTACACCTTTCCCCGCCTGCTCGGGGCCGTTCGATTGTTCACCGAAAGAATCCCAGCAACCACGCCACGCCGTACACAAAGGCCAACCATGCGATCAGATATAGCCATGCCCGCTTTCGCCCCGCCGTAACCGGATCGACGGGGGGCGGTGCATCCGGCGGCGGGCCGTAGGCCGCCAACGGGTCGGAGGGGTCAGGGGCGGGATTTTGTGTTAGAGTTTGGAGGGTCGGCTCTGGGTTTTGGGTCGGCAGTTGTTCTGGCAACATAGGCAAATAAACACTCACAAGATGCGCGATAGGGTGCTTTCAGTGGCGCGGTGGGCCGCAACACGCCCACCGGTGGTCTGGTTAGCCGTCTCCGGCCTCGCTTACGCCCTCTTATTCTACCTTGCTTTTGGGAACCGCTATAGCCTCATGACCATCGGGCCGAAGGCGGGGGCTACCATTGCTAGCCTGAACAAGCTAGCCCCCGAAGGATTCTGGCTGTACGTGGGGAGTTTTGCAGCGGCCTTCTCGCTCTATGGGTGCGGATATGGGTTCGGGGTGCGGCGGGCCGATGGGCGGGGCATGTGGGCTGTCGTGATCGGCGGGGGGGCCTTGCTGTGTGCCGTGATGCTGCCCATGTACGCTACCGATGCCGCCGACATCTACGATTACATCATACGCGGGCGGCTAAGCGCGATCTACGGCCTGAATCCCCTCCAAGCGACGCCCCGCGCCGTCCCTGACGACCCGTTTTTTGAATTGGCGGGCTGGAAAAATGTCCCTTCGGCGTATGGCCCAGCGTGGGAGGCACTGGCGGCGGTAGCGGCACGCTTGGCCGGCGATGACCACCTCACGAATGTTTTGGTTTTCAAAGGAATCGCGGTCGTGGGGCATGCCCTCACGGCGATGCTGGTCGCCCTGACGTTGCGGGTCTTAGCCCCCCGCCGTGCCCTGATCGGAGTCTTTCTCTTCACGTGGAATCCCCTGATCGTGTACATGACCGCCGGACGTGGCCATAACGACATCTGGTTAGCAGCCACGACGGTACTCGGCCTATACTGCATGGTCAAGCGCTGGTATGTGGGGGGCATCGGGGCGGCCACGTTGGGGGCGCTGATCAAGTTTATTCCGGCCTTGTATGTGCCGTTGTTCGCCCTGATCGCCCTGCGCGACCTGCCTAATGTGCGGGCGCGGATACGGTTCGTGATCCTCTCGGCGATGGTCAGCGGAGCACTGGCGGTGGTGCTGTATGGCCCGTACTGGTTCGGTTTGGAGACGCTCCGCGCCGGACGGCGGACAGCCATGTACACCGGCTCCGCCCCGACGGTGCTTCGGCAACTCCTCGCGCCGATCTTGGACGGCAAAAACGGCGATTCATGGACGACGGAGACGCCTATCACAAACGCCTTGCTCGCTAATGCCACCCTGATCCTGTTCGGGGCGTGTTATGTGGGAGTCCTGTGGGCCGCTTACCAGCAACGCGATCCGTACAGCGTGATTCAGGCAGTGGTGGTGATGTTGTTCGCCTATTTGCTGGTGGCCTCCCTGTGGCTGATGTCGTGGTATGTGGTGTGGGTGCTGCCCGCCGCCGCCCTCTTGCCGGATGGCGCGTTACGCCGCTATGCCCTGATCTTCAGTTACGCGGTGACGTGGCAAACGCCCATTTATCAGTATGTGACGTTGCGTTACACCGGCTTTGCGCCGATCCCTTGGCGCGATCTGATCCCGATTTCGTTTTATTTGCTGCCCGGCTACGGCCTGATCGCGTGGTTTTGGCTGCGGGCATGGGCGCGGCGGAGGGGGAACCATGCTTGAGCGCTATCGGGAATTGCTCAGCGGGCCGGAGTGGGCGGCCCTTCAGACGGCGCTCGAACAAGCCCTGCCCCGCGCTATTCGGATCAACCCCCTCAAAACTGAGCCGGAGGCGGTGCGGGCATGGGCCGCCCGCTACAACTGGACTCTCACCCCCGTGCCGTTTTGCCCAACCGGCTGGCAAGTCGAAGGCGGCCAGTCTGTCGGGGGGACGGCGGAACACCGCATCGGGCTGTACTACGTGCAAGATGCGGCCTCTATGCTGCCCGCTGAGTTGTTCGATTTCACGGCAGCTGCCGCACCCGCCGTGCTGGACATGGCCGCTGCGCCGGGTGGCAAGACGACCCATGTGATCGCCCGCATGGCCGATTTCGGCGTGCTGATCGCCAACGATAGCGCGAGCAGCCGCTTGCCCGGCCTGCGGGCCAATCTGCGTGATTGGGGCGGGAGTTGCGCGGCGGTCACCAACCTGCCCGGCGAACGCTTCGGCGGGCTGTTCCCTGAGACGTTCGATTACGTGTTGCTGGATGCGCCTTGCAGCATGGAGAACCTCTCCCACGAGATGCGCCCGATCTCGGCGCGGGAACGGGAGGGCCTCGCGGCGCGCCAAACCCGCCTGCTGGAAAGCGCGATCCGGGCGGCGAAGGTGGGCGGGCAAGTGGTCTATGCGACGTGTACGCTCAGCCCGGAAGAAAACGAGGCTGTCCTCGATGCGGTGTACACAGCATGGTCCGGCGCACTCCGCATTGAAGCACCAACCGTCGGGGTTGGGGGGGCGGGCGTGATGCGCTACAACGGTCAGACCTATGATCCGGCGGTGCAGAACGCGATTCGGGTTTGGCCACACCACTTCCGAACTTCGGGATTCTTCGCGGCGCGGATCACGAAGACGGCCCCGATTCGGGCTCAGCGGGGCGGGCCAGATCGGGGCGAACGGCGGCGCGGCGCGGCGGGCTTGCCGCCTGCCCTCCCCCGTCGGGAGGTGCGCCAAGTGGCGG
>Ga0272446_1005342_pt1 | contig 14286 bp, 9 predicted proteins | sample YNPCB0061_FD_194587 | JGI IMG/M metagenome (GOLD analysis project Ga0272446, IMG submission 194587) | Hot spring microbial mat communities from Yellowstone National Park, WY, United States - YNP-CB-006-1 | ecosystem: Environmental > Aquatic > Thermal springs > Hot (42-90C) > Sediment | place...
TGCTACCGGGTTCGCGTGCCGCCGCCGGCAACATCGGCGCGAGTATGCGTTGCAGCGCCATGACATGCGCGCACGTGTTCCAGGTGCGGAACGTTGTGCAATCACACACCCAGCGCGACTCAACCAGCGTCAGCGTGTGATCGTTGTTGCTGCCACGGAACCGGGCATGCAACGAATCAATCTCGATGCGCTCCAGTTCGTGCGCATACCGTCGCGACTTGTCGATCATGCTGATGAGCTCGGAGTGAATGATGACCGGGCCTGGCTCGCGCGCCTCAGGCGACAGCATCGGCTCCAGCACCTTCTGCATCGTCATCACGTGTGCGCACACATGGCGCAGATGGAACACTTCGCAGTCACACTTCCAGTGACCGCCCTCAAGCCTGACCATATGCTCATTATTGCCGCCGTGAAAACGGACGGTAATCTCATCAAGTGCGATGCGCTCCGGTTCCTGCGCGTAGCGCCGGGCTTTCTCAATCTTCCCGATCAGGTCCGAGTGCATGTGCGCCTCCTCATCTATTGTATTGCCGCAGGAGCGTCAATCCGGCCAGATCCGCTTGCGCCCTGCTATGCGTCTGCTGATGGATTGCGTCGCACCGCCAGGTCTTCTCCCGCACCACGCCAAAAACCGAAGCGGCACAGGATCACATGATCCTGCGCCGCTCACGTTGCCCGATATTCACCTGGCTCTGCGATTCGCATGGCAGATGGCCCTCACTGGTGCCGCACGATCGCGCTCGTGCTTAACCTCTGGTTAGCATTATAGCCATCTGGACAAGACGAGTCAAGCATTACGCCAAGCCTGTTCAAAACTGCGACCGGGGCTTCCTGATGCCAAAAATCGCGCTGTATGCATTGGCATGCCGGCGCATCGCGAGGAGGCAGGTTGTCCGATCTCAACCATTGAGATGGTGGGGACGGAGGGACTCGAACCCTCACGGATCGCTCCACAAGTTCCTAAGACTTGCGCGTCTGCCAGTTCCGCCACATCCCCACGACGCCTTTATTCTAGCATGTGGTCGGTGCCGCATGCAACTCAGGGCTGTCTGGTGCGTGTTCAGATGTACCGCCGAGCACGCAGAGGAGCGCAGAGCATGGGCCTTTTGAAATCCTCTGCATCCCTCCGCACCCTCTGCGGTACATACGTGTTCGGTACATGTGTCCACTATCCGCATAATGGCCGAGAGCCTCGCTGCCACAGGCCTTGCTGCAGAATCAGCGGCACTACATACCTCGTCTGACTCACGGCTGGATGCTCCGGGCAACCCGACGCCGCTATCCTCGAATAATCGCCAGCGCCTCATCGCGGCGACGCTCCATTTCGTCACGCGTCGTCGCCTCCAGGTTCAGGCGCACCAGCGGTTCGGTGTTCGAAGCACGCACATTCATGTGCCAGGTAGGATACGTCACCGACACACCATCGAGATACTCGACAACACCATCGGCATACGCTCTGGCCAGCGCTTCCATCCGCCCACGGGGGTCGGCAACGGTCGAGTTGATCTCGCCGGAGATAAAATACTTCGCCTCCAGCGGCGCCAGCAACGCCGACATTGGCTGGCCGCTGGTTGCCAGCATCTCCATGATCAGTAATGACGGAATGATCCCCGAGTCGGCATAATTGAAATCGCGGAAGTAGTAATGCCCGGTGACCTCGCCGCCAAACAGGGCATTTTCGTCGGCCATGCGGCGCTTGATGAAGGCGTGGCCGACGCGTTCCATGAGCGGCGTACCGCCGGCGGCGCTGATCAAGTCGCGCACGGCCCACGAAGCACGCACGTCGTAGACGATGTTGCTGGCCGGCGCGCGTTGCAGCAGGTAGCGTCCCAGCAGCGCGGTCAGAAAATCGCCCGACACAAACCGGCCACGGTCATCGATGACGAAGAAGCGATCGCCATCACCATCGAAAGCGAAACCGGCTGCGGCGCCTTCGGCAACCACGCGCTGCTCCAGTTCGGCGCGATTCTCAGGCTGCAACGGATCGAGACCATGGTTGGGCAGATTGCCGTCCGGTTCGAGATAGAGCCCGATGAACTCGATCGGCAGGCGCTCATATATCCGCTGGAGTATCGGGCCGACCGTGCCATTACCAGTGTCGGCGACGAACTTGAGCCCTTTGCCGCGCAGTCGCTCGACGTCAATCAGGCCAAGCACCGCCTCAACAAACTCATCCGACAGATCGAGCGATCGCATACTACCGGTGCGCGATGCCGCCGCATACGCGTCCTGCTCAACGATGCGGCGCAGATCCTGAATTCCTTCGGCGCCACTCAGCAGGTAGGGCATCTGGCGCACCATTTTGAAACCATTGTACTGCTTCGGGTTATGCGAGGCGGTCACCATCATACCCGGCAGACCGAGCCTGGTACACGCAAAGTAATACTGATCGGTGCTGACCAGGCCGATATTCACCACGTCGGCCCCCTGGTCCATAATGCCGCGGCTGACGGCCGCAAAGATCGACGGCCCTGACAGGCGCATGTCGTGGCCGACAATCACCTGACTGGCCTGGAGAAAGGTAACGAATGCCCGCCCGATGGCATAGGCGCCTTCTTCGTTCAATTCGGTAGGATAGATGCCGCGAATGTCGTAAGCTTTGAAGATGCCGGGTGTTATCTGCATTCCCTGTTCCTTTCTTGCGACTATCGGCGCGCGGGTGGGCAAAATGCCATACGCCGCATTCAGGTGATAGAATGCAACTGAAGTTGATGGAAGGCCTGAAGCGTCGGGCGCCGTGTGTACCGGCCCGATTATAGCATCAATCACTGCTGCGGCAGTGTGCGTGCTGCAACGCAAACGAAGGAAACGCACCGTGGCACTGCGAGGCAGTCTGGTTGTCGTCACCGGCGCATCGTACGGGATCGGCGCGGCGGCGGCGCGCGTCTTCGGCAGAAATGGCGCGCGCGTGGCACTGCTGGCGCGAACCGCCGCCGCGCTTGACGCGGTCGCATACGACATTCGCGCGCAGGGCGGCGTGGCGCAGGCGTACCCGGTTGACCTGACCGATGCGCCAGCGGTTGCCGCTGTGGCGCAGCATGTCATCGCCGACCTTGGCATTCCTGACGTGCTGTTGAGTAATGCCGGCTCAGGGCGCTGGTTGTTCGTGGAGGAAACCGAACCCGATGAGGCTGTGGCCATGATGACGATGCCATATTTCGCGGCATTCTACATCACACGGGCGTTTCTGCCGCCGATGCTGGCACGCGACCGTGGTCACCTGGCCTATGTCAACTCGCCGGCGTCGCTGGTTGCATGGCCGGGCGCAGCGGCATACACTGCGGCGCGCTGGGCACTGCGCGGTTTTGTCGAGGCGCTGCGCGCCGATCTCCACGGCACCCGCTTACGAGTGACATCGATCATACCCGGCCTGGTGGCAACGACCTATTTTGAGCACAACCCCGGCGTCCTGGAGCGCGCGCCCGGACTGGCACGGCGCCTCCTGCCGACGCTGACCGCGGAAGAAGCCGCCACAGCCATTGTGCGCGGCATTGCGCGCGGCGACCGTGAGATCATGATGCCGGGCAGGTTGCGCCTGCTGTATGCCGTCCATGCCGTGGCACCGAGGCTGGTACGCTGGCTTACCGTGGCGACCGGCGCAAAACGCGGCGAGCGTTAATACTACGCCGCCTCGCGAAAATACTCCCCGCTGATCAGCTCGAATACCAGCTGATCAAGCGTCACCTCCGCCTCGTGATAGGTCCGCGCGAAGCCAACCAGTTCGCCGTCAAGATACATGGCGTAGTCGTGCGTGTCGCGGTCGTAGATGATTTCTTTGCAGTACATACTCTTCCCCCGATTGTGTGATGGCCGTTGCGGCTGCCATGGACGCTGGTTCGAGGTCACCCGGTGACTGACCACCCATAGTATAGCACATGTGTTCTATCTGTCAAGTGTCTGGAGTGACGCTGGTCACGCGCGCAATCGGCCAGCCAGGCGTATGCCAGGGCCCGCCCGCCGGCGGGACGGCGTTCTTTTCCGCGTTGCGACCGCCTTCCCGCCGCCGGATGATTGACCCTGGAGGGCGGCACGCCCTCCAGGCCACCCTGCTGGTACGCCACCGCGTAAACTGACCCTGGAGGGCGGCACGCCCTCCAGGCCACCCTGCTGGTACGCCACCGCGGACGTTGTGTCAAGTGACTCCTGCGCTTGCGGCACATGACCGGCTCGGGTATGATGTCGCTCTGGTTGTTTCTGCGTGGTGTCGCTTATTAATCCAGGACGCTGCCGTGCGCCGTCCCGTTCGTTCTGGCATCGCCCGCTACGCCGCTTTCCTGGCCGCGCTGAGGTGGGCGTTGCCGGGCGCGATCGTGGTGCTCCTGCTGGTATCTGGCGCGCGCGTCGCTCAACCGCACCAGCACGTCCGTGTCGCCGATCCGGATGCACGCAGGGTGCTGGCTGGCTTCCACGCGCTCGAACGAAATCCGACCGATGTCTTCCGCTGGTCGCGCCCGGACGCCGCACTGTTTCTCTCCGGCTTCGACGGGCGCCCGGCGTTTGTGACCCTGCGCCTGGCGGCACCACGTGATGCTGGTGATCTGCCGCCACGCCTCATGGTGAGTGTGCGTGGCCGTTCGATGGGATCGTTTGTCGTGGCGCCGGAGTGGCGTCACTATCGGGTGCTCATCGCGACCGATCCAGCCGGTGACACGCCGTTGCTGCTGCGCACGGCCGCCTATCGCCCCGCCGGCGACGCGCGCGATCTGGGAGTGGCGCTCGCGGCGATCACTACCGCGCCGGTGCTGCACGTCGCGTGGTTTCCGCCGCCGGTGCGCGCCATCTTTCTCGGCTCGTGGCCGCTTCTCGGCTGGCTGATGCTTGTCTGGCGCTCCCGGCCCACAGACCGGCGCGCATCCGTCGCGCGCTGGTCGGGAGTGACCCTGCTGGCGCTACTGGCCGGCTGGGCCGCTGCATTTCCGGTAACTTCCGGCTATCTGCTGCCCACGATCGGCTGGCCGTGGTGGCCGGTGCTCCCGATTGTGATGATCGTTGCCTGGCCGTCGGTTCTCTCAGTGGTGCACCAGGGTGCCGGCTATGCGCGTTCCGCCGCACCGCTGTCGTTCTGGAGTGGCGTGGGCCTTGCGTTCGCCGCGGTCATCGCGATGCGTCTGGGGGTATCGCCGGTTACCGGATTCGCCATGCTTGCCGCCGGGGTGGCTCTGGCTGCCACCACTATCGGCGAATGCCACGCCAGCGCCCCGGCTCACGAACGTGCAGGAGGCGTGCCGGTGCTGCGCGGCGAGGCGCTGGCGCTGGCTGGAATAACCGCCGCCGCGCTTGTGCTGCGTCTCTACCGCCTGGATGATCTGCCTGCCGGCCTGTGGCGTGACGAGGCGCGCCACGGCATGCTGGCGCTCCAGATCTGGAACGACCCATCCTACAGGCCGGTCTACGTGGTCGCCGGGGCGGATCTGCCGGCATTACTGTTCTACCTGATGGCGCCAGTGCTGGCGTTGCTGGGTCCGGGCGCAGGTGCCGCACGGCTGGTGAGCGCAGTGGCGGGGGCGCTGATGCCGCTGGCGCTCTGGTGGGCGGCGCGGCCAATCATTGGCGCGCGGGCGGCGGTATACGGCGCAGCGCTGCTTGCCTGGGCGTCATGGGGGCTGAGCATGAGTCGCTGGGCCTTTCCCGCGACTCTCGATCATCTGCTGGAACTGGTGGCCGTCGGGTGCATGTGGCGCGCGCTTGCGCCGCAGGTGCTGTCAAATCGCGGCAACCGGCGACGCGCACTGGCCGGCATGGCGCTGGCCGGCGCGCTGGCCGGCATGGCTGCCTATGCCTATCATACCGGTCGCCTGGCACCGCTTACGCTGGCACTGTTGACCGCGTTGCGTCTCGGCCGCGACGGGCGCGCCTGGCGTCACGCAGCAGCGGCGCTCGCCGCCGCCATGATTGCCGGCCTGCTCGTGCTCGCGCCGCTGCTCCAATTCATCCTGGAGGATTTCGAGGGGTACAACCGGCGCACCGGCGCCGTGGCAATTGTCAACAGCGAGGATCTTGAACAGCGCGCTCCCCTGCTGTTACTGTTCAACAACGGTTTGCGCTACCTACTCATGTGGCATGTGTCAGGCGATCCCAACGGCCGCCATCATGCCCCGGGCGCGCCCATGCTCGATCCGCTGGCTGGAACGCTTCTGGCCATGGGCATCGGGCTGGCTGCGCGCTGGCGCCCGGATACGCGCGTGCCGCTGGCATGGGTCGCACTGGCGTTATTGCCCGGCATATTCAGCACCGATGCCCCGCATGCGATGCGGTCGCTTGGCGCGCTGGCGCCGGCATGTATGCTCGCGGGCGCAGCGCTCGATGGCATGCACCGTACAACTTCTGGCGCAGTGCCACGCCGCCGGGCGAATGGCGCCATCGTGCCGGCGATCCTGGCCGTGAGCCTGGCGTTCAATACCTGGCTCTATTTCGGCGTGATGCCCCGTGACCCGGCAGTGTATCGCGAGTTCGACCTGATCGAAACCGCCATGGGGCGGGCCGCCCGGGCACCGGCGATATCGTCTGATCCTGAGATGCAGGCGGTCCAGGTCTATCTCGACCGGCGCGTGGCCGGCAGAGATGTCGTCCGGTTCTTAACGACCGGGCTGAGGATCGGCGTTTTCGACGGTGCGCAGTTATCGCAACCGGCGGGCCGGAGCGCCCTTGTGCTGCTCCTGCCGGACACCGCCGCAACGGAACGCGCGGCCGCCCTGGCCGCCCTCGGGCCGTCGGCCCGTGAACTGGTCGCGCCGTGCTTCCCCGATGGCAAAGCACCGCTGTTCATCGCCTATGGCGTAGGCGACGGCGCGCAACGGTTGCTGGAAGAAACATTTGGCCCCTACCTGCCGGTCAGCAGAAATTCGCCATACTCCGCAGCGATGGTAAAACCCAGGCGCCTGTAGCAGGCGATCGCTGCTGTATTCTCAGCATGAACATTCAGGCCGACGAGATCGACGGTTTTCAGTAATGACCGGCACAACGCCGCGGTAACTGTCGTCGCCAGTCCGCGCCCGCGCGCGGTGGGCAGCGTGGTAATGTTCCCCAGTGCGGCAACGCGGTAGGCTTCCGAATAGACATGGACACCTGCCACGCTGACGAGGTCGTCATGCTCGCGAATGCCGAAATACTGGCCGGTCTCCAGCATGCGGGGGTCGAACCAGTTACCGGGATAACTGCGCGCATAGAACGCTACCAGTTCAGCGGTTGCCGCCGGCGTCAGGCGTTCGACTCCGGATATATCAACGCCTTCCAGGCACGATGGGTCACTGAGGCACATCTTGAGATGCGGGCCATGCGGCTCGAGCGCATAGTCTGCCGTGAGGGCATCGCGCGCTTCGGGGCTGAAGTGGCCATAGAACCGTCGCGGCAGCAGATGCTTCACCTGCTGCAGCAACGTACCGAGCGCCGTCGCCGGCGAACGCCCGGTCGCCAGCAGCGCCGGAAGGTCACCGCCGGTGTAGAGCAACGCAATCGCGCAAAGTCCCTCGCCATCCAGGAGTCCATACCAGACGGTATACGGCCAGAAGAAATCATCGAGGTCACCGAGCGCATAGAGGTGCAGCGCCGCGTCACGACGCAGATACGTAGCAATCGTGTGTTTATCGTGAAGGAAGACGGCACGCATCAGCGTTATCCTTGCATACGCCGCGCGGCAGGGCTGATTGCGCCTTATACGCGACTCCATGCAGCCAGGCGATCACTCAGGAGCTCAAGCGGCGCCGAACAGAAGAAGCGGCGGTGACGTTCGAACCCGAGCCGCTCATACCAGGCGCGTGCGCGGTCATTCTCCCAGCCGACTTCCAGTTCGACCGCGCGGCAGGCGTGCATGCGGGCATAGGGAAGAATACTGGACAGCAGATCGCGGGCCAGGCCATGCCCACGCCACGCCGGCGTCACATACAATTCATCAACCAGCAGAAAGCGCCCGCCGGCCTCTACCGAGAGCCCCAGTGTCGCAACGACATACGCGGCGATGACCGAACCAGCCGCGGCGACATGCACGAGACCATAGTCGGGGCGCTCCAGAAGGAGGCGCAACGCGGCGGTTGTACGCTCTGGATCGAACGGGTCGCCGTCGCCAGTGTGGAGCGCCGCGACCAGCGGCAGAAGCGCGTCGAGGTCGTCTGGCGTGAATGGTCGGATCGCAGGTCTGATGGCGTGATCGTGGTTCATGGCGCCATCATAGCATACACCGGCGCGCGACAGTAGCGACGTGGCAATGCAACGTCGTGGCGGCGTTGTAGAGACGTTGCATGGCACCGTCTCTACAACCCTATCGCCTGGCACCGATCAATGGAACTGCTCCGTCTCGGTCGACCCGGCAAGTGCGGTCGTTGATGAGGTTCCGCCCGAAATAATCGTCGCCACCTCATCGAAGTAGCCGGTGCCCGCCTCGCGCTGGTGACGTGTCGCCGTGTAACCATCCTTCTCGGCGGCAAACTCCGCCTGCTGCAGGCGCACATAGGCCGTCATACCTTCGGCGGCGTACGCCTTCGCCAGTTCAAACGCATTGAAGTTGATCATGTGCCAGCCGGCAAGCGTAATGAACTGGAACCTGTACCCCATCGCAGCCAGTTCGCGCTGGAACTTCGCGATCGTCGCGTCGTCGAGGTTGCGCTTCCAGTTAAATGATGGCGAGCAGTTATAGGCCAGCATCTTGCCCGGGAACTTCGCCTGAATCGCCGCTGCGAACTCCTTTGCTTCCGCCAGGTCGGGGTGACCCGTCTCGCACCAGACCAGGTCGGCATAGGGAGCGTATGCCAGGCCACGGGCGATCGCTGACGGCAGGCCACTCTTGACGCGGTAGAACCCTTCGGTGGTGCGCTCGCCGGTGAGGAACTCGTGGTCGTATTCATCAACGTCGGAAAGCAGCAGCGTGGCTGCCTGCGCGTCGGTGCGGGCAATCAGCACCGTGGGCACATCAAGCACATCGGCGGCCAGACGCGCCGCCGTCAGTGTGCGGATGAACTGCGATGTCGGCACCAGCACCTTGCCGCCCAGATGACCGCATTTCTTCTCCGAAGCCAGCTGATCCTCGAAGTGCACGCCCGCAGCGCCGGCCTCAATCATCGCCTTCATCAACTCAAATGCGTGCAGCGAACCACCGAATCCGGCCTCGGCATCGGCGACGATCGGGGCGTACCAGTAGATGCCATTGTGCCCTTCCGACGCATAGATCTGGTCAGCGCGCATCAACGCGTTGTTCAACCGCCGCACCAGCGCCGGAACGCTGTTAGACGGGTAGAGGCTCTGATCCGGGTAGGTCTGTGACGCCAGATTATTGTCAGCCGCGACCTGCCAGCCACTCATATAGATCGCTTTGAGGCCGGCCAGCACCATTTGCGTCGCCTGCGCGCCGGTAAGCGCGCCGAACGTTGCAACATACGGCTCGGTCTGCAGCAAATCCCACAACCGGCGCGCGCCTGCGCTGGCCAGGCTGTACTCAATCTTCAGCGTCCCACGCAACCGTACCACATCCGCAGCGCTGTAGTCGCGTTTGATACCCTTCCAGCGCGGGTCGGTCGCCCAGCGCCGCTCCAGTTCGGCGATTTCCTGGTCTCGATTCATCATGGCAACACTCCTTCGTGTACAGGCTAATCCAGCCGGCGATAACCGGGAATGGTCAGGAACTCTACAAACTCCGGCGACAACACCAGTTCATCAAGCAATTCAGCCGCCTGGCCGAAATGATGCGGCCCCTCGCGCCCGGCCAGGAGCCCATGCAGCTCTTCGTCCCGAATCGCCCGGTACATGGCAGCATCAATCGTGCGCCCATCATCAAGCCGCGCGGCATAGCGCACCCACTGCCAGATCTGCGAACGGGCGATCTCGGCGGTCGCCACATCTTCCATCAGATTGTGGATCGCCACTGCGCCGCGGCCATTGAGCCATGCCTCGATATACTGCAACGCGACGTTGACGTTATTGCGCAGGCCGGCTTCGGTGATCGTGCCTGTCGGCAAGGTCAGCAGATCGGCAGCGGTAACATGGACCTGCGGCACATACTGGATCTGGTGATCCCCCTGGTACGCCGCGTTAAACACGTCAAGCACTGTCGGCACCAGATCCGGATGCGCCACCCACGCGCCATCGAAGCCCTGTTTCGCCTCGCGCTCTTTGTCGGCGCGCACCTGCGCCAGGGCACGCTCGGTGATCTCCGGTTCGCGGCGATTGGGGATGAAGGCCGACATACCGCCGAGAGCGTGGGCGCCATGCCGGTGACATGAATACACGACCAGTTCCGCAGCCGAGCGCAGGAAGTGTACCGCCATGGTCACCTGTGCCCGGTCGGGGAAGATCCAGTCGGCACGGTGATTGAAGGCTTTGATGAAGCTGTAGATATAGTCCCAGCGGCCAAGATTGAGCCCACTGCTATGTTCGCGCAGTTCGTAGAGGATTTCCTCCATTTCAAATGCGGCAAGAATGTGCTCAATCAGAACCGTCGCGCGGATCGTGCCGCGCGGAATACCGTGCCGGTCCTGTGCGAAGTTGAAGATATCGTTCCACAGGCGGGCTTCAAGATGGCTCTGCATTTTCGGCAGGTAGAAATACGGCCCACTGCCGCGCTCGATCAACTCCTGCGCATTATGGAAGAAGTAGAGGCCAAAGTCGAAAAATGCCCCGGCAACCGGCTCGCCATCAACGTGCATGTGCTTTTCGACCAGGTGCCAGCCGCGCGGGCGTACCGCCAGCGTGGCAACCGTGTCGTTCAGGCGATACTCACGCCCTTCCGGACTGACGAAGCGAATCGTGCGCCGGATGGCGTCGCGCAGGTTGATCTGCCCCTGAACGACGTTTTCCCAGGTCGGCGCATTGGCGTCTTCAAAATCGGCCATGAAGACCTGGGCCCCGGAATTGAGCGCATTGATCACCATGCGCCGGTCGGTCGGGCCGGTGATCTCGGTGCGCCGATTGGCGAAATCGGCGGGAATGGATGCGACCTTCCAGTCACCGCCGCGGATAGCGACCGTCTCGGGCAGAAAATCGGGCAAGGTTCCGCCTTTGAGAGCGGCCCAGCGTTCCTCGCGCGCCGCGAGCAGCGCCCTGCGACGCGGTTCGAACTCGCGCGCCAGCGCTGCAACAAAATCGAGCGCCTCAGCGGTAAGGATCTCCGACCACGCCGGCGTGGTCGGGCCGAGCAATTCGACACGGTTCGGTGTGCTCACTATGTTCCTCCTTGAAACAGTCGAGCGGTACCCGTATCTTAGTGACGCGAGTTACAATGTTTGAGGATTATACTACCACCAGTATACGACATGTGATGACGCAATGCGACAGAATACAGGAACCGTTCACGCTTTAGAGCCTATCCGAATAACGAATTGGATGTCATTGCGAGCGAAGCGACGCAATCTCCTTATCAAACGCCGAGATTGCTTCAGCCACACGTCGCTCGCCGCAGGCTAGAGCAACGTGCGACAACCTTGCACCCGGTTGGGCGCGCAGCGAGCAGGAACGGCGGCCCACCCGCAGATCACGGTTGCTGCTCACCGCTCTGGATGGTCAGCCATGCTATAATGCAGCGCGCGCCGTCGGATAGCGGATAGGAGCGTGTCATGAACGTTATCGACATCTTGTTCCTGCTGGCGGTACTCGGCGGCCTGGCGCTCGGGTTCTTTCAGGGCACCATCAAGCTCTTGATCGCAATCATTGCGTTCTATGTGAGCATTATTCTTGCAAGCCTCTATTTTCAGTCGCTGGGGCGATTTTTTCGCGAGCGCTTCAACACAACGACCGATGTGGCGCAGATTGTGGCATTTGGCGTACTGTTGCTGATCTCATTCCTGTTGCTCACGGTTGCCGGGCTCTATACCTTTCGTTATGCCAAAATGCCGGCCAGTCTCGATTTTGTTGATCGGATTATCGGCACTTTGTTCGGCCTGGTGCTTGGTGCGCTGTTCCTCGGCATGCTGGCGGTGCTCCTCGAACAACTCTTCGTGTTTCGCGACACGGCGGGCACCATTACCTTCCCGATTGTACGTGCGTTTCAGGCCGGTGTGCGCGGTTCGTTCCTGGTGCAGTTCTTTGCCAACAACATTCTGCCGCTGATCTATTCGTCGGTGCGGCCGGTGTTGCCGCGCGAGTCGGAGATTATTTTCCGGCTGCGTTAAGTGCCTGTCCGAAGAACGGATTGGATGGCAGTGCGCGCGAAGCGACGCAAACCCCGTACCAAACGCCGAGATTGCTTCAGCCACGCGTCGCTCGCTGCAAACGGTCGCTCGCGCAATGCCACGAGGCGTAGCGGTTGTCGGATAGGCACGAAGGCGAAGATCCGTAGACCAGCCGGGCGCGGCGTGCGTGTTGCTCAAGAAAGTTTCCAATTGTGACCATTAACCCACAATCACTCGAGACGCTCGAGTTCCCCAAAATATGTGCCCGGCTCGCTCGCTACGCCGCCTTCTCGGCGTCACGCGATCTGGCGCTTGGCCTGACACCGAGTGTCGACCCATCTGATGTGCAACGACGCCTGCGCCTGACCGACGAAGCGCGCCGCTTGCTCGACGAGGCGCCCGACGTGAGCATCGGCGGCGCGCGCGATGTGCGTGGTCCGGTTGGGCTGGCGCGTCGCGGCGGCGTATGCGACGCCGCGGCGTTTCTTGAGATTGCCGTGACCCTTGCCAGCGCCCGGCGTCTGCGCGCATCCCTGCTCAAACTCGATGCCGCTGCCTTCCCCCTGTTGCGCGAACTGGCCGTCGATCTGCCGGTTCTGCCACAGATTGAGGAGGCGATTACTCGCACGATCGGCGATGACGGCCAGGTGCTCGACAGCGCCAGCCCGAAACTTGCCCGGCTGCGTTTTGAGGTGCGCGTGGCGTTCGGGCGCCTGCAGGAGAAGCTACAACATCTGATTGCGTCATCGCAGGGGGAGTCGCTGCAGGAGCCGATCATTACGGTACGCAACGGGCGGTACGTTGTGCCCGTCAAGGCCAGTCACCGGCGCAATATCCGCGGCCTGGTGCACGACCAGTCGGCCAGTGGCGCAACGCTGTTCGTCGAGCCGCTCGCGGTTGTCGAACTCAATAACAAGTGGCGTGAATTGCAACTGGCTGAGCAAGAAGAAGTTGAGCGCATTCTGGCCGAGCTTTCCGACCAGGTGGGCGGCCATGCCGAGGCCATCGTCGCCGGTGTCGAGACCCTGGCGGCGCTCGACCTGGCCTTCGCCATGGCGCGCTATGCCACGGCGCTGCGCTGTGTGATGCCGGAGATTATTGATGCGGCACCCGACTCGCGTGAGCCGCAACTGGTCTTTACTGCCGCCCGCCATCCGCTGATCGATCCGCAGACGGTCGTTCCTATTGACATGCGCCTCGGCGGGCCGTTTCGTCTGTTGCTGATCACCGGGCCGAATACCGGCGGCAAGACGGTGGCCTTGAAGACCATGGGCCTCCTGACGCTCATGGCCCAGGCAGGGCTGCATATTCCGGCTGCCGAGCCTTCACGCCTGCCGGTGTTCAGCCATGTCTTCGCCGATATTGGCGATGAGCAGAGTATCGAGCAGAGCCTCTCGACCTTTTCGTCACACATGACGAATATCATTCGCATCTTGCAAGCCCTGGATGGTTCGATGGAACCGGAGCGCTCCGAAACGGGCGTTCCTGTCACACCGGCGCCCTCACCGGACGAACTTACCCGCCTGTCAAACTGGCGTAAGGTCGAACCTGGCCAGTGGGCGCCGCTTGAGCCGCGCCAACCCACGCCCGGGCTGGCACTGGTGCTCCTCGACGAACTCGGTGCCGGTACCGACCCGGTCGAGGGGGCTGCACTGGCGCGCGCAATTATCGAGCGCCTGCTCGAACGTCGCGTGCTTGGCGTCGCGACGACCCACTATGCGGAGCTGAAAGCGTTTGCCTACGCAACTCCCGGTGTGGAGAACGGTTCCGTCGAGTTTGATGTCGAAACGCTCGCGCCAACCTATCGGCTGACCATCGGTTTGCCCGGCCGCTCGAATGCGCTGGCGATCGCTGCGCGCCTGGGGCTTGCGCCGCAACTGGTGGAACGCGCGCGCGCGACAATGACGCGCGAAGATGTCCAGGTCGAAGACCTGCTGGCGGGTATTCACCGCGAGCGCGACGCTGCTGCAGCCGAATTGCGCCGTGCGGAGGAGTTGCGCGCCGACGCCGAGAAGTATCGCAACCGCCTGGCGGAGGAGTTGCACGAGTTTGAAGCGCGCCGCGCCCAGGAGTGGCACGCCGCGCGCGAACAGATTGAGGCCGAATTGCGCGCCGCACGCAGCGAGGTACGCCGGCTGCGCGAAGAGTTCCGCTCGGTGTCGGTGTCGCGCCAGTGGCTCGAAGAGGCCGACCG
>Ga0272446_1005343_pt1 | contig 14282 bp, 18 predicted proteins | sample YNPCB0061_FD_194587 | JGI IMG/M metagenome (GOLD analysis project Ga0272446, IMG submission 194587) | Hot spring microbial mat communities from Yellowstone National Park, WY, United States - YNP-CB-006-1 | ecosystem: Environmental > Aquatic > Thermal springs > Hot (42-90C) > Sediment | place...
TCTTGATGCTCCGGAGCCGGTCTGTTGCACTGCAACGGCGCCGCCTGCAGAGGCTGGGCTCCATGACACCCGGCGGAGGAAAATGCTCCCGTCAGGCGGGGCGCGGCTCAGAAAATCGAGAGGCGCTATGGATTAAACCACTTCCGGGTACGAACCGTCCGCGAGCGTGACCAGGAAATTCCGCGAATTGAACCTGTTGCGCCAGATCAAGGTTCATCTTTCCGAAGGCACTAACTACATCAACAACAACAGCCACCGCCAGATGAAGCGGCCAAGGCTGCGAAAGTGCAAACATGGGAGATGTGCCATGCAAGTAAAAGATGCAATGCACAAAGGCGCAGAATGGGTGGCGCCGGATACGCCCTTGTCCGAAGTCGCAAAAAAGATGAGGGATCTCGATATTGGTGCCCTTCCCGTTGGCGAAAACGATCGCCTCATCGGCATGGTGACGGATCGCGACATCGCCTGCAGAGCCTTTGCCAACGGCAGGGACGTCGCATCGCTGACGGCGCGGGACGTGATGTCGAAAGGCATTGTCTACTGCACCGAAACGGAAGATCTTGGTGATGCAATCCGCCTCATGGAGGACAAGAAAATTCGCCGACTGCCCGTCATCAACGACAAGAAGCGGATGGTCGGTATGCTGAGCCTCGGTGACGTCTCGCACGCGGCCTCAAGGGAGTTGTCGGGCGAGGTCATTGCGGCGGTTTCCGCCCACCACGCCTAAGGTGCAGGCTAGGCCACTTTCAGGAGGAGTTCTGAGCCGTGACAATCCCCCCCTCGCTTGCGCATGCGATTCAGAAAACCCAGGAGTGGCTCAAGGAGTTGAGCGACAACGGCGACCTTGCCGATACGCAGGAATCACTCGCGGTTCTACGAGCCGTGCTCCATCACCTGCGCGATCGGCTGACGCTTGAAGAAGCTGTCGACCTTGGCGCTCAACTCCCGACAATCATCCGAGGGATCTATTATGAAGGCTGGCAGCCCCGAAGGCCGCCGGCGAAAGTGCACTCGCGGCAAAAATTCGTCGATGAAGTTGCTTCGCGGAATTTTCCCAACGCGGTGCCGGCGGAGCGAGCCATCCGGGATGTGTTTGCACTCCTAGCGCATCATTGCGACCCGGGGGAGATCGCCGACGTCATTGGACAGCTTCCAGCCGAACTCAAAGAGTTATGGCCGAAAAGCGCCCAGACTTTTCGCGCCCGGACGGAGACCGAGTAACCCGCGGCGCAGCGAAGCGGGTATCCCAAGATGAGCAGCTTGGACGACAAGCGCGAGCATTTCGTCGCGAGACAAATCGAGTCTCGCGGCGTTCGTGATCCGCTCGTCCTCAAAGCGATGCGCACGGTGCGGCGCGAAGTTTTCGTCCCAAAAGAACTACAGGACGAGGCCTATGACGATTGCCCGCTTCCGATCGGAGCCGGGCAAACGATTTCGCAGCCCTATATCGTGGCATTCATGATCGAGGCGCTGGTGCTCCGCGGCGGAGAGAAAGTGCTCGAGATCGGCACGGGCTCAGGCTATGCGGCGGCCGTTCTCGCGGAAATTGCTGAGGAGGTATTTACGATCGAGCGCATCGGGCAGCTTGCCGAGCGGGCCGCCTTGAACCTCGCGGAGGCAGGCTGCCGGAATGTTCATGTCCGTCATGCGGACGGCAGTGAAGGCTGGGCGGAGGAAGCGCCATTCGATGCAATCCTGGTTTCGGCGGGCGTCCCGGACGTGCCCAAGTCGCTGCTGCGGCAGCTCAAGATCGGCGCTCATATGGTCGTGCCGGTGGGCAGCAATCCGCGCGCGCAGGAACTCGTCCGCATTACGCGCATCGATGAAGATGACTTTGAACGTGAGGATCTCGCGGACGTAAAGTTCGTTCCACTGATCGGGACGGAAGGATGGGAGAGCGAGGGCAGCGAATGGGAGGCGCGACCTCCCCGTGTCGTTCGCGCCCGACCGGCCGTCAGCGTCTCGGTTCCTGGCCTCATTTCAAAACAGGCCGAAGTCTTCACGAGGATCCAGGATGCCGATCTTGGGCCGCTCATCGACCGAGCCGGAGAGGCTCAGGTTGTGCTCATCGGCGAGGCTACCCACGGAACGTCCGAGTTCTACCGGATGCGTGCGCGCATTACCCGGCACCTCATCACCAGAAAGGGCTTCAACATCGTCGCGATTGAGGCTGACTGGCCCGATGCGGCGCGGATTGACCATTATGTCCGGCACAGAGAGGCAAAACCTGCCGAATGGACCGCGTTCGCACGTTTTCCGACTTGGATGTGGCGCAACGAGGAAACACGAACGTTCGTCGACTGGCTGCACCAATATAATTATAACCGGCCCTATCCTGAGCGCGTTGCATTCCATGGTCTCGACCTTTACAGCCTCTATGGCTCTGTGCGGGCTGTCATTGGATATCTTGAATCCGTCGATCCCGATCTTGCCGAAATTGCCCGGAACCGGTACGGGTGCCTCTCGCCATGGGAAGCGGACCCGGCCCAATATGGTCATGCGGCGCTAACGGGGGCTTATCGCAAGTGCGAGCAGGATGTGTCGCACATGCTGGTCGAGATGCTTCAGAAGCAGCAAGCCTACGTGCTGCAGGACGGCGAACGCTATTTCGATGCTGCCCAGAATGCCCGGCTGATCACCAACGCAGAGCGATATTATCGAATTATGTACTACGGATCGCGGGCGTCGTGGAATTTGCGCGACACGCACATGTTCGAAACGCTCAAGAGCGTTCTCGAATTTCACGGCCCCAAGTCGAAGGCCGTCGTCTGGGCACATAATTCACACATTGGCGACGCATCAGCGACGGAGATGGGCCGCCGTGGCGAGCACAATATCGGACAGCTCTGCCGCGAGCACTTTAAAGCCGGTTCCTATCATATCGGGTTCGGTACCAACGATGGCACCGTGGCTGCGGCGTCCAACTGGGATGGACCGATGCAGGTCATGACCGTGCGGCCCGCGCACCCTCAGAGCTACGAGCGGCTTTTCCACATGACCAACGCGCCAGGTCTGATCCTCTCCATGAAAACGCGGGAGGATAATGAGCTTCACAGGAAGCTTATGAAGCCGCTCCTCGAACGCGCAATTGGCGTCATCTACCGACCGGAAAGTGAGATTGCCAGCCACTATTTCGAGGCGACTCTTCCGCTCCAATTCGATGACTACATCTGGATCGACCGCACTACGGCCATTCGACCACTTCAGGCAACGGAACTCGAGGGCCTGCCCGAAACCTATCCGTTCGGGGTCTGACGTTCCGGCTGGGGCGGTCGCTAACGCCGCGCCGGCGTGCCGCGTCTCGACGCGCGAAGGGCCGCGAGCCTCGCCCGAACCTTGCGGAAATACTCAACGCCCGTGACTTGGCCAATCCGGTAAGCGATGATGAGGGCAATGGGCCATGCGATGGTGTTGATGATCAGGGCTGCTGGTACGACTGCCGCAACTTCATGGCTGTCGGTGAACAGTGTCCAAAGGGCGATGCCGTTTATCACAAAGAGAAGCACGATGAAACTCAGATAGACCACCCGGGTCATCAGCATATGTTGCTACTCCCTCTTCCCTTCCCAACTCCGGCCGTCGGCCCATGACCTCTATCGTGGCCTGTCCGCTGCAGGCATTGACGCCGCGCAATAGGATCACATTGGATCCGCGCCGCCGAAACCCGGCATGCTCATTTGATTGTACACTTCCGTTATGGCAAAAAACGCGCCGTGACCGAGATGGCAGGAGGTAGCGAGCAAGGCTCTGTGCGGGCCGAAGCTACCTCGGTCCTTTCTTCCTGCCAGACCGCCAATCCGAAAACGTTTCCCATAACGCTGCGGCCGCGACCAGACCCGTTACCAGGAACAGTGCGACGACGGTCTCGATCAAAGTGAAGTTCACAGCGTCACGCGCCACAAACCAAGCAGCAATTGCGGCGGCAACGATCATAATCGGACGAAGAAGCCAATTTAGCATACGATCTCTGGATCGCAGTTATTTATTCTAGAAATGCTTGAACCCCTTTCCGACCATGCTCCTTGATGCGGGTCAATCCAAGAAACTCGATCTTGTCTCAGGTTTGAAGAGTGAAAACGACGGAGGGCCACCATGGCAAACTGGAAGTTAAGAAGCACTCACCGCGCCTGGGAGGATTGGCTCGGCATCATTCTCGGGATCGTCATTGTGCTTGCGCCATGGATCAGCGAGGAGACATCAAATACGCCAGCCGTGCTCAACGCCGCGGTGGCCGGGTTCATCATCATGATGCTTGCCGAGCTGGACCTCGTCGCATTCCGCCGCTGGGTCGAGGCCGGCCAGGTCGCCTGCGGGCTTTGGGTTGCGGCATCGTCCTGGATTTTCGGCTACGACGACAGCGGAACGCTTCGCTTCTGGCATCTCATCGCCGGGCTGCTCGTCGCCCTCCTGGGGCTGCTTGAACTCTGGCAGTACAAGTTGGAAAAGCAGCGCAGGTAGTCAGTTCCGCTCACACGTCGATCTTCCTGACGTGCTCGCGGTGGCATCCTCACCCTAAGCGTGCCGTTGTCAGCTTACGACCTTATGGTGCTGCACCGAGGCCGGAATGGCCTCGGGATGCTCGTCAAGGAAATTCTTCAAACACACAAGAAGCTCGTGAACGTGCTTGAGATCGCCCCGCTCATGGGCAGCGCGGATGTCCTCGATGATCATGTGCCGTATCCCCTCAACGCCGTGCGCCCGCTTCAGCAGCGAACTTGCCAGACCGGCCGCGACAATTTCGGGAACGTGCTCATGCTCCGCAATCGCCAGAACCTCCGATTCCTTGAGCCCGCAAAGGGCAATACAGTCTTGCATCGAAATCATGGGCCACTCATTCAAATGCTTCAGCGGCAGATCAATACCGGGACAGAACTGTGCGTGAGCACATCTATCGCCTGACTGCCCATCAACAACCGGCTGAGGCCGCGGCGACCGTGCGATGCCATAACAATGAGGTCACAGTTTGCATCTTTCGCATAGTCGAGAATGCCTTCAGCCGGATACTTATCACTTACATGCTTGGTTGTGCAGGTGATTCCTAATTTCTTGGCGACTTCGTCGACGGCGAGCAAACATTTCGCGGCGTGCTCGGCGGCATCTCTCTCGTATGTCTCGACCGGATAAGCAATTGCCATCTCCCCCGGGGTTACGGCACCCCATGGTTCGGTGACCATCACCGCGCTGACCTTGGCACCCAGTGCTTTCGCAAGCTCGAGGCCTTGATTAACGGCCTTCTGCGCCAACTCAGAACCATCCGTTGCAATCAGAATGTGCTTGTACATCGACGCCGCCTATCCCCGCGCGATCAAGCTGCAAGATCGGTACTGACGTCTGTGCGCTGCAGGCTATCCGCGCAGGCGACAAGAGCAGTAGTGCTCTCCTCGGTTACGGCTTTCCATCTGCTCGTCAGATCGTTCAGACCTTCGCGATAGTCATTGGCCGCACAGGCCAGGAATTCAGAGTACGTGCGCCAAACATCCGCCGGAGATTTGCAGCCAGTCAGGCTCTGCGTGAAGATCAAATCGGCCTTGGCTCGCTTGTTCAAAAAATTCAAATACTCGCCATTGGCCGAAGCAGCCGAGAGCCAAAGCTTGGCGTTCCAGGCCGAAACGGCTTCGAGAAAGGGCTGCCAGAGATCGGGCAGTGTGGCCGGCAATTTCCCCGTTACGGACTCCAAATCAGCGCGCGCGTCGAAGGTTTCCTGCGCCATGTCGTGTAACTCCCAAGGCAAAATGACATATCTATTTGCGAATGTTCGGTATCAACGTAGCCTTCGTTCGATGGGCGCAAATTGTGCTAGATCAATAGGACTTGCCGACTGCGCTTAAATCTCGCGGTTGGATCATGAGGAGCCGGCAGGCAGGCCTTGATGGGTTTGCGCTAATAGAAATGAATTGAGTTCACTGAGAGTTGGGAGTCCGGCGCGAGCGCCGAGTTTCCGGCATTTGAGAGCGGCGACAGCGGCCGCGATCCGCGCGCACTCGGCATCGCTGTAACCATGGGCAAGTGCCCATGCAAAGGCACCATGGAAAGCATCGCCCGCGCCGGTCGTGTCGACGATCTCTGTCTCGAAAACGCCCTGATATCCCGAACCTTTATCGTTCAGCCAACGATAGCCGCCTCCCCCGAGCGTGACGCCGGCGTGGCGAACCCCTCGGGCGACCACCTTGGCCAGTCTCGCATCGTCCGTCGGGCCGTCGACGTATTGTCTGAGGCCCGAGGACGAGAAGATCGCAAAGTCGGTGTCATCGAGTATCTCTGGCGGTAGCGCGGCACTGTCGACGTCGGCATCGAGCAAGGTCGGAACGTTCAGCGAGCGGGCGCGGCGGAAAGCGGCGCGTGTGCCTTCCTTCCAATTGAGATCGCTAACGACGACGGCACAGGATGCGATGCGGTCGAGCGGCAGCCAGTCCGCCGTCAAAGGCATCGCGTGGTCGCGCTCGCTGACAATCAACCTTTCGCCGCTGTGATCGACGATGATCGCAGCAGTGGCGGAACGCGCACCTTCATGGGCACGCACGTGGTCGATGTTGACCCCTTCTGCCTTAAGAAAGGCACGGATCTTGGCACCGACGTCATCGCTACCAGTACGCGCCCAAAGCTCAACTGCGCCGCCCAGTCTTGCGATCGCTGCAGCGGCGTTGGCTCCCATTCCGCCGCCGCATTCGACGTGCTCAAGGGAGCGAATCTTAGTCGGCTTTGGGGGGAACGCCTCGATTCTGTAAACTCTATCGAGCGCTGCATGGCCGACGACGATGATGGATGACTCGGTCATGGGCAATGGATCATGGATTATAAATTATGTTGTGGGTGGCTCGCTGCGCCGGTCACCGATGCAGCCTGCCGCGAGGCCGCACGGGGCCCCGTCTCCGACTTCGAATTGCAGCGTCGCATGGCGGATCCCAAACTCATCGTGCAGCATCTTCATCACCTGTGCAATGAAGGCGTCACCGGGGTGACCTCCGGGCATCACAAGGTGACACGTCAACGCTGTTTCCGTGGTGCTCATCGGCCAAATGTGAAGGTCGTGAAGGCTCGCAACGCCTGGAAGGGCGGCCAGGCGGCTTTGCACACGTCGACTATCGATCCCAGCCGGGACGCCTTGGAGTGCGAGGCGAGTTGAATCGCGCAGCAAACCCCATGTTCCCCAAATGATGATGGCACTGATCACGAGGCTCGTCAGCGGATCAATCCATCTCCAATGGGTGAGCTGCATCGCTATCCCCGCAACGACCACGCCGAGCGAGATGGCGGCATCTGCCAACATGTGCAGGAAGGCGCCACGGATGTTCACGTCGCCATGGCTTCCGGAGGCAAACAGCCAAGCGGTAAAGCCGTTGATCAGAATGCCGATACCGGCAACGACAATCATCGTACTGCCGATGACCTCCGGGGGCGATCCCAGGCGCTGCAGCGCCTCCCAAGCGATGGCACCGACCGCAACCAGGAGCAGGACGGCATTGCCGAGGGCTGCAAGGATCGTCGACGATCCGAAGCCGTAGGTAAAATGCAAGGTCGGACGACGCTTGACGAGCATGGTTGCGCCCCAGGCCATCAGCAAACCCAGGACATCGCTGAGGTTGTGACCGGCGTCAGCAAGCAGGGCCATCGAATTGGCGAGAATGCCGGCGATGGCCTCTATCACCACAAAACCGACGTTGAGAGCAGTCCCGAGTGCGAATGCCAAGCGGAAGTCATGCGCCGAGTGGGCGTGCGCGCCATGATCGAGACTTGTCCAGTGAGGCTCGTTGCCCTCGGCGGGCAGTTGCGCTTCTGCGTTAATGTCATCCATCATCTGTTACCGATCGTTCGGCATGGTGCCGTCAGAAAACCGGTTCGCGCTCGCCGCGCGCGCCACCAAAGACGTTTCATGACGTTATTGCATGGCGCCCTGCTCTCCGACAGAGCCGCTCCGGTGGGCATATTGAACTGCCGTCAGGCCTTGTCGAGGCCGCTGATGCGCTCAAGCAGCCGTGGGCGACGCGCCGGCCTCGGAGGATGATCCGTCTTATCATCTGTGGCCGATGGAAGCGGTGGCGGCCGTTCGTCCTCTTGGGTGGCAGACCGGGGCGCGGATGGCGTGGGCTCGGCGGCCACCATGCTTCCGTTGCCACCATTCAGCGCGCGGAGATATGCTGCCGGGCGTTGCTCGCGCGGTGGCTCGGCGCCATCGCTCTCAGACTCCGCCGCCGGTGCCGGCGTGGCGGGAGAGGAACGCGGGCCACGCGGAGCGGCGAGGCGCTCCGCCAGCGGCTTGCGCATGGCGCCATCCGCATCTGATTGGCCTTCCTCGGTTGCCGCCGGCGCGACACGGCGGAGTTCCTCATGAAAATGTTGGGCTTGGCGCGACAGACGTTCTTGAGCCGCTGCGATTTCAGCGCGAAGCGCTATGATTGTGCGCCGCTGCTCCTCGACCTCAGCATGAAGTGCACTCAAGTCTGCCTTCTGCGCGATCCCTGGCGTTGATGGAGCGGTCTCCTCGTAGGTCTTGAGTGCCGCCCGAAGTCTGGCGAGCTCCGTCGATTTTGCATCACTTGCCGCCTGCAGTTCTGCGATGCGGTCTTCGAGTGCCATGCGCTCGGCATCCTCATCGCCGATGCTTGCTTTCAGCGCCGCAAGCTCGGACTCGGCGGCCGCCAGCGCTGTCGTCAGGCGTTTGATCTCGGCGGTCCGTTCGTCGCCCTCGGCGGGGCCGGCCACCTTGGCCGAGCCCTGCTGAAGCCGTTCAATCAACTCTGCTTGATCCTGAGCCTTGGCACGCAACGCCTCAAGTTCGGTCTTCAATGCAACCGTGCTGTCGGCACGCTCACTGCCCGCGGCATCGCGGACGCGGAGGGCGCGTGTTTCGAGCGTCGTTCGGAGCTGTTTGAGCTCCTTCTCCCGCTGGACGTTGAGTTGTGTAGCCTCTTCCAGTGCCGCCGCCTGTTTGGCGCTGGTCGCGACCAGTGTTCGAATCTCGCGGTCGCGCGCAGCAAGAAGCTTTCTCGTCTCGGCGAGACGCTGTTCGACTTTCGGGAGACGGTCGAGAATTGCCTGCTCAAGAACGCGGCGGGCATTCTCGTGCTCCTCGACGCTCATCTTCTGATCGGCGATGGCTTCCATGAGCTCCTGGATCTTCGCATCGCGCCGGTTGAGTTCGACTTTCTGGCGGGCGGCAGCGAGATCCGCCTCCTCAAGCTTTGTCTCCAGTCGATGAAGCTGCATCGCAAATTCGGCGCGCAAGCGATCCTTGTCGGCACGAATCTCGGCTTCCGAGAGCGGCAGGGTGCGTTTCAATGCCTCGGTCGTGAACCGCTCGATGCGGCGGCGGTAGGCGGGCAAAACCACAACCGCAATCAGGGCCGCGATCAGGAAGCCCAGCGTCACGAGCATCGCGGCGTAAAGGGTGATCAAGCAAACAGATCCTGAACTGATCGACTTCGCGGCCCCGCCGCGTGCATCTGCCCCACCACACGCAGAGAAAGCGGCTTTCTCCGCCTTTCCTGCAACAAAGCATTCACCTGGAATTCGTTCAACTCTAGAACGGGTTCCAGGTCGGGTTCCTCGTATACTTCAAATAACCCACGTTGGCACCGAGCCGAAGGCCAACCCCCGCACGGATCGGGGCCAGTGTGACATGCCCGGCCTTTTGCAGTTGCACACTTATCCCCCCGACGAGGTAGGCCGTTCCTTCTACACCGCCAAACCGCTGATAGATATCAGAGGGATCGCGAAGATTGTAGACAAGCGTCATGACCTTGGAGCCATCGGCACCGAAATCGTAGCCGACCGACGGACCCTGCCAGTAAACCTTGTAGTTTCCGGCGTCCTTCGTGTAGAGCGTGCCTTCCCCATAGGCCAATCCAGCTACGAAGGCGCCGCCGGCGTCCTGTCCGAGAATATATCCGTTCGGCCGCCCGGCCTTCTGAAAAGCCCACTCAACGGCGGATGCAAGGCCGCCGCTGACTTTTCCGAAAAACCTGTTCCCGGCGCGAATGATCTCATCTTCCGTGTAGGCGCCGTGCGGTGATCTCGTATCGTCGGACGGCAGCGTTTCGTAATGCTCCTCGCGGCTCGAACTGGCCGGCGGTGGAGCGCTGTAGGGCTCGCCATAACCGCCGTTGCCAGTGCCGCCGTAGGGGCCATAGGAGCCTCCTCCCGCTGGCGGCGGTGCCGGGCTATAGGAATCGATACCGCTCTGGCCGGTGTAGGTGTCCGACGGCGGGCGATAGGCATCGTCGACGGCGCCCGCACTCGAGCCGCCGAGCGTAAGCGTAACGAATAGTGGCAAAGCCACAACGCACCCTACCGTTCGAAACGATGCCATCAGTCTGGTGGCTACCATCTTGAAGCCGCGGTTCATCTTTTCGTGACCCCGTGTTGTCGTACTCGCGTTGATGGTTCCGCACGGCGAACTCCGACCCAAAGGCGCAGAGCCGACTTGCTTCGCACTTCGCCGTGCGAACCTCGCGAGGCAAGACCCCGACGTGGAGAATCACCAGATTCTGTTGCCAAAGTATGGCCGATTCGCGTTGCCTATGCGCCAGACGCCGTTCGACCGAGGTCATGGTCGGCGCGCCACAGGGGTTCGCGGCCCCACGCCACGAAGTGAGGATTGCGAAAGCCGCGATCGTAATGGCCGTAGGTCAATGGGGTTCCATCGACGGTCGTCACCGACCCGCCGGCGGCCTCAAGAATTGCCTGACCGGCGGCAGTATCCCATTCATAGGTCTCGCCGAACCTGGCGTAGAGATCGCCTTCGCCAGCCGCGATCAGACAAAATTTCATGGCTGATCCGAGAGGGCGCGCATCGCGAACGTTCAGCCGGGCTAACAGCTCGCTGCTCGCGCCTCCGGAGCCGCGACTGTTGAAGGCGACGAGGGATGCCGCATCGGGACGACGCGACCTGATTTGTGAAAACACGATATTCTCTGAAAGTGGCCCTTCCTCCAACGGCAGGTGCGCCTCGCAGGCGCCGCCATCGTTGCGCGTCACAAACAATCGCTCTGACGGTGGATGGAAAATTAGCCCGTAGCGAGCCCGGCCCTCGTCGACCAGGCTGATGTTGATCGAGAACTCCGGCCTGCCGCGGATGAAAAGCCGCGTGCCGTCGAGCGCGTCGACAAGGAAGAACCGCTCGGCATACGTGTACGCCGCACCTGCCGCAGTTGCCTCCTCCGCAACAACGGGAACGTCGGGTGCGATCCTGGCAAGGGCGGCAAGGAGGATGGCCTCCGCCTCGCGATCGGCGACCGTCACCGGTGAGCGATCAGCCTTTTGTTCGATCTCTACACCTCTGCTGAAATGTGCCATCTCAACACGACCGGCCTCACGCACCGCGGGAAGTAGAGCGGTGCTCAGCGCGTCATAGTCTCTCATATCGATCGGCAACATCCTCCGACCAAGGCTCCATTCGAATCAATTTGCATCAAATGCGGTTGGCAAATGCCAATGCTCGTTTGCGCCGCGGCGTAAACCGTGGCGCACAGGACTCACGTCTTCCATGAAAATTAGGGCCTTATGAGCCCGCCGGTCGCGGGACTTGGCAACCCTGTTCCGGTGCATGTATCAGAGCAGGGAGCAATTTGGCAAGCGGCCCCTGTCGGCTCGCGTCGCGCTGTCGCGCTTGAGCTGCCGCTCCCCTTCGACGCAGGGCCTACTACAAGAAAAAGGGCACGTGATGAACCAGCGCGTTCCGCCAACCGATCTTGAACTCGCGGCGCTGATCTCGAGCCGGATCTGTCATGATGTCATCAACCCTGTCGGCGCCATTTTCAATGGTCTCGAGATCCTCGATGAAGATGACGATGCCCAGGCGAAAAGCTATGCGCTCAATGTCATCCGGAATGTGACGGAGCAGGCTTCGGCGCGGCTCGAATTCGCCCGCTTTGCATTCGGCGCCGCCGGGTCGGCCGGCTCGATGATCGACCTTGCGACCGCCGAGAAGATTTCCCGCGGCTTCGTGAGCATCACGCAAGGAAAGCACAAGCTGACGTGGCGCGGTGCTCCTGGGCTCGTCGCCAAAGACAAGGTCAAGCTTCTGCTCAATCTCGTTGCATCCGCCGTCACGGCCCTGCCGCGCGGCGGTGAGATCGACGTTTCAATCGGTGGTTCTTTCGAGCAACCAAGCTTTCTCATCCGCTGTAAAGGTACCGGTGCCCGCCCGCCGCAGTATCTCACCGATTTCGTCGCCGGCAATCCGCTGGCGCTCGATGCGATTACAATCCAAGCCTATTACACTTGGCGCATCGCGCCGTCGGCCGGCATGCGCCTCGAAATTTTGAAAGACGGGGCTGATATTCTGCTCGTCGCGAAGCCCGCATGACGGGCTCTCGGCGGCTGCTTTTGCCCAGCGGCGGCCACACATCTTAAGGGCACCTTAAGATTTCCCGGGCACTCTTTCGCAATTCGTGGCGGCTTGCGACTGGACAGGGCCACGACGGTTGCGAGACATGCGGAATATGCTTCACTGCTTCATCGTCGACGACTCCGATATCATCAGAAAATACACGCGGCTCATCTTCGAGAGCTTGGACTTCCGCGTCAGCGAAGCAGACGGCCCGATCGCGGCGCTTGAACGGCTGAGGTCTGAATCCCCTGACTATATGCTGGTCGACTGGCGAATGCCCGGCGCGAACAGCATCGAATTCATTGCCAAGGTCCGCACTCTGCCGCTCGAGCAGCGGCCCTATATCATCTACATTGTCACGGAAAGCGACGCGGTGGAAATTCAGCGTGCGCTTGCGAACGGCGCAGATACCTTCCTGATGAAGCCGTTCAACCGCGAAATCATCGAAATGAAGCTGTCGGAGATTCGCGCCGCCGCTGCCTGAGGCCGTAACCGCGACGGCGGACGAACCTATCGGTCCGCCCGAGCGAGTGTCTGCCGGTGATCACTATGGCGACGGGGCATCCTGCTGCTGCGGCGGCATCGGTTTCGGATAGCCGGGTTCATTGGCCGTTGGCTTGACAGGCGCGACCGTGGCCGAGGTTGCCGCGGCATCCTCGGTCTTCGGCTTATCCTGCTTCTTCGCGGCATCGTTGAGCGAGCCCGTCTCGACCGAATTTGCAGACGTGCTCGGTTTCGTGGCGGCCGTTACTGCGGGAGCCTCCGTTGCAGGAACCTCGGGAGCGGCTGCCGTAGCCGGCGTTTCCGAAAGCGGTGCTGCTGCGCTGTCTGACGGCGGCGATCCGGCAGAACCTTGACTATTTTCGCTCTGGGCTTCTTCGGGCTTTTCGGCGGGAGCCGGTTTTGGATCCGGAACTCGCACGGCAACAGGCTTGGTTTCGGCAGCCACCGGACTTGTGGTCTTGGCGATGTCATTCTTTTTCTTCTTTGACGGTTTGGATGCCGTCTCATCGGACGCCGTCTTGGCGGCGGCAGGTTCGGCGGCCGCTTCTTCCGAACGAGGTAGCGGCGTCCCGCCCCAGCAAACAGTGGCTTCGGCCGTGCAAGTGTGCTCGTCGAAGACGATGAAATTCAGAAAAAGCTCGCAGGAGACGCTCTTCTTGCCGGTGTGATAGTCCTTCACACCCTTTTCGGCCATCTTCGTTGCGATGAGCTTGTCCAAGAGATCCTTGGCGTCCTTGGTCGGGCCGTCCTTGCCATAGTCATTGACCGTGAAGCCGTAGCGTTTGCATTCGGCCGATGCCGGAACGGAGGTGATGGTGATGAGGGAAGCAGCCGCCGCGATCGCGGCAACAAAGTTGACCGAAAGGCGCATGCTCATCTCTCCGCTGAAAACCACCCCAATGTGCCCAGGTCATTATAATGTCAGCACAATGGCAGGACGAGGGCGAGTTGCATCCTTGCGACAGTTGTCGACATCTTTGTCAGATGACAAGCGGCAACACTCGCCGGCCCGAGCGTCAGGAATGTCCTAAGCCTAATGCATGTAGGGGGCGTTGCCGCCGTGGGGTCCCATCCCGGAGTCAAAGAAGAAACCGTGATCGAACGGCCCGCCAGGTGTCTGCCGGTCCAAAGTATTCGGATCACGGTAGGCGGAAGCACCGCCGTATTTGGACCGGCTGTCGCCATAGGTATTGATCGAATCGGCGTAGCTATATGAGTAGCCGCCGCGGCGAAGGACGTAGCCTTTGACCTGGGGACCGGCCTTATAAAACCTCTTGTGGTGGCCGGCCTCGGCGGCCGTCGTCATGCCAAGCAACAATCCACTGATCAGCAGCGCCGCCGAAAGCAACCTGTACGTCATCGGATTAGCCTCTCTCCGTCCTCGGTTCGCGCCGCGGGGATGACCCCAACATAGCGGAATTGTCATTGAGTTCCTTCAACAAATGGTTGC
>Ga0272446_1005344_pt1 | contig 14281 bp, 8 predicted proteins | sample YNPCB0061_FD_194587 | JGI IMG/M metagenome (GOLD analysis project Ga0272446, IMG submission 194587) | Hot spring microbial mat communities from Yellowstone National Park, WY, United States - YNP-CB-006-1 | ecosystem: Environmental > Aquatic > Thermal springs > Hot (42-90C) > Sediment | place...
ACGGCGTGGTCATTTCGGCGACGGGTGACCGCATTGTGGTGCTTGAGGACGATGGGTACGAGCGTGAGTATCGCCTGCGTAAGTTCATGCGCTCCAACCAGGATACCTGCATTAACCAGCGCCCGAGCGTGACGCGTGGCCAGCGCGTGCGGAAGGGTGAGATCGTGGCGGATAGCTCCAGTACCGACAATGGCGAACTGGCGCTCGGCCAGAATGTGCTGGTGGCATTCATGCCATGGGAAGGCGGTAACTTCGAAGATGCCATCCTGGTATCGGAACGCCTGGTGCGCGAGGATATCTTTACCTCGATCCATATCGAAAAGTATGAGGTCGAGGCACGCGATACCAAGCTTGGCCCCGAGGAGATTACCCGCGATATTCCGAATGTTGGCCAGGATAGCCTGCGAAACCTTGATGACCGGGGCATCATCTATGTCGGCGCCGAGGTGCAACCGAACGATATCCTGGTCGGGAAGATTACGCCAAAGGGCGAAACCGATCTGACGGCCGAGGAGCGCCTGTTGCGCGCGATCTTTGGCGAAAAGGCGCGTGAGGTGAAGGACTCGTCGCTGCGGGTGCCAAATGGCGTGCGTGGAAAAGTGATCGATGTCAAGGTCTTCACCCGTGATGATGATGTCGAACTGCCGGTCGGCGTTAATCAGCGGGTTGATGTGCTGCTGTGCCAGAAGCGCAAGATCTCGGCGGGCGATAAAATGGCGGGCCGCCACGGGAATAAGGGGGTGGTCAGTCGCATCCTGCCGATCGAGGATATGCCGTTCCTGCCGGATGGGACGCCGGTGGATATTATTCTCAACCCGATCGGTGTGCCAAGCCGTATGAATATCGGCCAGATCCTTGAGACGCATCTTGGCTGGGCCGCCGCGCGCCTGGGCTATCGCATCGCGACGCCGGTGTTCGACGGCGCGAGTGAGACGGAGATCAAGGAGTGGCTCGCGCGCGCCGAGTTGCCGCGTGATGGCAAGATAACCCTCTATGACGGGCGTACCGGCAATGCGTTCCATCATCCGGTGACGGTCGGCTATATCTATATGCTGAAACTGGCGCACCTGGTGGAGGATAAGATCCACGCGCGCTCGACTGGCCCCTACAGCCTGGTGACACAGCAACCACTCGGCGGGAAGGCGCAGTTCGGCGGGCAGCGCTTCGGTGAGATGGAGGTCTGGGCGCTTGAGGCGTATGGGGCAGCCTACATCCTCCAGGAGATGCTCACGGTCAAGTCGGATGACGTGGTCGGCCGTGTGAAGACGTATGAGGCGATCGTCAAGGGTGAACCGATCCAGGAGGCCGGCGTGCCGGAGAGTTTCAAGGTGCTGATCAAGGAACTGCAGTCGCTGGGCCTCTCGGTCGAGGTGCTCAGCGCCGATGAGACGCCGGTGGAACTCACCGATGATGTTGATAGCGACCTGGCCGCGCTTGACGGGATCAATCTGTCGGGGATGGAGCGCGGGGAGTTCTAGTGAACAGCGTTGCGTGTTGAATTCCTGGTTGTCGCACCTCCACGCTTTCGATCTGACACCGGAAGCCGCAAGTCTATCGACGCAACTTCCGATACCGTGCAGCATGGCGACAGGTGTTCTGCACGGTATCGGAGTATGCTGCGGCAAGGCCGGCGCGCCACGCGGATTTCTTTCGAACCTGGTCGCCAGACATGGTGGATGTGCCAGCGTTGTGGTGGGCCGACGGGCCCATGCGGGTCATGATGCATGGCGCGCATGCGTGCAATAGAGATTGCGAGAAATGATCGCGCACCTCTGACGATACGTGCAACGAATACGTGCGATTGCAGCTATCGCTGGAATCAGCGCATAGGAGAATACAATGCTCGAGATCAACGACTTCAACGCTATTCGCATCAGCCTCGCATCTCCTGAGGATATTTTAGGTTGGTCGCATGGAGAAGTAACAAAACCAGAAACAATCAATTATCGCACGTTAAAGCCAGAACGTGATGGTCTATTTTGTGAACGCATATTTGGCCCACAAAAGGACTGGGAGTGCTATTGTGGAAAGTACAAGCGAGTTCGCTATAAAGGCGTTGTTTGTGATAAATGTGGCGTTGAAGTAACCCGATCGAAAGTTCGGCGCGATCGCATGGCGCATATCGCACTGGCGTCGCCGGTTTCGCATATCTGGTTCGTGAAGGGCACGCCGAGCCGGCTCGGTTTGTTGCTCGACATCTCGCCGCGTAACCTTGAGCGGGTGCTCTATTTTGCCTCGTACCTGATCACGCAGGTGGATGAAGAACTGAAGGCACAGGCGCGCGAGGCGTTGCAGGCTGATTTCAAGGAGAAGCGCGAGCGGATTCAGGCCGAGGCCGAAGGGAAGCAGATCGAGCTATCGTCGCAACTGACGCAGGATCTGGGCGGCATGGAGAGCGCACAGATCTCGACGCAGCGCCGTATCGAGGAAGACTATCGTCGCCTGCGCGACGAGATCAGTGCCGAAGCGGAACGGCTGCGCAGCGATCTCGAAGAAAAGCAGGGCGAACCGGTCGAGGAAGACATTGTCTTCCGTGGCACGACCTTGATCGAAGAAGGCGAGATCGTGACTGAGAAGTCGATCGATGTGCTTGATGAGTTGCTCGATCAGGAACTGGAGACGCTCGAGCAGAAGAAGCAGCGCGATCTCGAGGATGCCGAGCAGTTGACCGGTGCCGAGCGCGAACGCAAGGAATATGAGGCGAGCCAGGAGCGCGAGCGGTTGCAGGAGCGCCTGCAGGGCGAACTCGATCGTCTGGTGCGCGAAGAAAAGGAACGGCTTGAGCAGATCGACTCAATCAAGCTCAAGCGCATCTTGAGCGAGCAGGAGTACCGCGCGCTGCGCGAACTTGCACCGGGCGTCTTCCGCGCCGATATGGGCGCCGGCGCCGTGCGTGACCTGATCGTGCGCACGGTGGACCTCGATCGCATGGCTGAGGAATTGCAGGGTGAAGTGCAGAATACCCAGGGGCAGCGGCGCAAGAAGGCGACCAAGCGCCTGCGCGTTGTTGAGGCGTTCCGCAAGAGCGGCAACCGTCCCGAGTGGATGATCCTCACGGTGCTGCCGGTGATCCCGCCCGACCTGCGCCCGATGGTGCAACTCGATGGTGGTCGCTTCGCTACCAGTGACCTGAATGACCTGTATCGCCGCGTGATCAACCGCAATAATCGTCTCAAGCGCCTGATGGAACTGAATGCGCCCGAGATTATTGTGCGCAATGAGAAACGCATGTTGCAGGAGGCGGTTGACGCGCTGATCGACAATGGCCGTCGCGGGCGAGCTGTGTCGGGTAAGGGGAAGCATCGCCTGAAGAGCCTGAGCGATATGCTCAAAGGGAAGCAGGGGCGCTTCCGCCAGAACTTGCTCGGCAAACGCGTTGATTATTCGGGCCGTTCGGTGATCGTGGTTGGCCCGAATCTGCAACTGCACCAGTGTGGCCTGCCGAAGAAAATGGCGCTCGAGCTGTTCAAGCCATTTGTGATGCGCCGCCTGGTAGAGAAGGGTTTTGCACACAATATCAAGAGCGCCAAGCGGATCGTTGAACGCATTCGCCCTGAAGTGTGGGACGTGCTTGAGGAAGTCATCAAGGATTATCTGGTGCTGCTCAACCGTGCGCCATCATTGCATCGCCTCTCGATCCAGGCCTTTGAAGCCAAATTGATCGAAGGGTCGGCGATCCAGTTGCACCCGCTGGTCTGTTCCGCGTTCAACGCCGACTTCGACGGTGACCAGATGGCGGTGCACGTCCCGCTCTCGCGCAAGGCGCAGGAAGAGGCACGCCTGCGCATGCTGTCGAAGTACAATCTGCTCTCGCCAGCTACCGGCGACCCGATTGTGACGCCATCACAGGATATCGTGCTCGGTTGCTACTACCTGACCATGGTCAAGGATGGGGCGAAGGGCAGCGGTAAGATGTTTACCTCGATTGATGAGGCGCTGCTGGCATACGATAAGGGGCTGGTTGATGTCCAGGCGCCGATCTTCGTGCGTATGGCCGGTGTCGTCCAGGGGGATAACGATCGCCAGGTCAAGGTGCTGGCGCCGGATGAGGATGGAACGCCGCGTATGTTGCTGGAAACGACGATCGGGCGAATCATCTTCAACAATGAGCTACTTGAGCCATTGCGCTTCCGTAATCGGCTGATCGCCAAGAAGGGGTTGCGCGAGATTATCGCCGATTGCTACAAGTATTATACCAACCTCAATAATCTCAGCGACGCGGATCTCGATGGCATTCGGGCAATGTATGGCGATCGGCCGCGCGATGAACTGGCGCGTTACTATGGCTCGGAGATGACGGCCGAACAGGCTGACCGCATCAAGACGCTGGGGTTCAAGAACGCGACGCGCGGCGGTATGACCATCGGTGTTGATGACATTGAGGTGCCGGCGGACAAGCAACGTATTCTCAGCGAGTCCGAGGCGCGGGTTACCGATGTTGAACGGCAGTTCCGGCGCGGCCTCATTACCGAAGAGGAACGCTACCGCGAAATCGTTGAGATCTGGCAGAGTGCAACCAAACAGACGACCGAAGCGGTCAAACAGAACCTCAACCCGTATGGCCCGGTGGCGATGATGGTCAACTCGGCAGCGCGCGGCAATATCAACCAGTTGAGCCAGATGGCCGGCATGCGCGGCTTGATGTCCGACCCGACCGGGCGCATTATTGAGTTGCCGATCAAGAGTAACTTCCGCGAAGGGCTCTCGGTGCTCGAGTATTTCGTCTCGACCCACGGCGGGCGCAAGGGTCTGGCCGATACCGCGTTGCGTACCGCTGACGCAGGTTACCTGACACGGCGCCTGATCGATGTGGCGCAGGATAACATTGTCACGATCGACGATTGCGGTACCGAGGACGGGTTGTGGCTGTATCGGGCCGACGATCGCGAGGTGCTGCAAGATCTTGAGCAGCGTATGATCGGTCGCATCCTGGCGGCGCCCGTCGTCGATCCACGCACGGGCGAGGTGCTTGCCGATCGGAATGCCGAGATCGATGAAGCGCTGGCACGGCAGTGCAAGCAGGCCGGTATTGATGCGATCTATGTCCGCTCGCCGCTTGCCTGCCAGGCTGACCACGGGATCTGCCGTATGTGCTATGGGCGCAACCTGGCGACCGGTAAACTGGTTGATATCGGCGAGGCGGTCGGTATCATTGCGGCGCAGTCGATCGGTGAGCCTGGTACGCAGTTGACGCTGCGCACCTTCCATACCGGCGGTGTGGCTTCGGCTGATGATATTACCCAGGGTTTGCCGCGCGTCCAGGAGATTTTTGAGGCGCGTACTCCCAAAGGGAAAGCGATCCTGGCCGAGATCGACGGTATTGTTGAACTCGTACGCGAAGAGGAGATGCGGAAGATCCGTGTGGTCTCCACCGAGCTCTACGCCGATGAGCACGAGCTTCCGCCACACTACGAGCCGCTGGTGGTAGATGGGGCGCATGTCAACGAAGGGGATCACCTGGCGCATAGCAACCGGGCTGACCTTGGCGGCGAACCAATTGTCGCGCGCATGGCCGGCGTGGTCCGGATCGGCGCCGGGCAGATCAGTGTGATCAATGAGGACCGCGAGGTGCGCGAAGTGATCGTGCCGCACACGGCGCGGCTTGGTCAGGGTGTCGAGAATGGCGCGCGCGTTGTGGCCGGGCAACACCTGACTGAAGGTTCGGCTGATCCGCAGGAGTTGCTCGAATTGCAGGGGCGTGAGTCGGTCCAGCGGTATCTGGTCAACGAAGCGCAGAAAGTGTATCGTTCACAGGGTGTCGATATCAATGACAAACATATCGAAGTCATTGTGCGCCAGATGCTGCGCCGGGTGCGCATTGAGGAGCCAGGTGACACCGGGCTTCTGCCGGGCGAACTGATCGACTCGGCAGAGTTTGCCCGTATGAATGCCGAGATCGTCAGTCAGGGCGGTGAGCCGGCAACGGCGGCGACTGTGCTGCTTGGCATTACCAAGGCGTCGCTCACGACCGACAGTTTCCTGTCAGCCGCATCGTTCCAGGAGACGACGCGGGTATTGACCGAGGCAGCAATCACTGGTAAAGTCGACTATCTGCGTGGCTTGAAGGAGAATGTCGTCATCGGGAAGCTTATCCCGGCCGGTACGGGCATTGAGAAGCGGCGCCAGCTGGCTGAAGAGATGATCGGCGAACTGGCAAGCGCAGGGCGTCGCGGTGATGGTGCGCCTGAGCTTCGCGAGGGGGGGGGCGGTGATCAGGAACGGGCCGACCGCGGTGTTGACGAGGCGTTGCGCCGCAGGTTGCGCGCGCTGATTGGTGGAGAAGATGAGGCAGAGAACGAAAGCGAACCTCTGATTGAGCAGATGCCGGATGACTTCGTGATGCCGGAAGACATTGCGGACGACGGCGATCTGTAGCGCGATCCAGGTGTGAAATCCGAGGGGCCAGGCACGAGCGACAGACGTCTCGCACCTGGCCCCTTTGTCTATCCGTGATCTGCCTATTCTATCGCGATGCCGATCTGTGCCAGTGCAGTTGATGCAACGCCATTGACGCGCATCGCTGCCATGCGCTGCCGGATATAGTCATGATCGAGTGTCTGACGGCGCGCGATACCGCTCGCGTCGGCAATGTCATGCTTGCCCTCTTCGATGCCGCGCCCCAGTAATGCCTTGTGCAGCACGATATCTTCTGGTGGCAGCACTGGCACCAGCGATCCAAGCAACGGGAGCCGCCGCAACCTGCTGCGCATCGCATCATCGAATACAAATGGATAGACCTCGCGGCCGCGTCTGATGGTCAGATCATCGAAGATTTTGATGCCCCGCCAGAGAATGCGCTGCCCATCGAACTGCACGACCTTTTGTTGCTCCTGTAACAGACGAACAACGTCCGGAAGCTTCCCCGACTCAACCAGAATGTCAACGTCCTGGATCGGGCGCCGGTTCCCGTACAGATGCGCGGCTGCGCCGGCACAGACTGCCCAGGTAAACTGTTGCGCGTCGAGTGTGCGCTGTACGACGCCAAGATTGCCTGCAATCAGAGACATAGCTGCTGCTCGTTGTGAGGTGAATGGCAATAGCACAGTGCCGAGCTGGCATCCGTTGCTATCATAGCCAGGGTGCTTGTCGGGCGCAAGATGCCTAATGGTCCTGCTATCGTATCACCCACACCGGCTGATCATCGCGCGGCGTCTGGCCCATTCCTCGCGGCCAAGTTGCATTTCGTAGAACTCAACCTTCAGGCCGCGTGGGTCTTCGCGGAAATAGCGGCGGAGCTGCGCATACTTCGGCAGTTCAAGGATGTGGCGGTCGAAGAGTGAACCGGCGTCGCGCCAGTCGCTATCCACATACCTGAAACCAAGCCGCGTATAGCAGCGAACGGCGCGCTGATTTGGCGCCGCGACGTCGAGAACCATCATGCGGTACTGGAGCGATTCGAAGTAGTACTCGAGAAACAGGGTGAGCGCCTCGGTACCAAGGCCGCGACCGACATATGGTGCGCCAAAGGTGACACCAAGACGCGCCTGACTGCGCCGTTCGTCAATCTCGCGCAAGGAAATGCGCCCGATCAGCGTGCCATCGTGTTGTTCAACCGCCCAGCTCCGTCGTTGTATCCCATTCTCGAATATGCTGCTCCACATCTCCGGGCCGAATGACAGCCTTCGCGGCAGGTTCCACAGTGGATCCAGCGGGTCATTGTAGGGCGGCCATGCGTCGGCCAGTTCATCGTCGTGGCGCTCCCACGCTCGAATGATGACACGCGTGCCATACAACTCCATCGAGGGTCTCCTGATCCAGGGCTAGAACCAATCCCTGTCAGATACGCCCGTCACCACCCCGGCCCTCCCCTGCTGGAGAGGAGTCCGACCTCCAGCGGCGGGAGGTTGGGCGGGGGGCCGTGCGGTGCGTCAAGCCGTATGTGCAAGGTATTGGAGTTAGAACGCGTCTGCCTGCAGTTCTTCCAGGCCACCAACATCACCAGCAATGAGCTTCACCAGTTCAGGCATAATGACGCCTGGCGTTGTAGGAACGACGTAGTCGGCCATCAGCGTGTAGATCGACTCATCGGGAGCGATGGTCAGGACGAATGCGCCACTGCGCCGGGCAACAAACGGAAACGATGCAATCGGCTCGATCGCGCCCACGGATCCGGCACACATGAACACGTCGCACTGCTCTACGGCCAGACGGGCCCGGCGTAACTCGCTATGCGGCAGCCCTTCGCCAAACATGACGACGTCTGGACGGAGCAGGCTGCCGCACTGGGTGCAGTGCGGCGGGATCTCACCGTCATCCTCCCAGGTAAGCGCGATGTGGCCTGCCTCGAAGCAACGACTGCGCCGCAGGCTACCGTTTAACTCGATCAGGTCGCGTGAGCCGGCGCGCCAGTGTAGCCCGTCGATCGTCTGGGTAATCAGGGTAAAGGCAGGATAATACTGCTCGAGATGCACCAGCGCGTAGTGCGTGGCGCCTGGCTGCGCCTTCTCCGCCAGGCCGCGACGGTAATCGTACCATTCCCAGACCAGCCGTGGATTGCGCACGAATGCCTGTGGCGTCGCCAGTTCACTGACATCATACTGCGCCCATTTGCCGGTATGTGCTGCGCCAAATGATGGTACGCCACTCTCTGCTGCGACGCCGCCGCCGGTAAGGACGACGATGCGCCGGGCGTCGATCAGGCGGTGAAGAACATGATCGGGCAGCGTGAATGTCATCGCGACTCTCCTCAGTGCGCAAGGCGTTGCACTGGTGTATGGCGGCGCTCGTCAGCCGATTGACGATCGCTCGCCAAATGCGGCAACGACGAGCGCCGGCAGCAATGTTCCAGACGGGCCGTAGAGATGAAGATTCAACTGGCCGGCCAGCGCGCCTGGCGCGAGGTTGATCTCTACGGTGTATGCGCCGTCAGCCTGCGCTATCAGGGGCAAATCGGCAGCCGGGCGTACCACTCCCGACGTGCCAATACACAGGAAGAGCGAGCATCGCCGGGTTGCTGCCAGCGCCATGTTCCATGCGTGTTGTGGCAAAAGCTCGCCGAACCAGACGACATCGGGGCGAATCAAGCCACCACAGCGTGGGCAGCGCGGCGGGGCATCCTTTTCGACAATCGTCACTTCGACGGGGGCACCATCATTGGAGCACCGATAACGGGTCAGGTTCCCATGCAATTCTACCACGTTCCGGCTTCCAGCGCGGTGATGCAACCCGTCAACATTCTGGGTGATCAGCGTGGTGTCCGGTATGCGCTGTTCCAGTTCGGCCAGTGCGTAATGCCCGGGGTTGGGCGCTGCAGCCTCGGCCAGGGCCCGGCGATAGGCATACCATTGCCACACCAGCACCGGGTTGGCGCGGAATGCAGCAGGTGACGCCAGTTCTGCAGGATCGTAGCGCGCCCAGAGGCCTGTTTGAGCATCGCGAAATGTCGGCATGCCGCTCTCTGCCGACACGCCGGCGCCGGTAAGGATGGCAACGCTCTGCGCGGCACGCAGGCGCTCGATCAACTCCGAAGGGAACGTGACGGTCATGTTACTCGGCGCGGACATAATACTGCGATACCCATCCTTCAACCTGCTGGCCGTTGATCTCACTCCGTACCAGCACCCATGGAACATCGTCAACGATACGCGGTCCATCAAGCTTGCGCACGCGGGCACCGTTGGGCAGCAGCCCGATCACCTGCGAGCCCAGGCCCGGCCCATTGCGCAGGTTCAGCCCTTCCACGTCGCCGATCGTCACGACCAGCACCTCGCCCGGTCCTTCGGCAACACCCGTCAGCCAGCCAGGAAGGGACAGGCCGGTGGGTGCCGGAATGTCGGGCCGTGGCAGGCGGATGCTGGTCAGACCCTCAAACGCCAGGCTGGCGAGCAGATAAGCGCCACCACCTACGGCAATGAACAGCGCCAGCATGGAGATCAACGTGATCAGCGAGCGCTGTTGAGTGCCACGAACAGGGTGGCGATCCACCTCCGGTTCGGTTGTGGTTGGCGGGCGAGGCGGCGCGATCTGTTGTACCGGCGCCAGTTGCTCACCGGGAGGAGCGCCGGTGGATTGCGCGGTCGGTGGCGACCGTGGCGGTGATGACGCGAGGCGATCGGTGTCGCCGCTGATGGCCCGCCGCAGGTCGTCGAGCGCCTGGCCCAGCGCTGCGGCATCGGCAAAACGCCGCGACGGGTCGTAGGCGACCGAGCGCGCGATCAGGCGCGCCAGCGATGGCATGAACAACCGGGGCTGAATCTCGGCAAGCGTCGGAGGGATGGAACTCAGATGCGCACGAGCGATGGCCGCCGCGTCCGTTCCGGTGAACACCTGGCGGCCACTGATCATCTCAATCAGCAGCAGGCCCAGCGAATAGACCACGCTGGCCGCGGTTGCAGGATGGCCGGCAGTACGCTCGGGAGCACGGTAACAGGCAGAGTCGACACCAAGCTCTGCGGGTGTCATCATCCAGTTTTCCACCAGTTCGACGTGGCCATCGCCAACCAGAATGACATTCGCGCTGCTGATCGGCGGGTGCGGCGCGCCGGCAGCCTGACAGACGGCGATCGCGGCGACAATCTGGCGAAAATAGAGCAGAGCCTCTTCGATGGCAATCGGCCCGATCTCGCGTAGTGTTCGCCCGGCGACATACTCCGTAATCATGAATGGCCGCCCGGCGATCTCGCCGCTATCATAGATCCGCAGCAACGATGGATGGGCCCGACGGGCGCCCAGTTGCGCCTCAGTGATGAATCGCTGGCGTAATGACGCCTGGTTCAGCAGTTCTTTCCGCAACAGGTGCACGAGCACACGACGCTCCAGGCGTTCGTCATATGCCCGGTAGACGGCGGTCAGGCGCGTGGTGCCAAGCCGCTCTTCGATGCGATAGCGGCCATGCAGGATCGGCTCCGAGAGCGAGGGAGACTCGGCCATAGTGGCATGCGTAGCAGTTGATCGTGCCAGCGATTATAGCACCCGGCGCGTGCTGCCGCAACACAATGCTGTCGCGAAACAGGGTTCCTGCAAAGATACCGCCCGTCTGGAAAAAACACCCCACCGCCGGAGACCGACATCGTGAGATACTTATATAGACTTAATATCGTTAATGATATCCTTGCTATACCCGTTATTATCTGCTAAAGTAATCTGTGATACAATGCTCGTGATTACGTATTGATATATATACTCAGGAGTCTCGACATGGCGACACGTATCCTTGCTCTGGCAGTTGTTGGCGTGCTTATGCTGGCCGGCTGTGGTGGCAGCCAGCCGGCACCGGCAATGCCCGCCGGTGGCACCACGCCGCTTAAGGTCATTGCCGCCGAGTCGTTTCTGGCCGACATTGCGCAGAATGTTGCCGGCGACCGGCTGGTGATTGATTCGCTCATCCCCACCGGCGTTGATCCACATGGCTTTGAACCGACGCCTGCCGATGTGCGCAAAGTGGCCGAGAGTGACGTGCTGATTGTGAATGGCGCCGGATTTGAAGCGTTTCTCAGCAAATTGCTGGCCAATGCAGGTGGCGAGCGCCTGGTGATCGAGGCGGCGGCTGGCCTGGCAAGTCGTGCCGCGCGTGAGGGCGAAACGGCGGTTATGAGTGATACGGAGCTGGCGGAAGCCTTATGCGCCGAGGCCAGTGAACTCTCCGCAGCGCAGATTACCGCCGGCGATGCGGCAGCGGCGCCTGAACTCAACGCGCATGGCGCCGAAGACGCCGGCCACGCAACTGAAGAACATGGCGACGAGCATGGCGCCACCCTCTGGAGCGTCACCCTGGCGCAACAGGCCGGCGGTCGCTATGCAGGCTTCGTGAAACTGGATGCCGAGGGGGGCGAGGTTGCGATCGCCACGAGTGGCGGTGCCCTGACCGTAACACGCGGCGCTGATCAGACGCCGGTGGGTATTGAAAAGACCCTCCCTCTCGATTGCGCCGGGTTAACTCAGGCCGCGATTCTCGATCTGGAGAGCGACGAATATCTGATCGCACTCAAGGACTTTGCGGCGTCGCAGGCGACCCTGATGATGGGTTCGCCCGGCGGGCACCACCACGACGAAGGCGATCCGCATTTCTGGCTCGATCCGGCCAGGGTGATCACCTATGTTGAGAATATTCGCGACGGTCTGATTGCCGCTGATCCGCCGGGTGCTGAGACATACCGCGCCAATGCTGAGCGCTATATCGCACAACTGAACGATCTCGATCGGGCGATCGCCGCCGACGTGGCGCAGATTCCTGCTGCCGATCGGCAACTGGTGACGAACCACGAGAGCTTTGGCTACTATGCCGATCGCTATGGTTTTCGCATTATCGGAACAATTGTCCCGAGCGTCAGCAGCGGTGCATCACCATCGGCGCAACAACTCGCCCGCCTGACCGAGCGTGTACGCGCGACAGGTGCGAAGGCGATCTTTCTTGAGACTGGTGCCAACCCGCAACTTGCCGAGCAACTGGCGCGTGAGACTGGCATCCAGGTTATCTCCGATCTGTATACGCATTCACTTTCTGCACCAGATGGTCCGGCGCCGACATATCTGGCCATGATGCGTTACAATACACAACGTATCGTAGAGGGGCTCACAGCCGCCCAGCGGTGAAGTCGCTGTGTGCGGTACACGCTGGCTGGCGCGATCGCAGTCGTTTCGCACGGTGCCTGATATCGGGTAGCAGTCGATCGTCCAGGATGACCGCACCCTGCGGAGCCGTGCGGCAGCGTCGCGCAGGGTGCATGCCGTCGCTCCTGATCGGTGTCTGTCTGCGTGCAACCGGGTATGAGAGGGCGGCGGTGCAACTCGTATCGAGGGTTATCATGTATTCGCACGAGTAACGCGGTAGTCGACATGGAGCGTTCCGGGAAGTCTGAAGGAGACCTCCCGGAATGGCTGCTGCCGCCGAAATGGCAGGAGCGGGCTGCAGACCCTCCGCGCCCCTGCCGGACGGGAACCGCGTAACTCGTGCCACTCAGACTATGCACACGGACACACAACACCAGTTGCCAGCCCATCTTGAGGTCGATCACCTGGTCGTCGCCTATGAGCGGCGACGGGCACTGGATGACATTTCGTTTCGTGTGGCGTACGGTGACCGGGTGGTGCTGGTGGGACCGAACGGCGCGGGCAAGTCAACGTTGTTCAAGGCGCTCGTTGGCCTGGTAAAACCGCAGAGTGGCACGATCCGCATTCATGGCATGCCGCTAGGCGTCCACACCGACTGTGTCGCCTATGTGCCGCAACGCGAGGATGTTGACTGGCGCTTTCCTGTTACGGTGGCTGATGTCGTGATGATGGGGCGTTTCGGGCGTCTCGGCTGGTTCGGGCGCCCTGGTCGCGCTGACCGCGCCGCCGTTGAACATGGTATGGAGTTGATGGGTGTTGCGCATCTGGCGCGCCAATCAATAGGCGATCTTTCCGGAGGACAACAGCAGCGGGTGTTTCTGGCACGCGCGCTGGCGCAGGAACCGCATATTCTCCTGCTTGACGAGCCATTCACTGGCGTCGATCTTGCCACTCAGGAGACCACGCTGAGTCTGCTCGATGCGTTGCATGATCAGAAAGTCACGATCATTCTTTCGACCCACGATCTGGGCCTGGCGGCGGCACGGTTCGAGCGCGTCCTGCTGATCAACCGGCGCCTGATCGGCGATGGGACGCCGGCAGAGGTACTGACCCATGAACATCTGAGCGATGCATTCGGCGGGCAGGTGCTGACCCTGCCGGATGGGGCCGTCCTGGTTGACCAGTGCGCCTGTCACGAGCAAGACGAGGTCCTTCCGAAAGTGGAGCGGTAGGCCAATGTTCTCCTGGATTGCTACACCCCTGACGTATGGCTTTATGCAGCGCGGCATGCTGGCGGCTGTTCTGGTCGGCGTGCTCTGCGCGATTGTCGGGTGCTATGTCGTCCTGCGATCCATGGCCTTTCTTGGCGATGCGCTGGCGCACGCCGTCCTGCCAGGGGTCGCCATCGCATATCTGATAGGTGGCAACCTGACCGTCGGCGCACTGGTAGCCGCGGTGGTCGTGGCGGTGGTGATCAGTGTTTTCTCGCGCCAGGGCACGGTAAAGGAAGACACGGCGATCGGGATCGTGTTCGCCGCCGCGCTGGCGCTCGGTGTGGCATTGATTAGCAGTGTGCGCGCCTACGCCGTGGATCTGACCCATATCCTTTTCGGCAATGTCCTGGGTGTTGGCCCGGCGGATCTCTGGCTCATTGGCGGTATTGGCGCGATCGTCCTGGCAACGATGCTGGTGCTGTATCGCCAGTTGCTGGTGATCGCCTTTGACCCGGTGCTTGCGGCGACCCAGCGCCTGCCGGTTGAACGCCTGCGCATGCTGTTGCTGATCCTCATTG
>Ga0272446_1005345_pt1 | contig 14273 bp, 12 predicted proteins | sample YNPCB0061_FD_194587 | JGI IMG/M metagenome (GOLD analysis project Ga0272446, IMG submission 194587) | Hot spring microbial mat communities from Yellowstone National Park, WY, United States - YNP-CB-006-1 | ecosystem: Environmental > Aquatic > Thermal springs > Hot (42-90C) > Sediment | place...
GGAGTCGCGCCCCGACGCCGAGCCTTCGGTGGACGAGCTGGTGGGGATGGCCGAGGACGCGCCCATCGTCCGGCTCGTCAACAACATCGTGCAGGGGGCCCTGGCCGCGGGCGCGAGCGACATCCACATCGAGCCGCAGGAGCGCCGCGCGCGGGTGCGCTACCGGATCGACGGCCTGCTCTACGACCAGATGGCCATTCCCAAGCAGCACCAGGCCGCCGTGGTCTCGCGGATCAAGATCATGTCGCGCCTGAATATCGCGGAGCGCCGGCGCGCCCAGGATGGGCGCATCGCCTTCCGCGACGCGTCCGGAAACGAGTACGACCTGCGGGTCGCGCTCATGCCGATGCTCTACGGGGAGAAGGCCGTCATCCGCATCCTGGAGAAGACGAGCGCGCTCGACTCGCTGGAGAAGCTGGGCTTCCTCCGCGAGCAGCAGACCCTGTACGAGCGGCTCGTCGGCAAACCGCACGGCATCGTGCTGGTCACCGGACCGACCGGCTCCGGCAAGTCCACCACCCTCTACGCCACGCTCAACCGGATCAACGTGCCGACGGTCAACATCACCACCATCGAGGACCCGATCGAGTACCACATCGAGGGCGTCAACCAGGTGCAGGTGAACCCCAAGACAGGCACGACCTTCGCCTCCGGCTTGCGCAGCCTGGTGCGACAGGACCCGGACATCATCATGGTGGGCGAGATCCGCGACGCGGAAACGGCCGAGATCGCGGTGCAGGCGGCATTGACGGGCCACCTGGTGCTTTCCACGCTCCATACGAACGATGCGACGAGCGCGCTCGTACGTCTTCAGAACATGGGCGTCGAGCCGTACCTCCTGGCTTCCACCGTGATCGGCTGCGTCGCCCAGCGGCTGGTGCGTACCGTCTGCCCCCAGTGCCGGCAGTGGTTGCCCGCTTCCGGCGCGGTCGTCGAAGCGCTCGGGCTGGCGACGGCCAGTACGACCGCTCCGCCTTCCGTGGCCTCGGGTAAGGGATGCGGCCGTTGCGCCGGGCGTGGCCTGCGCGGGCGCACAGCGGTGTTCGAGGTGATGCCGATGACGGACCCGCTTCGAGATCTGGTGCTGCGCCGCTCCTCTAACACCGACCTCCGCGCGCAGGCGGTCGCCGAAGGCATGCTGACCATGCGCGACGCTGCCGTTCGCAAGGTGCTCGACGGCGTGACGACCCCCGACGAGGTCGCGCGCGTTTTGCTGGCGGAGGACTGATCGGTCCGCCGGGAGCCGCGCCATGCCCACCTTCCGCTACAGCGCTCGAGACCGAGAGGGCCGGCTCACCACGGGCACGCTCGACGCTGCGAGCCTGCCCGACCTGCGTCGCGTGCTGCGCGGTCGCGAGCTCTTCCTCACCGAGGTGCAGGCTGTCGCCGCCCCGCGGGCCGCGGGCGCGGCCCGGCCGGCGCGCGGGCGGCGGATCGCGCTTGGCGACCTCGTCGTGATGAGCCGGCAGCTCGCGACGCTCGTCCGGGCCGGCATTCCCATCGTCGAGTGCCTCCACGTGCTGGCCACGCAGACGGAGAACCCGGCGCTCGTGCGCGTCATCAACGCGGTGCGGCTCGACGTGCTCGGTGGCGACACGCTCTCGGGAGCGATGGCGCGCCACCCGAGAGCATTCAACGAGACCACCATCGCTCTGGTTCAGGCGGGCGAGGCCGCCGGCGTTCTGGAGGAGACGCTCGAGACGGCCGCTCTGCAGTACGACCGCGAGGCGGAGCTGCGGGAGAAGGTGCGCTCCGCGTTCATCTACCCCGCCGTGGTGCTCGTCGTCGCGGCGGTCGTCGTGCTCTTCATGCTGTTCGTCATCGTGCCCGTGTTCGCCAATGTGTACGTGCAGTTCCGGGCGCAACTCCCGCTGGTGACGCGCGTCCTGGTCTCGACGAGCTTCGTGATGCTGCGCTATGGCTGGGTCGCGCTGCTTGCCGGGCTTGTGGCGGCTGCGGTGGCGGTGCGCTGGGTGCGCACCCCGCGAGGCAGAATGGCGTACGACCGGCTGCGCCTGCGCCTTCCGATCCTAGGGAAGCTCAACCGGAAGATCGCGGTGGCGCGCTTCACCCAGACGCTGGCGGCGGTCACGCGCGCGGGCGTGCCGATCCTCAGGGCTCTGGCGGTGTCGGCGGGCACGTGCGGCAACCGCGTCATCGAGGAGGCGGCTCTGAAGGTGGCCGAGCACGTCAAGGAGGGCGCGACCATCGCGGTGCCACTGGAGCAGACCGGCGAGTTCCCGCCGATGGTGACGCGCATGATCGCGGCCGGAGAGCAGGCCGGCGAGCTGGACCACATGCTCGCGGAAGTCAACCGCTTCTACCAGCGGGACATCGAGTACACCGTCGGCCGGATCACGCGGCTGATCGAGCCCCTGATGACGGTCATCGTCGGCGGGGTGGTGCTCTTCGTGCTGCTCGCGCTCTATCTCCCGGTGTTCAACCTGGCGCGCGTGATCCGCTGAGCGGGCGCCTGGCTGCGAATCCCGGTACAATTGCTGGACATGGCACGGTTTTTGCTGTACCCTGTACGTCCCCGCCCGGAGCGGGCCTTCCGCGAAGGCCCGGGCGCGCGGCGGGCAGGAGTGGCGCCCCGTCCGGGGGGCGTGAAAGGAGACGTTCGCAATGCTCAGCGTGGCGCTTCGCGGTCGGCGGGCCTTCACGCTCGTCGAACTACTCGTCGTCGTGCTCATCCTGGCCATCCTGATGGCGGTCGCGCTGCCGCTCTATCTCGACGCGGTGCAGCAGTCCGAGATCCGGACCTGCCAGGCGAACATGCAGACCATCGCCAACGCCGCCCAGGCCTACAAGGTGAAGGACACCAACCATACCTTCGGCACGCTTCCCGTGTCCGGGGCGGCCATCGGCCAGCGGTACACCGACCTGCAAGCGACGCCGACCTGCCCGAAGGGCGGCACGTATACGGTGGCGGCCGAGGGGACCGGCATTCGCATCAGCTGCAGCGTCGAGGGCCACGGCTCGTTCGTGCCTGGCGTGGGCGTGAGCCCGTAGCGCGGGCGACGGCGCAGCAAGGGGGGCGCGTTGAAAGCGCGGGCATGCCGGCGAGGCTACACGCTGGTGGAGTGCCTCGCCGTCACGGCGATGGCGGCGGTGCTGCTCGCCATCGCCGTGCCGCTCTTCTCGAGCGCGCTCGCGGACGGTCAGCGCCGCTCCTGCCGGTCGACGATGCAGGCCATCGCGAGCGCGGAGCAGGAGTATCGTCAGAAGAACGCGCGCGTGCTGTCGAACGGCACGGTGGTCCGCAGCTATCTGGAGATCAACGCGGGCGTGCCGCTCATCGCTCCGGCGCGTCCGGACGACCAGCCGGCGCCGCCGCCGGACATCCTGCGGTCGCCTCCGCGATGCCCCTCCGGCGAGCCGTACACGGTGTCGGTGGACCGTGACACGGGCGCGCTGACGGTGCGTTGCCCGCGGCATGGCGACTTCGTTCCGGGCATCGATCACGAGTGATGGCCCACGTGGCACGAGTCTTGCACAAATACGGGGTGGAGGTGGGTCCGCGGCAGTAAGGGGTCCCGCCGTCCTCGGCGTCGGCAGTTGACGCACAACGCTCACGCCGCCAGAGGCGCGAGCCGGCCCAGCAGAATCCCGGCGCCGGCGAAAGGACTTCCACCATGCTCCGTTGCGCAGGAGCGCTGCTGGTTGCGGCGGTTGCCGCGACCGCCAGCGTCCCACGTGCCGCCCACGCCCAGAAGCTGGACCCGTACCGGATCGACGGCAAGTTCGTCACGCTCTTCTTTCAGGAAACGGGCGACCTGATTCGAAGGGTGGACGACCAGTGGCGTGGCGCTCTGTTCAGCCCGACGGGCTCCGGCAAGCAGGAGATGCTGGCCAACAGCCCGTTCTTCCAGCGCGAGGCCTGGGTACTGGACCTTGGAGGCCAGCTGGTTCGCAGCTACTTCGCGCCGGACTACCTGCCGGGGGAGGTCGCGACGCCCTCGACCGAAGGCTCGATCGCGGGCGAGGTCGAGGTGCGCACCTTCCAGTGGGAGCTGCAGGACCCGTCGTTCGGACGGGTCGCGCTGACCCAGCGGGTGACGCTGCCGAACGACGCCAAGCGCGTGCGGTTCGACATTCTCATCCGCAATCTGAACGACGAAACGCTGAACGGCGTTCGCTACCTGCGGACGGTCAACCCGATGCAGGGGGCGAACCCGGAGCTGCCGCCGGAGTTCGTCCGGTTCGGCACGAAGAATCAACTCGGGACGGACGTGTTTCCCGAAGGGATCGCGGCCTCGGCCCTGATCCCCGATGTGCCGGACGCGTTCCAGCGCGTGCTGGCCATCGCGTCGGAGGAGCCCTGGACGAGGGTCAACGCGTTCGGCGACGCCAACACGAACGCGCAGATCGACGAGATCGGCAAGGCCTACTACGAGCTTCCGCCGCTCGACCCGGCGAACCCGGGCGCAGGCGTCGGTGACCCGGTCTTCGGCGGCAGCGGCAACGCGTTTCTGTTCGACCTGTCACGCCCGGTGGCGCTCAACCTGTGGTTCGGCGGGGACGATGGCTACTCCCTCGGCCCCGGCGACGAGCTGAAGCTGGGCACGTTCTTCTACGTGTTCGAGGGTCCCTCCGGGGGCGAGCCGATCCCGGAGCCCGGGCCGCTCGCGCTCCTTCTGGGAGCGGGGACGGCGGGCGCGGCAGGCGCCGCGCTGCGTGGGCGCCGCCCGAAAGGGCCGCCCGGGTAGGGCCGGGGGCTCATGCCGCGCTCGAGCGGCCTGGCGGTACAACCATGCGGTTGCAGGATCGGCGTTACGATCAAGACAGCGGCGCCACGCTCCCCGTACCCAGGCGGGAGCGTGGCGCTGCGCTTGTGTTTTCGCTGGTCGCCGTGGCCATCGTGGCGCTCCTCGTGGCCGGCATGTCCTCGCTCGCCGTACAGGACTTCACCGGCGCCACCGCCCAGCGGTCGGCCGAGGCCGCGCTCAACGCGGCCGAAGCGGCGCTGAACTGGGAGCTCTCCAAGATGTCGCGCTTCGCCGCGACAGGCGCCGGCAGCGTGGACATCCATCCGAACGTCTATGAGGGGCCGCTCGCCAACGCGGGTGCGGTGGGCGTGGAGGGGGCGCCATCCATTCCAGGACAGGTCTCCGTCGCGGTGCGGAACGCGGCCGGCGGGGCCACGTGGACGCCACCCGGGGACGCCATCGTGAGCGCGACCGGGACGGTGAACGGCGTGAGCCGCTACCTCACGGCCCTCTGCGGTCCCGTCGGCCTCCTGCAGACCTACACGCTCTACGGGATCTCCGCGCTCGACCTGGACGGCCAGATCGCCATCCGCGGGCTGGTGGGATGCGCGGGCCGCCTCAGCGCCTCCGTCGCGGCCAGCCTGGACGGCACGGTGGTGTTCGAAGGGTACAACGGCAACCCCGGCATGTGGACTGGCCCCAACCCTGGCTGGGACCAGCTCATCGCGCCCGTTTCGTTCAGTTTCCCGACCGTTCGGCAGATCGCGGCGCGGGCGCTCGCGATCCTCGGCGCGCCCTCGAACGACCCGATCGCCGCGCTCGCCGCGGCGAACGACAACGAGACGCGCATCCGGGCGCGCGACGCATCCGGAGCGCTCGTGGCGGTCCGCTGGACGAAGCGGACCGGCGAGGCCCTCCCCAGGAACCGGATCGACCGGGCGCTCTTCGACGCCAACGACCCCACCACCTCGGGCCAGCCGCTGCGCGCTCTCGTGCTCGAAGGCAGAGGCGACCTGCTCCCGAACCACAATCAGCGCGGCAGCAACTTCTACCTGGAGCGGCTCGAGATACCGGACGGGCGCACGCTGGAGGTGCTGAACGACGGCTCCGCCGGATACGGGCCCGTCCGGCTCTGGCTCGGGCCGGAAGGGTCCAGCTCCGACGCGGTGTGGTTCCGGTTCACGGGTGGGGCGCTCCTCGTTGCGGACACCGACAGCACGCGACGTCTCGAGGCGGACCCCGTCCGGTTCGTCGTCTACAACGCGACGCGGCGGCCCATCGAGGTGGACCGCATGGCGGCCGCCACCGACGCCGTGGGCAACGCGGGGCTCTACGGATCGCTCTTCGCCTACAACGCGGACGCGGGCGGCGCGTACGGCTCCATAGAGCTGGGTCCCCAGCAGGGGGTCGCTCTGCGAGGCTCCGTCGTGGCTTGGAGTCTGCGGAAGCGCGGCGCAGCGGTGGATGCGCGGCTCTCCGGGCGAACCGGCGCCGACACGGACGCGCTCGGCTGGGTCCACCACTACGCGGTGCGGCTCTCCGCGGAGGCGAGCCCGCCCTCGCAGGCGCGGCGTTGGTGAGGGAAGCGATGGGCATGCGTGTCGGAACCCGACCACAGAACCGCGGCTTCACGCTCGTGGAGGCGCTGGCGGCCGCCACGATCCTGGCGGTCTCGCTGATGGGACTGCTGAGCGCGTGGCTCTTCGCGTTCAACCAGACCGCTACGACGCGCGAGTCGGCCGACGTCACCGCCATCGCGCGGGCGGCCATCGAGCGACAGCGGGAGCTGGGTTACGTCTACTGCCGGCCCGAGGACGCCTGGTTCGATGGCGAGCTGCGGCCGCTGGCCAGCGCGTCGGGCGCCCGGTACCAGGCCAGCACGCGCATCCGGAGCGGGCGCGACCCGGGCATCCCGGACCACCTTCAGCTGAAGCAGGTCATGGTGACGGTGACGCGGCTGAGGGATGGCGCCGTGGTGCACGAGGCGCACACCTATCTCGCCTGGGGAGGGGTGTAGCCATGCAGCGCCGCGCGTCCGGGCTGACCCTCATCGAGTTGCTTGTGGTGGGGCTGCCCCTCGTGCTGATCGGCGGCGCCGTGCTGGCGCTGCTGACGCGAGCGTGGCAGAACCACGAGGCCGTGCTGCTCCAGAACCTTGTGCAGCGGCAGGCGCGCGCGGCGCTGGACCTGGCGTGCGACACGCTGCGCAACGTGACCTACTGGAACCAGCAGGGGGTCGCCGCGACGACGGACGACTACGGGAGTGTTCTGCGCGCGCAGACGCGCCTCCCCGACGGCTCCTCCGACTTCTTCACGCTGCGGCGGCTGGCCAACGGGACGCTTTCGCGCCGCAGCACGGTCGCCACCGCGCAGTCGAGCGTCGGCAACATCACGCTCTTTCGAATCGACTACCTGACGCGCACCCGGAGCAGCGACGGCACCCCGCGCTTCGCGATCGTGGAAAACCTGCGGAACGATCCCGACCGCAACCTCACCGACCGGCGCGTGGATGGGGTCTGCAGCGCGGTGGTGACGGTGACCGCGAGCCGGCCCGGCTCGTGGGGCGTGAGCTACCAGTGCACGCTCCGCAGCGTGGTGAAGGTACGCAACCAGTCCTACACACTCGCGCCGCCCTCCGCGTAGGCGGCGCAGACAGGGGAACACCGAGGCTCCATGGCACAGCACACGCGACCGGTGCTCGGCATCGACATCCACCAGAGCGAGATCCGCGTCGTCGAAATGCGGCCTGGCGCGACGGCGCCCCAGATCGTGCGGGCGGGCACCGTGCCGGTGCCGCGCGGCGGCATCGAGGGAGACCGGATCGCCTACCCCGATGTGGTCGCCGATGCGCTTCGCGGGCTGCTGCAGCGCATGAGGGTCGGGACGCGCGCGGCAGTGGTGGGCGTGAGCGCGACGAGCGCCATCACGCGCGTCCTCGAGATACCCAACGTGCCGGACGCCGAGGTCCCCATGGTGATCGAGGGGGAGCTGGCGCACTACCAGATCCTGCGGCAGGGCAGCGGCGCCTTCGACTGGGTGCGGCTGCCCGAGCCGGATGCGACCTCCGCCGCGACGCCGCAGGTGCTGCTCGTGGCGGCCGAGGCGCGCGTCATCGAGGACCTGCGCGGGCTCTGCGAGCGCGCCGACATCGAGCCTGTCGCCTACGAGCCGGCGCTGCTCGCGCTCCTGCGCGCCGCCCACCCGGCGATCCAGTCCGCCATGTCGGCGCTCTGCCTGTCGCTCACCTACGGGCGTGCCGAGATCGCCATCGTGGACCATGGCAACATCCGGCTGTACCGGCGCCTGGACCACGGCACCGATTCGCTCGTCGCCGGGCGCCGGCCGCGCTCACCCTTCGACGCTCCCGAGGACGAGGTGCGCGAGCCGGTGCTGCTCAACGCGGACGCGGGACTCGCGGGGCCGGCCACGGGCATGCCGCCCGCTCCAGGCTCCGCGTTCGACCAGGCGGCGGCCAGCGCCCTCGCGACGGAGGTGCAGCGCTCCCTCGACTACTACCGGCGCGAGTTCCCGGCGGCCGCCTCCGTTGGGCGCATCATCGTCGCGACGAACGACCCGGAGGCCGCCGACTACGCGCGGTGGCTGGCGCAGGCGCTGCAGGCCGAGGTGACGCTCGCGGAGCCGCCGGTCGCGATGGGCGCCACGCGGGCGATCGCTTCGCAGATGGAAGCCCCCGAGGGGCTGCGGTTCCTAGCTGCTGCGGGGCTCGCCATGCACCAGGCAGACCCCACTGCGCAAGGGATACCCCGGTTCAACCTCGATCTCGTGGCCCGCGCCGACCCGGCCTCCGCCGCGGCGCGACGCCGGCTGGCCGGCTCCGGCGTGCTGACCGCGCTGCTGGCGCTACTGGGCATCGTCGCCATTGTGGCGATGCAGATGCGCGTGCGAGACGCCCAGCACAATCTGGACCATCTGCGCTCGGAGCTCCTGGGCAAGCGCCAGGTGGAGCGACAGCGGCTGGACGCCCTGCGCGCGCAGCGCGAGCAGCTCGCCGCGCTTCGGGGCGAGGGCCTGCCCGTTCCGCGCATCATGGACCTCATCACAAGCTCGCTGGACCCGCGGGCGGGCCTCACCGAGGTGAACTTCGACCGCGCCGGCCGGATGAGCCTGGCGGGCGATGCCACGAACGAGCAGGCCATGATACGGTCGCTGGAATCCCTGAAGAACTGCCCGTGGTTCGTGGGTACCAGCCTCGACTCGTTCTCGAGCAAGCAGATCGACGCCGGCAAGGTGGTGGAGTTCCGCGTCTCATCGACCCTCGCGGGGATGCCGGGCGTGCCGTCCGCCCCCGCAGGGAACCCGTAGGAGCGACAGCGTGACCCCGCGTTTCGCCCGCACGCTTTCATGGCTCATGCCGGTGCTCTGCGCCCTCGTGATCGCCGGCGTCGTGGGACGCCAGTGGATGGCGCTGCAGGCACTTGGCCGCGAGCACCGCTCGGTGGAGCAGGACATCGCGGTGGTGGAGAACTCGCTGCGGCAGCTCGACGCCGCGCCTCCACCCAGCCGCATCGCTACGGAGGAGCTCTCCAACCGCGAGCAGGTGTCGTTCCTCAACATGCTGCGCGGTTACGCGGACGCGTGGCGCGTCCGGCTCGTGCGCTGGTCGAACGGTACGCCCATCGCGCCCGGGATGGCGGCGGAAGGCGCTCCCAACCGGCTGCCGGAGGGCGTCTACGCCATCGGCAGCGCGGTGGAGGTCGCAGGGGCCTACAACGACGTGCGGCGCTTCCTGTATGACCTGCAGCGCTCGCCGAGGCTGTACAACCTGAGCGAGGTGCGCTGGACGCGAGGCGACAAGTGGCCGATCACGATGGCCTCGTTCACGCTGACGCGCTATGTCACCGCGGCAGCGCCGGGCGTGTCCTCATCGGCAGCGCCGGCGGGCGCTCCCGCGCCGGCATTTGGACCGGCGGTGAGCACCCCGTGGCCGCGCCAGCCGTGAGGGCGCGGCGGCAACCGGCCCAGGGACCCGGCCGCGGCGGTCTTTCGAGAGACGGACGGAGGTGGAGCAGTGAGTACGTGGCGCGTTGGGGCGGCCAGCCGGCCGCTGGCTCGATGGGTTGCGGGGGCGTGCGCCGTCCTTTGGTGCGCGAGCGGCCCGACCGCGTGGGCGAGCCCGTCGCAGGCGCGGCCGCAAGGGCCGATCCGCCTCGTGTTCGACAGGACCGAAGTGGCGGACGTGCTCCGCGCGCTCGCCCTGAAGACGCGCGCGAACCTCGTCTTTCCAGCGGCGGCGGGCAAGCCGATCACGCTGAACGTGACGGCGCGCACCGTGGACGAGGCGCTCCGCTTCGTAACGGCAGCGGCGGAGCTGGCCTACCGTCAGATCGGCGACACCTACGTTGTCGCCACGCCGCAGGGCCTTCGGGCCGCCGTCGAGCCGTTCGGCGAGCGGGCGCGGATCCCGCTCAAGGCGCTCGCCCCCGCCGACGCCGTGACGCTGCTGACGGGCGCGCTGCCCTACGTCACGGCGCGCCCCGCGGGTTCTCACGTGCTCGTGATCGGCGCGCCGGAGGATGTAGCGCAAGCGCGGGCGCTCGTCGAGGAGCAAGAGCGCGAGCGGGCGGCCGAGCCACCGGTCTCGGAGTCCGTGCCGCTGCGCCACGCCGCTCCCGCGCGGATGCTTGCCGTTCTGAAGACGCTGTTCCCATCGCTCAAGGCGGAGACCGCCGGGAGCAGCGAGGGGCCCGGCGGCACGCTCGCCGTGCTGGGCGCTCCCGCGGAGGTGGCGGCCGCGCGCGACATGGTGCGCGAGCTGGACACGCCCGGCGTGGCGGCCGGAGACGAGCGTGAGGACCGTGTCTACAAGGTGCGCTACAGCAGCGCGCCGGCGCTCAAGGAGTTTCTCAAGCAGGCGGCGCCCAACGTCACGGTCCACCTTAGCCCCGAGCAGTACTCGCCTCCGATGCCAGGCTTCCGCCCGCTGACGGGCGCGACGCTGGGCGGTACGACCAGCGGCACCGGCCTGGGTGGAGGCCTCGGTGGCGGTGTCTCGGGAGCCGGAACATCGGGCGCGGCCCGGCCGATGATGTTCGGCCCCGAGGAAGAGCGAAAGGCGAAGGAAGGCGACCGCGCGCGGGCGCTCGTGCTGAGCGGGCGGCGGCAGGACGTGGAAGCGGCGGTGGCGCTGCTCGAGCAGGTGGACACGCCCCCGCAGCAGGTGATGGTGGACGTGAAGGTGGTCGACACCTCGCCCGAGCGGGCCGAGGAGATGGGACTGAAGTGGTCGTGGGAGCCCTTCAGCCTCTTCGAGCGGGACCCGGGCACGGCGCTGGACCCCGACACCGGCCGCCCCACCGCCAGCGCCACGCGCCGGCCGGTGATCGGCCGCTTCAGCCGAGCGCCCATCGGCGTGGATGCGGTGCTCAGCCTGATGGTGACACGCAAGGAGGCGCGCGTCCTGGCCTCCCCGCGCATCCAGGTGACGGACAACGACGACGCCAGCTTCTTCGTTGGCGACACCGTGCGCTCCCAGATCGTCACACAGGGCGGTATCAGCGGCACCACCGTGCAGATCTTCGAGTTCCCCATCGGCATCGTTCTGCTGGTGCGCCCGCGCGTCAACGAAGGCGGTGAGATCACGCTGCGCGTGCACCCGGTGGTGAGCACCATCACGGCGGTGGACCGCGAGACGGGCATTCCGCAGAGCAGCACACGGGAGGCCGAGACGACGGTGCGCGTGCGCGACGGCGAGACGCTGGTGATCGGCGGCCTCATTCGGGAGGAGATGACGAAGACGGTGCAGGAGGTCCCGCTGCTCTCCAAGCTTCCGCTCATCGGCGAGCTGTTCCGCAACCGCTCGACGAGCCAGAAGAACAGCGAGATCCTCGTCTTCATCACGCCGCGCATCGTGAAGTCGTAGCGCGGGCGGAGCGCCCGCGAACCGCGGAAGGCGGAGTTCGCGCTCATGACCGTTCGGCCTGGAGACATCTGGAAGATCGCGGCGCTGCTGGTTCTGATCGCCGGCGTAGCGGCCTATGGGGTCTGGAGCGTCCTGCAGCGGTCGCGCCCGCCGGCGCCGGCGCCGCAGACGCTGACGGCAGGCGCTCCCGCCGCTCCGTTCGGCACGCCCGCCGGGGTCGAGACCACACCTCGCGCGCAGCCGGGTATCGCGGACCTGGACGCGAACTCCCCGCCGCCTCCTGCCTCCACGCGCGACCCGTTCCGTCCGCCGGTTCCCACGGCGGTCGCGACGCCTCCCCAGGCGCCGGCCTACCGTGTGGGCGCACGGTCGCGCCGCACCGAGTCACCCCCCGTGTGGGCGCCGCCGCCGCTCCCGCAGCCGGGGGGTCCGCTCGGCCTCGCGCCGGCGGAAGTCGCCGCTCCGCCAGCGCCGGCGATCGAGCTGAAGGGGGTCATCGCGGGGGACCCCGCCATCGCGGTGGTTGCGGTAGAGGGGCAGACGACCTACCGGCAGGAAGGGGAACTCGTGGCGGGCGGCTGGAGCGTGGCGCGCATCAGCGAGGCGGGTGTGGTCATGAAGCGCGGCCGCACGAACCGCATTCTGCCGGTCGGGCATGCGATGCGGGCAGCCGACCCGAAGGCGCCGGACGCTCCCTCTCCGCCCGCCGCCGTCCCATCCCCCCGCCCAACGGAGCGCGCAGGCGCGGACCTCGCCGCGCCGTCCGCCAGCCGGCCCGGCCGTCCTCTGGAAGTCGAGCTGCCGGCCCCGCAGCCACCCACGGTGCGCGCCGCCCCAGCGTCCGGTCCACGGGTGCGCCGCTCGGTCCGGCGCCGTGGCCCGCGGACTGTGGTGCGCCCGCACTTCGCTGGCCGGAGGCTGTAGGTCGCCCGCTCCTTCGCGGGCCGGCCCTCCGCCCCGCGTCGCGCGGCGCCCCACCGTCTGTCAGCGTCGCCCTCACGCTCTCGCCGCCTGCCGCCGCGACGGGCGGCTTGATCGTGCGCTACCCGCAGAAATTCGGGGATTGCGCCGAGGCAGCCACACGTAACACGATGTGGCACGAGGTGTGCAATCTACCGCAGTGAGTTCTGCGGTCCGGAAGAGCCGCGGACGATGAGAGGGTGATATGCTGTCACGACGTTGCCGGCGCAGGCCGCGATGGGGCCTGCGGACTCTGTTCTTTGCTGCAGCGCTCGCGGCGCCGCTGTCGGCCGCCGCCGGGCCGAACCTTGGCAACACGTTCCAGCTACTGCGGGACGAGAAGCGGCTCATGATCGGCTACATCGGCGGCTCCGTCACGCAGGGTGACAACGCCACGAACTACGCGCTGAGCTGGCGTTCGCTGACGACGAAGTGGTTCCAGCAGCGCTACCCCGACGCCGAGGTCCGCGAGGTGAACGCCGCGCTGTCCGGCACGGGCTCCGACCTTGGCGCCATGCGCACCCGGCAGGACCTGCTCAGCGGAAACCCGGATCTGGTGTTCATCGAGTTCGCGGTGAACGACTACTACATGACCACCGAGCACGCCCAGCGCGGCGTCGAGGGCATCGTGCGCCAGATCCGCCGTCAGAACCCGCGGGCCGACATCGTGCTAGTCCAGGTGACGCGCACTGTCTGGGCCCCGGACTATGACGCGGGCCAGTTGCCCGTCCCCGTGCGAAACCAGATGCCCATCGCCAGCCGCTACGGGCTGCCGGTCGTGAACGTCGGCCAGGCGATCCACGAGCACATCCGCGCCACCGGGGCGTCCTACTCCGACTTCTTCAGCGACGTTGTGCACCCCAACAACGCGGGACATGCGCAGTACGCCGCAACGCTGCAGGCGTTCCTGGCCGACCGCGAGGCCGACGCGCCCGCCGGAAAGCGGGGCGTCCCGCCGCCGGTCGTGTCGTACCCGTTCGACTATGGCGCCATCGAGGACCCGCGGCCGTTCGCGAACGACGACTGGCAGTTCGACGATCTGCTGGTGGGACGGCTGACGCGGTCGCGACTGCGCTCCGACGTGATCGGCGCCTCGCTGACGTTCCCGTTTGAGGGAAGCGCCGCGGGGCTCTACTGGATCCTCGCGCCCGATGCTGGCGACATCCTCTGGAGCCTGGACGGCAGCGCGCCCAGGAAGGCGTCCGCCTACCTCGCCGGCGCCAATCCGCGCTGGGGCTATCTCTGGTTCGCCGACACACTGGGCGCCGGCCCGCACGAACTCACGCTCACGGTCGCCCAGGGCAACCCCGCCTCCCGTGGCAACATGGTGCGCATCGCTGGCTTCTTGACGAACCGCCATCCGGTGCCGGAGCCCGGCGCGCTTGCCCTCCTGGGCGCCGCGGGGCTGGCAGCGGCCTTCGTGGGCCTTCGGCGGACCCGCACCGCCTGAAGGCCTCTCCCACCGCCAGGGCGCGTTCCCCGGCGCGCCCTGGCGGTGACACCTGGCCTCGGTCCGGACGCCGGCGAGCCGGCCTGCCCGGTCGGCCGCGCCTGACGGCCTATCCGTTGATCGTCCAGCCGCGACGGTAGGTCTTCCGCAGGAGAGCGTTGGCCTCCGCGCTGTCGGTCACGCGTCCGGCAGCCCCATCGTACGCGATCTTCTTTCCGGCGCGGTAGGCGACCAGGCCGAGCAGGAGCTGCTCGATCATGTTGCCGCTGTACTC
>Ga0272446_1005346_pt1 | contig 14272 bp, 12 predicted proteins | sample YNPCB0061_FD_194587 | JGI IMG/M metagenome (GOLD analysis project Ga0272446, IMG submission 194587) | Hot spring microbial mat communities from Yellowstone National Park, WY, United States - YNP-CB-006-1 | ecosystem: Environmental > Aquatic > Thermal springs > Hot (42-90C) > Sediment | place...
ACCTCGAAATCGAGAGCCTGAAGCACCTGAAGCCGACCTTCCACGGCGACACGATCCGGGCCGAGACGACGGTGCTGGACAAGAAGGAGACCTCCGACGGGACGCGCGGGATCGTGACGGTGGAGACGCGGGGGTTCAACCAGCGGGGCGAAGAGGTGTGCTACTTCCGCCGGAAGGTGATGGTTCCGAAGCGCCCGGCGGGGGGGTAGGATGGCGGGCGGCATGGCCGCCCAACCGAACGCGCAGAAGCTCCCGTTCACGCTGCAGCCGGGCGAGCAGGTGCTCGCCTTTGTCCGGCGGCACTGGCTGTACTTCTCGCTCAAGATAGCCGGGGTCGTGCTGGCCGGGCTGGGGGGCACCGCACTGGGCATCGCCGCCGTTGTCATGACCTTCGGCTTCGATGGCCTGCCGGGGGTAATTGTCGGCGCGGTCATCGCTGCATGGGCGGTCTACTGGGCAGTGCGCGCCTACTTCACGTGGTACCGGTACCAGAACGATATCTGGGTGGTGACGAACCAACGGCTGGTCGATTCGCTCAAACGGCACTGGTTCCACCACCAGATGGCCTCGACGGACCTGGTCGACGTCGAAGACCTCCGGGTGGAGCGCCACGGCATACTTGAGACGGTGTTCGATTTCGGCGACGTGCAGTGCCAGACGGCCGGAGTTGTGCAGAACTTCGTCCTCTCGGGGATCCCGCAGCCGGCGCGGTTGCTCGCGGTGGTGGACGGGGCGCGGGATGCGGCGCGGCGCTCGCTGGGGCCGGCGGACACGGTCCGCTGACACGCGGATTACCGCTCCGTGATGACGGCGGGCGGCGGGACAGGTAGCCTCTCGGCATGGCAACCCGACGGCAGGTCCTCGCGGGGCTGGGGCTTGGGCTGGCGCTGCCGCTGCCGGCCTTAGCCCGCTTTGCGTGGGGCGCGCGGACGGCCGGCAGGGCCGCCGAACGGCAGTCGGCGCTGCCGCATCGTGTTGTGCTGCCTTCGGTCGGGACCGATGGGCCGCGCCCAGAGGTGCGGCTCTCATTCCGCACCCCGTACCAGGGCGGCGCCGTCTACCTGGAGGTCCGGCATGCAGTTTCGGGGAGCGCGCGGATTTTCGGGCGGACGTCGCCGCTGAGCTGGGGGCCGGCCGGCGTCGAGGGGTTCGTGGGCATTGCCGTCCTGGACCCGCCGGGACCGGCCACGCTCGAGGTCACTGCGACCGACGTGGCCGGCGGGACCTTCCGGTTCGCCGAACCGATCACCGTGCGGGCAACGCAGTGGACCTCCGACGACATCTGGCTGCCGCCGCCGGATCCGAACGCACCGCCGCCGAAGGAGCCGCCCCTGGAGCCGGAGCAGCCGCGGCTGGATGCGCTGTACGCCGCGGTAACCCCGAGACAGTGGACCCTGCCGTTCATCATTCCCATCGAGCTCGGCGGGGACGTTTGGGTCAGCGGGTACTTCGGGGAGCAGCGGTCGTTCAACGGCGGGCCGCGCACGGGCCACCACGGCGGGACCGACATCGCCGCGCCGGCGGGCACGCCGGTCCGTTCGACGAACCACGGTACGGTCGTGATGTCGGAGCTGACGCTGGTGCGGGGCAACCTGGTGGTGGTGGACCACGGCGGCGGGATCCTGTCGTGCTACGGACATCTTTCGGAGCGGACCGTTGCAGCTGGGCAGACGGTGCGGCGCGGGGAGGTCGTGGGGCGCGTGGGCTCGACAGGGCTTTCGAGCGGCCCCCACCTCCACTGGGAGCTGAGCGTGGCCGGGGTACTGGTCGACGGCCTGCGCTGGCTGGACGGAACCCAGGGATTCTAGGTTCGTCGGTTGGTCCGGAGGGGAACGGCGCGGGCGGCTCGACGTGGGCCGCACGCTTGCGGGACGGTGAGGCGGATGGCACGCTGATGGCGAGGGAAACGCAGGCGCGGGACCGCCTGCTGGAGCAGAGCCCGGGGGCCGGCAATGCCGCCAGAAAGGCACGATTGCAGGGCATGAATCTCGCGCAGCGCCTGGCAATTCTCACCGCGATTATGACCGTCGTCCTCATCGGCGTCGGGGCGTTCGTCCGGGCGACCGGCTCGGGGCTTGGATGCCCGGACTGGCCGCTCTGCCACGGGCAGCCCGTGCCGCCGGGCCACCAGGAGGCCTGGATCGAGTTCTCCCACCGGTTCGTGGCCTCGATCGTCGGGCTGCTGGTCATCGCCGTCGCGGCGGCGGCGTGGAAGTACTACCGGCACGTGCCTCTGATCGTGTGGGTGGCGACCGCCACGGTTCCGCTGGTCGGCTTCCAGGGGCTCCTCGGGGCAATTACGGTGGTGCGCGAGCTGCCGCCGGAGATTGTCGCGACGCACCTGGTGACGGCGATGGTCGTGCTGGCGTGCATTACGCTGGTCGCCGTCGCGATGTGGATGGAGGACGAGCGGCACCGGGAGACGGTCGGGCGGTTCCGGGAAGCGGCGCGGGTGCCGGGCGCGTGGGCGCTGGCGGGGCTCGGCTGGCTGGCAGTGACGTTCTGGGTCGGCGGGTACATGGCCGAAAGCGGGGCGAGCACGGCCTGCTCGGGCTGGCCGCTCTGCAACGGCGGGGTGCTGCCGGGCGCCGATGACCAGGAGATTACCCATATGCTGCACCGGTACCTCGCAGGGGCGTTCGTCTTCTTCGTGGTGCCGGCCCTGGTAACGGCGTGGCGGCGACGAGGTCAGCTCCCGTGGGCGCGCCCGTACGTTGCTGCGCTCGGCGGGCTGTACGCGATGCAGGTGCTGGTCGGCGCGCTGAACGTCTGGTACACCTTCCCGGACCCGCTGACGGTTGCCCACACAGCGATTGCAGCGTGCATTTGGGGGGTGCTTGCGGCCGGGGCTGCGCTGGGCTTCTACCAGCCTTACCGGGCAGCGGCTGCGCGGCCGCTGCCGCGGGCTGAGGCGCCGGCATGACGGCTGAGCTGGTGTTCCCGGCACGGGCATCGCTGACGACAACGGTCCGCAACTACATCACGCTGACCAAGCCGCGTGTCATCTCGCTGCTGCTGGTGACGACGGTGCCGGCGATGGTGGTGGCGGCGGGAGGCTGGCCGGGGACCTGGCTCGTGCTGGCGACGCTCATCGGTGGAACGGCGTCAGCGGCGGGAGCGAACGTCATCAACTGCTGGTACGACCGGGACATCGACGCCATCATGCGGCGGACGCGGGAGCGTCCCACCGTAACGGGGGCCATCCCGCCCGGGCATGCGCTCGCCTTCGGCATCGCGCTCGGCACGGGGGCGTTCTTTTTCCTGTGGGCAACTACGACGTTCGCGGCGGCGGTGCTGGCGCTGACGGCACTGCTGTTTTACGTCTTCGTGTACACCATCTGGCTGAAGCGGCGGACGCCGCAGAACATCGTCATCGGCGGGGCAGCCGGGGCGTTTCCGCCGGTTGTCGGCTGGGCGGCGGTGACGGGCGATGCTCCGCTGGCAGCCTGGGTGATGTTCGCCATCGTGTTCTTCTGGACGCCGCCGCACTTCTGGGCGCTCTCCCTCCGGCTCGAAGGCGACTACTCGCGGGCGGGCGTCCCTATGCTGCCGGTGACGGACGGCCCGGAGCGGACGCGGGTCGAGATCTTCCGGTACGCCGTGCTGCTGATCCCGGTGACGCTGCTCCTGGCCCCGGCTGCGGGGCTCGGGTGGGTTTACGCGTCGGCGGCGGCCGTCCTGGGGGGGTGGTTCGCCTGGGTCACGTGGCGGTTATGGCGGCGCCCGGCATCGATTGCGCCAATTCGGGTCTACAAGATTTCGATGCTCTACCTCGCACTGCTGTTCGTGGCGATGGGGGTCGACGCGGCCCTCTAGCGACCCTTCGGGGGCTGCAGTGAACGGTCCCGGGGCCCGGGCGAGGCTGTGCGAGGGGGTGCGTTTGCGTGCCGCGCACGTTTCCGAATGCGATTCGCGACAGGCTGACAATGGCCGTTCGTTCCATCCTCGGGGGCCGCATTTCCGTTCCTTGACAGGGCAGGGGGCCGGGTCTATAACCAGTTTGCGACGCCGTTCACAACCGAAACCCCGGCGCGGAGTGTGCCCGCGCGGGTGAATGCGACGGGTCGGGAGGGGGAGTCAGGAGCATGCCGTCAACCGGGAAACTGCGAGTTATTCGCCGCACCAGCCTGATCGTCAGCGCAGCGCTCCTGGCCATCGCAACGATTAGCCCCGCCCTTGCCGGATGGGGGATGCCCACCCCGATTACCGACCAGGCGCAGCGCATCCAGGACCTGTGGGTTTTCACGCTGATCATCGCCGTGGCCGTGTTCTTCGGCGTCGAAGGCGCGCTGCTGTACGCCATCATTCGCTTCCGGAAGAGGAGCGACGAACTTCCGAAGCAGACGCACGGCAGCATGGCGCTGGAGATTGTGTGGACGTCGATCCCGGTGCTCATCGTCATCGCGCTCTTCTCCTATTCGTTCATCGTGCTGCGGGACGTCGAGAAGAAGGCACCGGAAAATGCCCTAACCATCGATGTGACGGGCTTCCAGTTCTCCTGGGAGTTCGGGTACAGCCTGAACGACCTGGGGCGGAACTCCGACCCGAACGCCAGCGGGAAGTTTTCGATTCTCGGCACGGCGGCAAAGGAGCCGACGTTTGTCATCCCCGTTGGCGAACCGGTGGAATTCCGGCTCAAGTCCAACGACGTGATTCACTCGTTCTTTCTTCCGAACTTCCACTACAAGCTGGACGTGATACCCGGGCGGGATAACCGGTTCGTGATCACGGCGAAGGAGACGGGCGAGTTTACCGGGCAGTGCGCGGAGCTCTGCGGACTCAATCATGCGTTGATGCGGTTCCACGTTCGGGTGGTGGACCGCAACGAATTCGACAAGTGGGTAGCGGAACAGGCGGCTGCGAACGGGCTGTCGGTCCGCCAGCCGTGAGGCACATGACGTACGTTCGGCGCCGGGACGAGGCCCGGCGGGTAGACATCAAGAAGACCAAAGGAGCCCGGGAGGAAGCATGACCAGCATCGCAATCCCACGACCGGCGTATGCCGAACGGCCCTGGATCCTCGACTGGTTGACGACGGTCGACCACAAGAAACTCGGGATCCTCTACCTCTACACGACGTTGTTCTTCTTCGCCGTGGGCGGCATCCTTGCGCTGCTGGTGCGGACGCAGCTGGCGGTGGCGGACAACACGTTCGTGAACAACGACGCGTACAACCAGATCTTCACGATGCACGCGTCGGCGATGCTCTTCCTGTTCATCATCCCGGTGTGGGCGGGCTTCGGGAACTACATCGTCCCGCTGCAGATCGGCGCCACGGACATGGCGTTTCCGCGCATCAACGCGCTCTCGTTCTGGCTGATTCCGCCGGCCGGGCTTCTGATGTTCTCCGGCTTCCTCTTCGGCGGCGCTTCGAATGTGGGCTGGACGGCGTACAGCCCACTCGCGCGGGGCACCGGCGTGGGGCTCGACCTCTGGATTATCGCGGTCATCATCCTCGGCGTGTCGTCGACCATCGGCGCAGCGAACTTCATGGTGACGATGTTCCGGATGCGCGCGCCGGGGATGACGATGTTCCGGATGCCGATTTTCTGCTGGACGATGCTGGTCACCGCGGTGCTCCAGCTCCTGGCGACCCCGGTGCTGGCCTCGGGGCTGGCGATGCTGTACATCGACCGGAACTTCGGCGGTTCGTTCTTCGATCCGAACGGGGGCGGGAACGCGGTCCTCTGGCAGAACATCTTCTGGTTCTACTCGCACCCGGCCGTCTACATCATGATTCTCCCCGGCATGGGCATCATCTCGGAAATCCTGCCCGTGTTCGCGCGGAAGCCGCTGTTCGGCTACAAGGCGTTCGTCTTTGCGACGATGGGGATCGGCGGCCTGGGCTTCAGCGTGTGGGCGCACCACATGTTCACGACGGGCGCGGTGCTGAAGCCGTGGTTCGGGTTCATGACGTTCATGATCGGCGTCCCGACGGGCGTCAAGATGTTCAACTGGCTGGGCACGCTCTGGCGGGGCTCGATTACGTTCGAGGCGCCGATGCTGTTCGCGCTCGGCTTCCTGAGCATGTTCCTCATCGGCGGGATCAACGGGACGTTCTCGGCTGCGGTGCCGGTCGACTTCGCGATTCACGACACGTACTTCGTCGTCGCGCACATCCACTACGTGCTGTTCGGCGGGGCCGTCTTTGCGGTGTTCGCCGGTTTGTACTACTGGTTCCCGAAAATCTGGGGCAGGCGGCTCGATGAACGCCTGGCGCGGATCCACTTCGCGCTGCAGTTCATCGGGTTCAACCTCGCGTTCTTCCCAATGCACCTGCTCGGCCTGGACGGGATGCCGCGGCGGATTGCGACCTACTCGGCGAGCAGCGGGTGGGAGACGCTGAATCTGATTTCGACCATCGGCGCGTTCCTCATCGGCGTCGCCATGATTCCGTTCATCATCAACGTGGTGATGGCCTTCATGCGGCCGAAGGACCAGCCGAACGACCCGTGGCAGGGGAACACGCTGGAGTGGTGGACGAGCTCGCCGCCGCCCGTGCACAACTTCGATGACCTGCCGGAAGTGCACTCCGAGCGGCCGCTCTGGGATCTGCGCCACGGCAAGGCGGCCCATTAATCGGGGCCGAAGGTCCATCGCTCACACGGGCAAAGCAGGGGAGACTGGAGAGGTTCCATGGCAGCACACGCGGTCGCCACGCAGCAGAAGCAGGGCCTGAGCAATGGGATGCTCGGCTTCATCCTCTTCCTCGCGTCGGAGGTGATGTTCTTCGGCGGTCTGTTCGCCGCCTACTTCATCGCCCGGGCCGACGCCAGGGAGTGGCCGCCGGAGTACCTGCTCACGCCGGAGCAGGTGGCGGCCGGAGTCAAGCTCGAGGTGGAGTTCTGGCTGCCGTTCATCGCGACGATCCTGCTGGTCACGAGCTCAGTGACCATCCAGCTCGCGGTCTTCTCGATTCAGCGGGGGAACCGCTCGGGCCTGATCCGCTGGACGTTTGTCTCGATCGTGCTCGGCCTCGTGTTCCTCATCATGCAGATGTATGACTACAGCCAGCTCCATTTCGGGGTCGGCGACACGATTTACGGGACCACGTTCTACACGCTGACGGGCTTCCACGGGTTGCACGTCGCGGGCGGCATTATCTTCATGGGCATCATCCTGGCGCGCTCACTCGCCGGGCAGTTCACCGCAGCGAACCACGAAGCCGTCGAGGCGTGCTCGTTCTACTGGCACTTCGTCGACGTGGTGTGGCTTGCGCTGTTCACCACGCTGTACATCATTCCGTAAGCACCACAGGCGCGAAATCCAGGGGGGAGAGAGCACCGAATGGACCACCAGGCAAACGCACACGGCGACCACCACGACGTCCACCTGCCGGATCCGAGCATCTGGCCGCTCGTCGTCGGGGTTGCCGCGCTCTTCCTCGGCGCCGCGCTGATCTACTGGTCGCGCGTTAACGACCAGACGTTTGCCGGTCCGCTCCTGGGTGCAGCGATCGTTTCGACGCTGATCGCCGTCTTCGGCTGGGCCTATGAAGACGGGCAGATGCGGAAGAAGGCGGCGATGGGCGGTCATGGCCAGGCCGCGCCGACGCGGTATACGCAGGTCGTGACCTTCGCGCTCGCCGAAGGCAAGCTGGAGCAGGCGCGGAAGTCCGGCATCATCCATGACCTCGAAAGCAGCGACAACCAGCTGCGCGACCTTGACGGGTTCCAGGACCTCCGGATCATCGTCTCGCCGGCGGCAACGGGGCCGTCGCAGGTGCTGGTCGAAACGACGTGGTCGGACCGGGAGGGCCTGGCGACCTATGAGGAGACGCGGCAGACGATGCTGGACATCATTGCCCGGCATACGGACGAAGTGGTCCCGGGGACAGTCCAGGTGTTCGACATGGAGGTCATCCGGGACACGAAGGACGTGACCTTCCGCTTCGGGACCGGTGCCGCGTTCACGGTCATCGCAGCGCTGATGCTGGGCGGGTTCATGGTCGGGGCCGGTCTCAACCTGTTTGCGAGCGAGTCCACAGGGACCGGCGGCGGCGGCGCAGCCACGCCGGCACCCGTCGGGGACCCCTTCCGGGTGGTCGCGACGGACAACAAGTTCGACAAGAAAGAGATTGTGGCCGGACCGAACGCGGAAATCACGATTACGCTGGTCAACCGGGGCCGCGCGAAGCACAACATTCACTTCCTCGACAAGAAGGGCGGGCAGACGCTGGCTCCCGGCGCCGAGGCCGCCATCATTGACGGCGGGATGGAGACCAAGGTCACGTTCACAACTCCTGGTCCCGGAGACTACTACTTCCTCTGTGACGTCCACCCCGACCAGATGAACGGGACGTTCAAAGTGGTGGAGGGGGGCCCGACCGGGTCCGGCGGTGCGGCTTCAGGCGGCGGGTAGTGCAGCAGCCAGTCTGACGTCGGCTTGTGCGAGGCCACCGCAAGCGCGGTGGCCTTTCCCTTTTCGCGAGGGGGAGGGGGGTGCCCCGGCCGCCCGGCCGAGCGGGCCGGGAGCCTACTCGAAGACACCTTCAGCCATGAGGTTGACGAACTCCTCGTCGGAGAGGCCGACGACCTGCTTGAAGACGTACTCATTGTGCTCGCCGAGGAGCGGGGCGGGCCGGGTCAGTTCGGCGGGCGTCTTCGAGAGCTTGAAGGCGGGCGAGTCGTAGGTGCGAAGCCCCATCCGGGGGTGTTCGAGCTTCCAGTAGTGGCGGCGGTGGGCGAGCTGCGGGTCGGCGTGTATCTCTTCGGGGGACTGGACGATGCCGCAGGGAACCCCGAACGACTGAAAGAGCTGGACCACCTCTTCGGTGGTGTATTTCCGGACGGGCGGGCCCTCGAATCCCTCTTCGACCTGGAGGGCGGCCTCGCTGGGAAGCCGGGTAAAGTCCTCGAACCAAAAGGTGAGATGCCGGTCGATCTCCTTCTGCTCGTTGATGCGCTGCCAGCGGCGGCGCATGCGCTCCATGTCGCACCACTCGGGGCGGCCGAGCGCGGCTTTGAGCCCTTCCCAGTGCTTTTCGGTCTCGCAGGCGATCACGACCCAGCGGCCGTCGCGGCAGCGGTAGGCGTTGTGGGGGGCCGCCTCGAGGTCGTGGTTGCCCAGGCGGGTTTGCTCATGGCCGTTGACGGTCCAGTCGAGGATGGCCGTCCAGAGACCATGGATGGCGGCTTCGAACTGGGAAAAATCGATGTACTGGCCCTGTCCCGTCCGGCGCCGGTAGTCGAGCGCCGCGATGAGGGCGATGGCGGCGAAATGCGGGACGAGGAAGTCGGTGTAGGCGACGCCGGTGCCGATGGGCGGGCCGTCCTCCCAGCCGGTGAAGTGGTTGAAGCCGGCGGCAGCCTGGAGGACGTGTCCGTAGCCTGCGTAGTGCGCCCACGGGCCGGTCTGTCCGTAGAGGGGCATGGAGATCATGATGACGTCGGGGCGGATTTGCCGGACCGATTCGTAGTCGAAGCCGAAGCGGGCCATGGTCCCGGGCGTGTACGACTCGGTGACGACGTCGCAGTGGGCGAGGAGGCGGCGAACGAGGTCTGGGCCCTTTGGGTGCTTGAAATTGACGGTGACGCCGAGCTTCGAGCTGTTGAAGTTCGCGAAGTAGCCGGAGCCGTCGAGGTCGGGGACATCATCGACAAAGGGACCGGCGCGGCGGAGGGTCTCGGGGTAGGTGGCGCTTTCAATGCGGATGACTTCGGCGCCGTGGTCGGCGAGATACTTTGAGACAAGCGGGCCAACGCCGACCCAGGCAAAATCGGCGACGCGGATGCCTTCGAACGGCTTCTTGAGCGGCGGAGGGGGTTGTTCGGGCACGGTCAGATCACCATCCTGAGGCGGAGCCGGCGGAGCTCCTGGGGTTCGAGCCCGAGGAGCCCGCAGTACACCTCTTCGTTATGTTCGCCGAGATGCGGGGCGCGGCCGCGCTGCTGCCATGGAGTGGCAGACAGGCGGAAGGGCGCGCCGGGGTAGGTGAACGACTGGCCGATGTCCTCGTGGGCGACGCGGACCCAGTAATCCCGGGCTGCGAGCTGCCTGTTTTCGACAATCTCGCGGGGGCTGAGGACGGGCGCCCATCCCGCACCCCGGCGCTGCGCTTCTTCGACCAGCGCCTCTTTCTTCCGCGTGCGGCAGAAGGCAGCCATGGTGGCTTCGACGTACTCCCGGTCTTCGGGGGAGAGCGGCTGGCCAGAGGTGAGGCGGGCGCGCCATTCGGAGGCATCGAGGCCGCGGGCTTCGCCATGCTCGGCGAGCCAGTCGATAATCGCGTTGGCGTTGGGCCCGATGAGGCCGCCGGCCTGCAGGGCTGCGACCCAGCCGTCGGCGGTCTCGAACAGGTAGCGGGCCGTGCGGACACCGGCAGAGTTCCGGTAAAGGCCGGGGCCCGAGGCGTTGACCCGGCGGATATCCCAGGTCTGCTGCGCATTGTCCATCGCGTTGGCGACGGCCTCCTGCATCGAGACATCGACGTGCTGGCCGATGCCGCCGTTCACCCCGCGGGCGTACAGCGCGACGAGCGCGCCGACCATCGCCTGGACGTTGACCTGGGTGTCGGCCTGGGGGACGCTGGTGCGAACGGGGCCGCGTTCGGGGTCGCCGTTGAGGTACATGAGGCCGCCCATGGCGGCGCCGACGATGTCGGTGGCGTGCCAGCGGGCGTAGGGGCCATCCTGCCCGAAGCCGGTGATGGAGACGAGGATGGCGGAGGGGTTGATGCGTTCGATCGTCGGGTAATCGAGCCCGAGGGCAGCAGCCTCGCCGGGCATGGTGGTCTCGATGATGATGTCGGAGATGGCAACGAGGCGGTGGAAGAGTTCGCGACCGGCCTCCAGCCTGAGCTGGAGGGTGATGGAGCGTTTCCCGGCGTTCATCGTCCACCAGAAGAGGCTGGTTTCGGTTCCGGCCTCGTTGCGGAAGAAGGGTGCATGCTGCCTGCCGGGGTCGCCGTCGCGCGGGGGCTCGACCTTGATGACGTCGGCGCCGAGTTCGGCAAGGAGCCGGGCGCCGAGCTGGCCCTTTTCGTCGGCGAGGTCGAGGACGCGGTAGCCGGCGAGCGGCCCGGAGGGATGCGGAAGCGGAACTGGGGGCCGTTCGGGGTTCATAGCCGAGTTCTACCGGGTGCTGCGCCGGCGTTCAAACGGCAGTGGAGAGCACGGCGGGGAGTTCGAGCTCGACGTTCTCAAAGCCGCTTTCGAGGCCTTCTTCGATGCGCTCGCGGAGGAGGTCGAGCCCCCAGCGCTTCGCCGCAGAGATGATGGCGACGTTGCGGGGCGGTGCCCCGGCCCCGAGGATGATCGCCCGGGCTTCGTCGTAGTCGGCGACGGGGCGGCCATCCTCGTGGCGGAGGAGGTCGACCTTGTTGAGGGCGAGGAGCTGCGGTTTCCGGTCGACGCCGAGTTCGCGCAGGGTGGCCTCGACGGTCTGGACGTGCTGGTAGGCGTTGGGGTGGGAGATATCGACGACGTGGAGGAGGAGGTCGGCGTCCTCGAGCTCTTCGAGCGTGGCGCGGAAGGCCGCGACCAGCTGGGTAGGGAGCTTCTGGATGAAACCGACGGTATCGGTCAGGAGGACGATTTCGCCGGAGGGGAGCGAAATGCGGCGAGTGACCGGGTCGAGCGTGGCGAAGAGCTTATCCTCGGCGAGGACGTCGGCGCCGCTGAGGGCGCGCATGAGGGTGGACTTGCCGGCGTTGGTGTAGCCGACGAGCGCGACGACGGGGACGTTGTTGCGGGCGCGGCGGCGCCGGTAGAGTTCGCGCTGGGTGCGGACCTCCTCGAGGTCGCGGCGGATCTTGGCGATGCGGTTGCGGATGAGGCGGCGGTCGGTCTCGATCTGGGTTTCGCCGGGGCCGCGGGTGCCGATGGCGCCTTCCATGCGTTCGAGGTGGGACCACTGGCCGGCGAGGCGAGGCAGCAGGTACTGGTGCTGGGCGAGTTCGACCTGCAGCCGGCCTTCGCGGGTCTGGGCCCGGGTCGCGAAGATGTCGAGGATGAGGGCGGTGCGGTCGATGACCTTGACGCCGAGCGCCTTTTCGAGGTTTCGCTGCTGCGAGGGCGAAAGTTCATCGTCGAAGATGACGACGTTCGCGCCGTGTTCGCGGATGGCCTCGACGATCTCCTGAACCTTGCCGCTGCCGATGTAGGTTGCGGGGTTGGGATGGTCGAGCCGCTGGGTGAAGCGGGCTACGACCTCGGCGCCGGCGGTCCGGGCGAGCTCGGCGAGCTCATTGAGCGATTCGTCGGCGGGCAGAAGGGCGCCGGGGACGTCGGCGGCGACGAGGATGGCGCGGTCGGGTGCGGGTGCAGTCTGGTGGAGCGCTCGTGGCATCTGCCTCTAGCGTACCGCCCGCGGGGAGGCGCTGCGAGGGTTTTTCCTCAGCGCTTTGCAGACCACTCCTCGAGGCGGCGCATCCCCTCTTCGAGCCGGTCGTCGGGTGTCGTGACCGACAGGCGGATGTAGCCCTCGCCGTTGAGCCCGTAGCCGCGGCCGGGGGTCACGACGACGCCGGTTTCGTCGATGAGGCGGGCGGCGTAGTCGGCGCTGGTGATGCCATCGGGGAGTTTCGCCCAGACGTAGAGGGAGGCCTTTGGCACATCGACTTCGAGGCCGCACTTGCGGAGGACTTCGACGATGCGGTCGCGGCGGCGCTGGTAGATGCGGTTGTGCTCCTCGATGCAGTCCTGGGGGCCGTCGATGGCAGCGATGGCCATCTTCTGGATGGCCTGGGGGATGCCGCTATCGAGGTTGGACTTGACGCGCATGAGGGCGTCGACCATCTGGGCGTTGCCGACGACCATGCCGATGCGCCAGCCGGTCATGTTGTAGGCCTTCGACCAGGAGTTGAATTCGACGGCGACGTCCTTTGCGCCGGGGACCTGGAAGATGGTCGGGGGGTTGTAGCCGTCGTAGGCGACGTCGCAGTAGGGGTTGTCGTGGAGGATGGCAACGTCGTACTTCTTCGCCCAGGCGACCGCCTTTTCGAAGAACTCGAGTGAGGCGACGGCTCCCGTGGGATTGTTCGGGTAGTTGAGCCAGAGGACCTTCGCGCGGCGGGCGACGTCGTCGGGGATGGCGTCGAGGTCGGGGAGCCAGCCATTCTCGCGCTTGAGGTCGAGGCGGTAGCATTCGCCGCCGGCGAACATGGTGCCGATCTCGTAGACCGGGTACGCCGGGTCGGGAACGAGGGCGATGTCGCCGGGGTCGATGAAGCAGAGGGCGATGTGGCCGATGCCCTCTTTCGAGCCGATGAGGGGGAGGGTCTCCTTCATCGGGTCGAAGGAGACCTCGAAGCGGCGCTGGTAGTAGCGGGCGATCGCTTCGCGGAGCTCTGGGAGCCCCTCGGATTCGGGATAGCGGTGGTTCACCGGGTCCTCGGCGGCCTGGTGGAGGGCATCGAGGATGTGGCGCGGCGTGGGCAGGTCGGGGTCGCCGATGCCGAAGGTGACGATATCGACGCCCTGGGCGCGCTTTGCGGCGATTTTCTTCGAGATTTCGGCGAACAGGTAGGGCGGGAGCGCCTCGACGCGGCGGGCGAGCTTCATGCGGGTGTCCTGGGTGCAGGGTTGGCGCGCGGCCGCGGCTCCGGGGCGGCGCCGGGCGCGAACGGGGTCGATCCTACCACGGGCAGGCGTTAGGGCCGCGGATGCCGGCGCTTATGTATACCATTCGGCATCGAAGACGCGGACGGCGGGACCAGTCATGAACACGGAGCCGGCGCCATCCCACTCGAGGATGAGGTCGCCGCCGGGCATGTGGTCGACGATGCGGTCGCCGGTGAGGCCGCGCAGGCGGGAGGCGGCGGCCACGGCCGAGGCGCTGGTGCCGGAGGCGAGGGTGATGCCCGAGCCGCGCTCCCAGACGCGGTGGCGGACCTCGCCGGGGCCGAGCACCTGGACGACCTGGAAGTTGACGCGCTTCGGGAAGAGGGGGTGATGTTCGACGAGCGGGCCGATGCGCTCGAGCGGGAACTCGGCGGGGTCGGTCTGCACGTAATGGATGGCGTGGGGATTGCCCATGCTGACGAGCGTGAGGCGGAGGTCGACGCCGTCGACGGTGAGGGGGAGGTCGATGACTGGACCGGACCCTTCGACGGCGGCCGGGAGGTCAGCAGGATCGAAGCTGGGCGGCCCCATATCGACACGAGCCGCGGTGACCACGCCGTTTTCGCGGAAGACAGCGAGCGTTTTGATCCCGGCGAGCGTCTCGACGGTGACCTCGTCGCGGTCGGCCGGGACGAGCCCCTCTTCGATGGCGAACTTCACGAGACAGCGGATGCCGTTGCCGCACATCTCGGCTTCGGAGCCGTCGGCGT
>Ga0272446_1005348_pt1 | contig 14266 bp, 13 predicted proteins | sample YNPCB0061_FD_194587 | JGI IMG/M metagenome (GOLD analysis project Ga0272446, IMG submission 194587) | Hot spring microbial mat communities from Yellowstone National Park, WY, United States - YNP-CB-006-1 | ecosystem: Environmental > Aquatic > Thermal springs > Hot (42-90C) > Sediment | place...
TTTGACTGCCCCCACCCGCATTAAGTTGTGGGTGACAGCTCAAGGGAAAAGCGAAGCAACGCGGCTTCAGCCCGTTGCGTAGCATCCTTTGGGAATCCCCTCTCTTTCAAGGAGGGGAGAAGTCAAATCCACCCAGCCAAGAGAATCATCCGCCCTACCCGCCGGACTTCCCTGATCTCACCTTGGCGATCGCAGGGTTAACAGAGCGCTTTGCTGACATTAGCGATCGCGTGGTTCCGATTGACTTTACCTTGGAGGAAGATGGCTACACACCGCTGTTCTACGGGTTTGAATCCTTAGCAGCAACCCTAGAAACTGTGCTGCCCAAGGCAGAGGCTCATATGCTGCGGCAGCTGGTGGTGCACTCAGACCTTGGCGATCGCCTTGCCCCACTCTATCGCCAAGTGGGACGGCGTTACATTGCGCCCTTTGCGGTGATGGCGGGCACCCTCTCAGCGGTACCCTTTCCCTTTGCCACGATGCCGGTCTTGGTAGCAGTGCAGGTGGTGATGGTGATTCTGCTCGGGCAGCTGTACGGTCAAACGCTGTCACCATCGCAAGCTGGGGGAATTTTAACCACGATTGGCGGTGGGTTTGTCGCCCGCTTGATCGGTCAGCAGTTGATTAAGTTCGTTCCTGGGGTGGGGTCGGTGCTCGCTGCCTCCTGGGCTGCGGCCTATACTTGGGCATTGGGAGAGGCAGCCTGCGTCTATTTTGGTGATCTCATGGGAGGGAAAACCCCGGATCTGGAACGGATTCAGCAGGTGTTACAGGACACCCTCACCTCGGCAAAACTCAACCTAACCAGGTCTTAGAAAATTCCATCATTGCTGGCATCGAGATTGGCCGTTAGCGCGGTTTTGGGGGTCCAGCGGATCTCGCCATCCCTGCCGACAATAAAATAGGGAATATTTTTTTGCTGTAGGGCTGTACTGATCTGTGGTGCCAGCCGTGCCTGACTAAAAATAATCGCTTTAGGCTGAATGTGCTCTAACAGTTGCAGGTCAAACCGACGCCCCCACCACCAGAGAACATCCGGGGTAGCGACAGGGGCACCCCTCAACCAGTGGTGCTGGTCAGCGGCAGGATCGCTAATAAATAACCAATCACTGCGACCAAGGTTGAACCGAAGAATCGCAGGATCGGCTCGTTGTACTGTAATCTCAACGTTCCCCAAGCGGCTCGGTTGCTGGGGCAGCAAAGTGTGGTGTTCAACGGGTAGGGCTGCCAGCATTTGCTGATAGGCAGGGTCGCTGTTGGCCGTGGCCACGGTAGTGAGGCGACGCAGGGGGGTGGTGGCATGAACGTCAAGCCAGTTCTGGGATCGGCGATCGCTGGCAATCGCCCAATCAATTCGGTTAATGCCCTCTTGGGCTAAAAATGCGGTCAAAACATGGGGGTCCCCAGCATTGAGGGCGATCGTCCCCGCCGGTTGCTGAATGACCAACATCGGCACACGGGTTGTAGCTAAGACAGTGGCTTGAAACAGCATCTGCTGGCGGATGAGGAAGGGCAGTACCACGAGGGCTAACCCAACGGTAAAGACGGCAAGCCAGCGGTGTTGCCACCATGGGTGCCACCACACCAGCACGATTAGGGCATACAGCACCACCACTTGTCCCCAGCCGAGGGTGCCCAACGCAATGGTTGCGCCCGGCCATTGGCCAATGTGCTGCACGAACCAGACCAATAGCTCCGTTGGCCAGTAGAGCACGGTGGCAATGCCAGCTCCAATCGTTGGCAGGAGTAACGCGCCAAGGGCACTGATGAAACCGCCGACGGTCAGCATGACGAGGAGAAAGGTCGTGAGGACATTGGCAAGGAGACCATATACGGGAAAGACACCAAAAATTGCTAGGGATAGGGGAAAAACCCAAATCGTCGCCGCCAAAGGAACAGCTAGCGGATTCCGGAGGACTCCGGGGCACCAGTCAAGGCGATCGCTAATGGGTTGGCTACTAACAATCAGCCCAAGGGTGGCTAAAAAACTCAGTTGAAAGCCAATGTCCTCAATCCAAAGGGGATTATAAAGCAGCATGCCACAGGCGATCGCTAGCAAGGCGCCTAGGGGCTGCACCTTTTGGTTGCCTGCTAAGGCCGCTAAACTGGCTAACCCCATCAGCCCCGCCCGAATGGCCGACGGTGCAAAGCCACTGAGGCACACAAAGAGGATCAGAACGCCACCGCCACAACTGTACCGCCAACGCTCGGGGAACGGGCGCACTAGGGTTAACGCTACCGTTAAGAGGATAGCCGTATGGAACCCTGATGCAGCCAAGGCATGGGAAAGCCCCACCCGCCGAAAGGCATCCCGCAGCTCAAAGGGCACCGCTACCGCTCGTGACCCCAGCACCATGGCCGACACTAATGAGCCATGGCGATCGCCTAAACCTGCCCGATGCGCTGCGGTAATGCGCTGCCGAATCGCCCACAACCCCCAACCGGAGCCGTGATCAAGCCCCCTAAGCTCTTCGCCCGTTAACCCAGCAAAGGTGTTCTGGAGTTGCAACTGGCGCTGAAAATTAAAGGTGCGGATAAAACGACTGCCACTGGGGCGGGGACGGTAGAGGGTTCCTTGGACTTCAATGCGTTGACCTGGATGGAGATCGGCGGCGATCGTCCCGGGCAGCGTCACGTAAAGACGGCCACTGGCACGACCCCGCAATAGTGCATCCTGACTGGCCTGTTGGCTGACATTGCGATACTGCTCCACCGCCATAAAAAAGCGCAGCCGTCCAGCACGGTTGGGCAATGGGGTGGTTTGGACAACACCCGTCACCGCAACGGTGGGGGGCAAGTTGAGGTCTGCCAACCGCCTAACCACCCCGCTAATATCCGTGACTGTGGGCTGAGGCGTGCGCAGCCACAGGTAGCTCATGGCCAGCAGGGCAACGACGGTGGCGATTGCCACACTGCGAGAGGTAGGAAGCCGCAGCCAGAGGGAGCGTCCCCAACGCTGTCGCCGTAGCCACCAGCACAAGCCTCCAGTGCCTAGGACAATCAGCCAGCCCCCTTGAACAAGGGTAAGGATGCAACCTGCGATGAAGGCGATCGCCCACAACACAAGATCGTTCCTAGGAACCGTGCTGACCATCAGAGCAATCTATCCCCTCGTGGCCAGATAACCTCTAACGACTCCGCCGCCGTCTGAGGTCACCCTGCTGTTTAAGGCACGGCAGAACTAAGGGGCATCAGAGGCTTTTTTGCCATTTCCTCATCAATTGTCAGATCCTGAGGCCGACACCGCAATACTTCGACATCAAAGCCTTCAGCACCTTCTGCTTTCAAATCTTCAAGGTAACCGTCCTTTTCCTTATCGGCTTCGGCTGGAGTGAGAAACGGCCCAAAGTAGTAGATGCAGTGGGGCTGCTGTGTTTCAACCTTGACCCACCACGCTAAACCAATTTCATTGACAACATTGGCCAGCCAGCCAGTAAAGGTTGTGTTATTATCGCCAACCATTTAGTATATTCCTCCGGTAATTGCCTAACGACCCCAACCAATCTGGTTCGCTCTCTATTTGTGTATAACTGATCCCCTCACAAATGTGTATGCGGAAAATTCCAAACCATAAATTGTCATATTTATTTACGTCTAGGATCAGAATTGATGCAGATCAACCCAATCTATCGCCTTGAGCAATGGTGACAATTTTAGAATGTTGGGAATACTTCAAGTCCTCTAGGGTAGAAGCGTGAGACCACTGAATTGCCGACATTATCGAAGCTTTGGTAAATTATGGAGTGCTCCCTACCAAATATAGCGTAAGCGTTTATGAACCGACGGCGATCGCCCGCCTCGCTCTGGCTAGACACCCTTCTTGCTGCTCTACTCCTTGGGCCGTTGTTGGCTCCATTCTTAGCGGCCAGTCAGTTTCTGTTTTTACCCCGGATTGCCCACATTATCTACACCATGGGGAACCACGTCTGTCCCCAACCAGAGATGGGCGTGGTGTTGGCACCCCCTTGGACGATGGCTGTGTGTATGCGCTGTTATGGGACGTTGATGGCCGTCTTGCTGACCCGCGTGTGGATTGGGCGATCGCCCGCCGCTCAGGAATGGTACTGGCTGCATCAGTACGGGGGCCGTGGCTGGGCAGTTGCCATCCTGTTAATGTTGTTTTACCCCCTAGAGTGGGCATTACAACACTACGGTGTCTGGGACTACTCTAACTGGGTGGTCTTTCCCTTTGGCGCGATCGCTGGCTTAGGGCTTGGCCTGTTAATCATGCCGCGCCTATACCCCAAAGCTTCCTTGGCGGCGTCCCATTGAGGAACCACCGTTCGTAAGGAATCATGCTGCAACGAGAATCAAGGCTTTTTGGTAGCCTGCGATACAAAAAACGGTGAAGTCAACTTTCTACCATAGATTGTCGCTGCGGTGCGCCCAAACATAGAAGGAGTAACCTTACATGGCAACGCCCCAAGAAATCCTTGATTTGATCAACAGCAAGTACGAGTTAATCGACTTGAAATTTATTGACATGCCCGGAACATGGCAACACTTGACCGTTCACAAGAGCCAATTAAATGAAAGCTCGTTTAGCGATGGTGTTGCCTTTGACGGCTCCAGCATTCGCGGTTGGAAAGCCATCAACGAATCCGACATGATGATGGTGCCCGATCCTGAGACAGCGTGGGAAGATCCCTTCATGAAAGAACCCACCCTCAGCATGATCTGCACTATTAAAGACCCTCGCACTGGTGAACTCTACGATCGCTGTCCCCGCTCCATTGCCACCCGTGCCATTGAATACCTAAAAGCCACTGGCATTGGCGATACGGCATTCTTTGGGCCAGAAGCTGAGTTTTTCGTCTTTGATGATGTTCGCTACGACCAAAATCAAAAATCGGGCTACTACTATATTGATAGCGCTGAAGGTCTTTGGAACACTGGCCGTGAAGAAGACGGTGGCAACCTTGGCTACAAAATCCGCGGCAAAGAGGGGTATTTCCCCGTTGCGCCAACGGATACCCTCCAAGACTTGCGTACGGAAATGCTCTTAACGATGGCCAAATGTGGGGTACCCATTGAAAAACACCACCACGAAGTGGCAACGGGGGGTCAGTGCGAGTTGGGTCTGCGCTTTGGCACCCTTATTCAAGCAGCAGACTGGCTGATGACCTATAAGTATTGTGTCAAGAACGTGGCGCGCAAGCACGGTAAAGTGGCTACCTTCATGCCCAAGCCAGTGTTCAATGACAATGGCTCCGGCATGCACACCCACCAATCGATTTGGAAAGATGGTCAGCCGCTCTTTTGGGGCGATGGCTATGCCAACCTCAGCCAAACCGCTCTTTGGTACATTGGTGGTATTCTTAAGCATGCCCCAGCGCTGTTGGCCTTCACCAACCCGACGACTAACTCCTACAAGCGTCTAGTGCCGGGGTTTGAAGCACCGGTGAACTTAGCCTACTCCCAAGGCAACCGCTCCGCGTCTGTGCGGATTCCGCTGACCGGCACAAACCCGAAAGCAAAGCGCTTAGAGTTTCGCTGCCCCGATGCCACCAGTAACCCCTACTTAGCCTTTGCCGCCATGCTGTGTGCAGGGATTGACGGTATTAAAAATCAAATTGATCCTGGTAGCCCGCTGGATGTCGATATCTACGACCTCAGCCCTGAAGAGCTGGCCAAAATTCCCTCTACCCCTGGTTCTTTGATGGCAGCGCTAGAAAATCTGCAAAAGGATCATAGCTTCTTGACCGCTGGTGGGGTCTTTAGCGAAGACTTTATCCTCAACTGGATTCAGTACAAACTCGACACCGAAGTGATTCCGATGTCACTGCGTCCCCATCCCTACGAGTTTGCCCTTTACTTCGATGCCTAGGCGCATTGAAGACTAAAAGTAGCTCAGTAGCTCAGAGGTGGTTCCAAAAGAGCCGCCTCTTTTTTTAGTGAAGTTTAGTAATGCCAAAAACCTAGCCGAAGAGCAGCGCTACTATTGCTGTTGATATAACCCGAAGACGTCGGATCAGGGTCTGAAAATGACAGAAATCGGCGTAAAGCCCATCGTGCTTCAGCCGTTGGAGGATGTTAATAAAAATCAAAAATATATAGAATCCTTGTGAGAAAAGGTGCAGGAACCTTACCAAGTTGGGTCACTAAAAACAGAGGCAGTCACGGTGAGGCGATCGCCCGCAAGGGTGGAAATACAGGCGCGAATTTCCTCGCCATCTTCTAGCTCCAGCGTGCACGCACCACAACTCCCCATACAGCAGCCCGTGGGAATCTCAACCCCAGCGCGATCGGCCACGGTCAACCACGATTCCCCAGCCTCAGCACTCACCGATACGTTCTCGGGCAAAAAGGTTACCGTAATCATCCACCTGCGTCCGGCGTACTCCCCATCAAATATAACAAGGCCATCCGCACCGCCACACCACTGGTCACCTGTTGGTTCACGAGGCTGACGTGCCCATCATCAAGTAAGGCGGAACTCAGTTCTACCCCACGGTTCACAGGCCCCGGATGCAGAACCCGCACGTGGGGCTGGCACAGCCGTAGCCGTTCGTGGGTAATGCCAAACTGTTGGTGATACTCGCGCAAACTGGGAATCAAATGCTGATCCATGCGCTCCCGCTGCAACCGCAGGGTCATCACGATGTCGGCCTTGGCGAGGGCTGGCTCTAGCTGCCAGTGGAGGGTGACCCCATACTTGGCAAACTCAGGCGGCAAGAGGGTCGGCGGCCCTGCCAGATGCACATCGGCACCAGCAGTCGTCAGGCTATAGAGGTTGGAGCGTGCCACCCGGGAATGGCGAATATCTCCGACAATGGCAATTTTTTTCCCCCGGAGAAGTTCACAGCGGGGCTGACGAGGACTGTAAAGCTGACAGAGGGTAAATAAATCTAAAAGGGCTTGGGAGGGGTGCTCGTGCAGGCCATCCCCGGCATTGAGAACCGCCACCTGAGTGCCAAGGCGATCCATTTCAGCCGCAATGGTGTGGGGCACCCCCGACTGTTGGTGGCGAATAACCATGAATTCCGCCCCCATCGCCCAGAGGGTCTTGGCGGTATCCAGAATGGTTTCCCCCTTACTGAGGGCAGAGGTTCCCGGCGCAAAGTTAAGAATATCGGCAGAGAGACGCTTGGCTGCTAGTTCAAAACTATTGCGAGTGCGGGTGGAGCTTTCAAAAAAGAGATTGGCAACCACCCTAGCTTGGAGCGTTGGCACTTTTTTGGTGCGGCGATTCAGTACCTCCTGAAAGCTGGCGGCGGTTTGCAGGACAATATCTAGCTCTGGAACGCTAAAGTCCTGGAGCGACAGGATATGACGGCGGTGCCATTGCAGAGGTGTGTGGAGGGATGAGGTCATGGACAGGGGCTAAAGGTTGCGGCTAAATCGGTCACACTCAACTGTTCGTAGCGCTCAAAGGGCTGATGAATCCACGGATTGTCCGGTAGGTAGTGCACATAATAGTCGGGCGTGATACAGGAGGCGGCCTTGTACCACAGTACTGCAGTACGAATCTCTTCAATTGCAAAGCCGTACTTTACGTCGAGCCAGCGCAGCGTCTTTTTCAGTGACACGCCGGAATCAACCAAGTCATCGACTAGGAGCACATGGCTGCCAAGGTTGGCGGTGGTCATGGTTAGGTCATGGCCAAAGGTGATGCGCCCCCGTTCTTGGTTATGCACTCCTGTGTAGGAGGATACCGCCAGAATGGCTAGGGGCTGCCGAAATAGGCGGCTGAGAATATCCCCGACCCGTAGCCCCCCCTTAGCTAGGCAAAGCACTTGATTAAACTGCCAGCCAGAGTCGTGGATGGCGATCGCCAACTGCTCAATGGTGCGATGGTAGTCGTCCCAGTTGATATAGAGGTCTGCCATAGCCCCTAGAACGTGGCCTTCAGCCAAGAGAGGGGAATAAAAAAGGTTTTGCGCAGATCCGAGACAAAGGCGCGGCGATTAAACACATCGTAGCCATTGCGCTCAATGACATCCAAAATTTCGCGATAGAGCATCAGGGCAGACCACACCGGCCAGCGGGCATCGCGCTCAAGGTAGGCCACGCCCACCTCTGCTTCACGGTAAAATTCCCGCGCCCGCTGAATCTGGAATTGCATGAGGGCACGCCAGCGATCGTCGATCACGCCTCGCTGCAGATCGGCTTCGCTGTAATTAAAGGCGTGCAGGTCTTCAAGGGGCAGATAGATACGCCCCCGCCGCATGTCCTCGCCAACATCCCGCAAAATATTCGTGAGTTGGTTGGCAATGCCTAGGGCAATGGCCTGATCCTTGAGGGTGCCCTTAGCATGGTAGGGATCGACCCATGGCGCGCAGAGGCGATCGCTAAAGGGGTTCCCCCCCATCACCTCAAGGGACATTAAGCCAACGGTGCCAGCCACGCGATAGCAGTACAGTTCTAGCTCGGCAAAGGTTTCGTAGCGGCTGCGGTGCAAGTCCATCCGCTGACCGGCAATCATATCCCGAAAGGGCTGGATATCGAGGGGAAACTGTTCCAAGGTGGCGGTTAAGGCCAAATCCATCGCATCGTGGGGTCGCCCGGCAAAAATATCCTCGAGGCGGGCTTCCCAGTCATCTAAGGTGGCCATGGTGGTGGTGGCTGCCTGCGGACCATCCACCAGTTCATCCGTGCGCCGACACCAAACGTAAATCGCCCAAATGGCACGCCGCTTTGCCAAGGGCATCAGGAGCGTGCCGAGGTAAAACGTTTTGGCGTAGGTGGCTGTGACTTGGCGGCACAGCTCGTAGGCTTCGTCAAGGGGAATCAAGGGGGGGGCGTACTCGGCTCTAGGCAGTTGCAGCATTGGCGACAGTCTGAGTAGAGGGCATAGGGGGCTGCTGGGCGATCGCCTGCGCTGCCAGCTTACCAGAAAGTACCGCCCCTTCCATACTCCCCAAGTAGGGCTGCATTGTATAGCTGCCGGATAGAAAGAAGTTGGGAATGGGGGTGACCTGATCGGGACGGAAGGCTTGGCGACCGGGGGTTGCTTTGTAAACCGAGCGGGGGGTTTTCACAACCGCCGCTTTCAGCACTTTAGCAGGTTCCGGCAGGTGATTTGGAAATAATTTTGCCAGTTCAGCAAGTGTCGCTTCAATAATCTCTGCATCGGGGCGACCAATCCACTCGGCGGCAGGGGCTAGCACTAACTCCAGCATGGATTTATCGGGGTCGGCATAGCCTTTGCAGGTTTCACTCATGTCGGCATACACACTCAGCAGGGGCGATCGCGAAAAGAGGAGGTGATCGACCGTCGGCAGCTTGCGGTCAAACCAAATTTGTACGTTGATCACGGGTACCCCTTCCAAGCCGTTCAGTTTTTGGAAAAAGGGTAGCTCTTGCCAAGGTTTCGGCAGCAGTAGTTTGATGGCATCCACCGAGAGGGCTGAGACGTAGGCATCGGCAGTTACCTCAAAGCGGCGTTGACTTTCGGAATCCGCCATGACAAAGCACTGAACGGAGAGATCCTCTTTGAGTACAATTTCCCGCAGGGCAACATTGGTGTGCACTTCGCCGCCCCGTGCCGTGATGTACTCCACAATAGGCTGACACAGCCGCTCAGGGGGTGACCCATCCAAAAAGGCAATTTTTGAGCCATAGCGTTCCCGCAAAAAGCGGTTCATGGCCGTGAGGGGAATGGTGGCAGAGACCTCATCGGGGTTAATAAAGGTCAGGGCTTTTGAGGCGGCAATGAAAATATCCGAGTTCACCCGCTCATCAATGCCTTGGCGCTCTAGCCACTCGAGGAGGGTGTATTTATCCATAGCTTCAACATATTTTTGCCCCCGCACAATGGCTGGCCACAGACCCAAGGCAAAGCGCAGTTTTTGCTCCCACGTCAGCATATCGTTATTGCGCAGGATTGAAAGCAGCACGTTGATGGGGGAAGGCAGATCGGGAACATCAAACCACGAGAGCACTTCGGGATTTTCCGGCTGATTGAAAATCAAGGCGTGGCGCTTCCATTGCAGGCGATCGCTAATGCCTAATTCTTCAAGCAGTTGCAACATGTTGGGATACGCCCCAAAGAAGGCGTGTAGCCCTGTTTCTACCCAGTCGCCATCGGCATCTTGCCATGCTGCCACCAACCCCCCCAGCACAGCGGCACGTTCAAAAATAATGGGGGTGTGCCCCGCATCAACTAAGTACTTGGCGCAGGCTAATCCTGCTAGACCCCCACCAGCAATTGCAACTCGCATGAATGACGCTATCCTTGTTTGACCCTACTGTTTGTTAACCCAGCTTTGGGGCGATCGTGAAAAGCTTTTTATTATTATATTTACAAAACGTTACGCAGGAATGGCCGACCCCGAAATTCCTGTGGCTCAGGAGAGCGCGTTAAAATCCAAATGGAACTGCTCAGTTGCCTTATTGCACCCAAACTCCTGTGATGACCTCTTCGTTTCTGCCGTTCGACCCCTGTGCTCCAGCCGTTCCCTGCCAATTACCGCCGGTGGATGTGGCGATTGTTGGGGGGGGAGTGGTTGGCCTTAGTTTAGCCTGTGCCCTGCGCCAGAGCGCTCTTAAGGTCGCCGTAATTGAAGCGGTGCCCACCGCCGGGGCGATCGCCAAGGGGCAAGCCTACGCGCTGCATCAGGTGTCGCGACAGTTTTTTCGTGAGATTGGGGTTTGGGAGGCCTTAGCCCCCCGGATTCAGCCCTTTGAGCAGGTACAACTTTCGGATGGTACCTTTTCCCAGACAGTGCGTTTTGACCCGCAGGATTTAGGCACGGAGGTCATTGGTTATGTGGCCGAGCATGCTGTGCTGGTGGACACGCTACAGGCGACGCTCAAGGCGGCCAGCAATGTGGTGGTCTATTGCCCATGGCGAGTGATAGAAACTCAAGGGGGGGGCGATCGCGCTCAGTTAACCCTAGTGAGTGCTGACTTGGCTCAGCCACAGGTGGCTCACCTCAGCGCCCGGTTGATTGTGGCGGCGGATGGAGGTAAATCTGCTGTGCGGGAGCAAATGGGTCTGAAACCGTGGGGCTGGCATTACCCTCAATCCTGCGTTGTGGCCACCCTCAACGTTGTCCATCCCCAACCCGTCCTAGCCTACGAGCGCTTTTGGCCCACCGGCCCGCTGGGGGTGTTGCCTTTGCCGGGCGATCGCTACCGTGTGGTCTGGACGCTGCCCCATGAGATGGCGGCGGCGGTTCTGGCGCTGGAGGATGCTGCCTTTTTAGAGCGGTTGCGGCCTTACCTTGACCCCGCTATGGCAGAGATCACTGGCGTGAGTGAGCGATTTATCTTTCCCACCCAACTGATGCAGGTGACTTCCTACGTGGGCGATCGCTGCGTGGTCATTGGCGATGCGGCACACCGCTGTCATCCGGTGGGAGGGCAGGGCTTAAACTTAGGCTTGCGAGATGTCTGGGCATTGGCAGCACAACTACAGGCGATCGCCCCCCAAGCAATTGGCAGCCACCCTCAACTGCGGCAGTTTCAGCGGCAACGGTTGTGGCAAAACAGCCTGACCTTGGCCTTCACCGACCTTCTGAATCGTCTCTTTTCCAATAATTGGCTCCCCCTGGTCCTGCTCCGTCGCGGTGGTTTGCTGGCTCTGCGATCAATCCCGATCCTGAGGCAGGCCGTGTTGCGGTTCATGGCAGGTCTCACCTTCCCAGTGTCTTAGGGAAAGCGCTGCGATCGATAGCGGTAGAGCACAAAGGGAACAACGGGTGCAAGAATCACCAAGAAGCCGTACAGGCCAACCACAGTGGCTAAATCCGTATGGAAAAAATCCCGCGCTAGGCGCACCAAGTCGTGATCAATTCCCCCTTTGCCCATGAGGTAGAGTTCCCGAAACACATCGTTGAACTGCAACTGCCACGCAAAGCGCATATTAAATAGCACAATAAAAAAGCCCAGCATGGCATAAAGGGGGCGCTCAATGGCGTAGCGACACCCCCAGCCGCTCAGCGCACGGTAGAGAAAAATCATCGCAAATAGGAGTTCAAAGCCGTGCCCCATCGCCACAAAGAGCATCTCGTGAATGGGACTCAGGGCAAAAAGAGTGTAGATTGCGGTCAATACGCCAAGGGCGATCAATAGCGGCCGATGGTGGCGACAGTAGTAGGCCAAGCCTGCTAACCCAGCGTAAAGCAGCACCACTAAAAAACCGACGCGATCGCCATGCAGCGTCACGCCACCGCCGTAGCGAAAATCAAAGGCAGGAATAGCCGGATAGCCAAACAGCCATGCGGTGAATGCGTGCCCCAGTTCATGCACCAGCGTGATTAATGGACTCAACAAAAAGGTGACCTGCTCGGAACTGAGCACCAGTAGCGCCAGACCGATCCCTGCTACAACCACCTGCCAGTCGTTGCTCGTGGGGTCTTGCCGGGGCAGACTCACCTTGCTCACGGCTAGGGGAGGGGCTGGAGACGGTTGTGGCGAGGCAGTGCGCAGGAGGTCGCCCTGAGCCACCTTCTGTAGGCGACTGCAGCTAGTGAGGTCAAGGGACGTTTCCCACAGCAGAGCGTCCTGATGGTAGGCGCTAACAATGGCACTAAAGGTTGGGTAGGTGGGCCACTGCACTAGTTCGCGGCTCAACAGCGTCAGGGCGATCGCCGCGGGCACCGGTGCTGGACACCGTAATGCTAGGTACAAACACTGGCTTTTGTGCTGTACCTCAACCTGAACCCCCTTCGGAGCCAACGCTTGGGTGAGGAGGGTCTGCACTGCCCCCAGATCCCCCATGGCGGCTGCTTGCCGCAGCGAGTGCTGTGCTGTGCCCATGGCTTACTCCGATTTGAGCCGCCGCTGCCAGTCGCGATCAATTCTCTCTGATTGTGCGAGTTCCTGCTCAAGGAGATCTTGGTCAGAGCGGTAGGCAAGGTTGTCCTCATCAACCTGTCTCTCTTGGGCGTAGGCTTGAGCCGCTCTCAGTTTGGCTTGCACCTCGGTGCTGGGGTTCGCCAAAATTGCTGCATAGCGATAGCGGCGGGCATTGCGATCGCGAATGCGCTGATTTTGCCACAGTAACCAGTAATATCGTCCTAGGGGAATTCCCAAAAAGCCAAGGCCATACCCCAATAACACCCAAAAAATAGAGGCGACAAAGGCCACTAGCCCCCCTAACTCTTGGGCAATCTCGCCATCCCCCAGCAGGTACCAGAGCATGAGGGCACCAATGAGGTTGACGCAGCCAAGGCCAATCGCCACCATAATTTGCCACGCCGGTGCACGACTAAACCGCCAGAGATGCTCCTCTAGGATGGGGGGTAAGGAGGGCTGAGGCCGCCGCCGTTGCCCTGCGGTGGTTTGCAGATCAGGAAACCGGTAGATAATTTGACCCGTTTCAGTTACCTCGGGGCGGCCATTGAAGTGGCTGAGCACCGGAATCATAAAAGACTCGTCATCGCTGGGGCGATCGCCAAGATCAAGGTAAGGAGCAATCTGCTCCGCTATGACGGCTCCTTGATGTTGGCGAATAACTTGACCAATCAGTTGCCAGCGGCGCTCCTCAAGATCGGCATTGGGGTTACCGTCCCCAAATAAAAACGAATAGACCCCTTCAAAGAAGTTCATCTCTTCGCTGTCATCTCTGCTGCGCCCTCTCGTTGCGCTGCTGAACGCGGACGATCGCCGTCGCGAGGAGGTATCCCCAAAGAAAAACCAAAAGTCCGGAAAAACCCACCAACGAATGCTGCCACCACCCCATGAACCACCCTCGCCATTGCTATCGTCACTATTGCGGCCTTGGGTTGCTAAGGCAATGAGAATAATGGCGATCGCCAAGAAAATCAGGACAATAGACACCACGAGGAAAATGCCAAAGGAGATGCGAATAAGATAAAACAGCACCCCCCAGACCCGCTGCCACAGTGCACGGAGTTGCAGTTGCCAATACTTTGCCTGCAAAATACTCCGAAAGTTGGGGGGCAGCACGTAGGCAATATCGCCACTTTCGGCAACTTGCAGCGTACCGCCGACCTCCCCTGCCAAGGCAAGGAGACCCCTTTCTGCCTCCTGGAGTGGCAACCCCACCGCCGCTGCCACATCCCCGGCAGTGACACGGTAGCCAAGGGTTTCAACAGCCCGCATTAGTCGGCGATCCACATTCATCAAAACCTCCCGACCCCACTATGGGCTAAGGCTCTATCTCTACTGTAAACTTCCCCGCCCTAGAAGGGCGAGGCTTTCTGTAGCCCTCCGGCTATCTCGCAAGCTAGCCAGGAGCCTCCAGGCAGCGTTACGGACTGCCCCAAAAGCGCAATATTGATTGCTCCATTTAGGTCTGCATCACCAATCCATCCGCAATGCCCACACTTGAACTTTTTTTCAGTTCTCAACCCAA
>Ga0272446_1005349_pt1 | contig 14266 bp, 13 predicted proteins | sample YNPCB0061_FD_194587 | JGI IMG/M metagenome (GOLD analysis project Ga0272446, IMG submission 194587) | Hot spring microbial mat communities from Yellowstone National Park, WY, United States - YNP-CB-006-1 | ecosystem: Environmental > Aquatic > Thermal springs > Hot (42-90C) > Sediment | place...
CCGCTCAGCGAAGCCCTTAAATTGGACACGAAGGAACGGCTGACCGCACCCCTGTTTGGGATGCTGCTCTCTCCTGGGTTCGGTTCCAGTCTGAGTCCCCAATATCAAATTAAAAAAATAGTACGGGGTTCCATTGCCGATGAAAGCGGCTTGTCTGAAAATGATCCCCTCAGTATACAGGGCTTTACAGTAGATGAAAAACAGGGTGTGGCCTCTATGGACATTTCCATTAAAAAGCGAAAGATGGGGTATTTGGAAGTCATGATGCGTCTTTATGGATATTTGGAAATACCGGACACCCTGTAATATTTTTAGCATTGCATTATTTTCACCTGCGTTTATACTAAAGGTATGACCAATGCTCCTCATATACCCACCAATGTACCGCCCCAAAAGCTTGAATGGAAGGGGGCTCTTTCTATAGAAGATGCAAACCCCTTGTATCAGGACCTGCTTAAGGCTTTCCAGAAAAAACAGCCCACATACCTGGATCTTTCCAGGGTCACTGATATGGATAGCGCCATAATCCAGCTCATTTGTTCCGCCTTTAAAGAAGCCCTTGAACAGGGTATGGAATTACATCTTACCGGCACAGTCCAAGACTCGCTGCAGTCCACACTGGTGCGCTATGGTTTTATCATGCACGAAGAATCCACCGGTGAAGGTCTTGAAAAACAATGGTGCATCCAGCAAAAGGGGTCCCTATGATTGATAAATTTAAGGATGCCTTTAAGGACGAAGCTTCAGAGCTATTAAGCACTTTGGAAGATCAACTGCTCGAACTCGAAAAGAATCCACATAACCAGGAAACTATTTCTGCCATTTTTAGAGCCATGCATACCATAAAGGGCTCTGCGGCCATGTTTGGGTTCGATACCATTTCCCATTTTACTCATCAAGTAGAGAATGCCTTTGATAAACTCCGGAATGGGCTTATTCCAGTCAGTAAGCACCTCATCGATATAACCCTCCGCGCTCGAGATGTCATCAGTACCCTCCTTGCAGAACCTGACGCTGATATGGAGCAGGAAATGTCTCTTTTGGCAAAGGAATTTAATGAACTGGGCTCTGAAACATCAGAGGCAGCACCGAAGGCCGAGACAGAAAAGAGCGAGCCCCAGCAGACAAAGCGGGAAAGTGAAGGGATGATCACCTACCGGATCCATTTTGCTCCTAAACCAGAACTTTTTAAGAATGGGACAAACCCGTTCCGGCTTATAGATGAACTCTATGAATTGGGGCCCCTTTCTGTTATTGCCCTTAAGAGTGCCATTCCGCCCCTTTCTAAGCTGGACATCGAGTCCTGTTATGTCGCTTGGGATATGACCCTGACCACCGATAAGGGCATAGATGCTATAAAGGATGTCTTTATTTTTGTGGAGGATTTAGCCCAAATAGCTATTACATCCACAGAACAGGTTGATGAAATTAAGCGGCTCGGTGAAATCCTGGTAGATCGGGGTATTGCGAGCCCCGAGGTTATAGATCATATCGAACAGGATAAACGTAAAATTGGTGAGCTCTTAGTGGAAAAGAATATCGCAAAACCGGAGGAAATTCAGAGTGCCCTCCTTGAACAGGAACATTTAAAACAGCTTAAGGACCGGCAGGAAGTCAGTTCCGCTACTATACGGGTTCCGAGTGAACGATTGGATGTCCTGGTTGACCTGGTGGGAGAATTGGTAACCCTCCAGGCTCGGCTTGCACGTACAGCGGTCTCTCTCCAGGACGGCGGCCTGACCGTAATTTCTGAGCAATTTGAACGGCTGGTTTCTCAACTGCGGGACACCACCATGGGTATACGAATGCTTCCCATTGGTACTACCTTTAATCGGTTCCGCAGACTCGTTCGGGACCTGTCTTCCGAACTGGGAAAAGAAATCGATTTGATCACCGACGGAGAAGAAACAGAGCTGGATAAAACGGTCATTGAAAAATTAACCGATCCATTGGTTCACATTATCCGCAATAGTGTTGATCATGGCATAGAAAAGCCTGAAGAACGGGAACTGAAAGGCAAGCCCCGCCGAGGAACCATCAGCCTCTCCGCATTGCACTCGGGAGCCTATGTGCTTATCCGGGTAAGTGATGATGGGGCTGGTATGAACCGGGAACGGATTTATGCTAAGGCGGTTGAAAAGGGCTTACTATCTGAAACAATACCGCTTGGGTCTCTCAGTGATCAGGATATTTTTCAACTGGTTTTTGCGCCCGGTTTTTCTACAGCTACGAATGTAACCAGTGTTTCAGGCCGCGGCGTCGGCATGGATGTGGTAAAGCGGCAGATCGATTCCCTTGGCGGTTCGGTCCTTGTTGAATCGAGCCCCGGGAAGGGTACGAATATAACCTTAAAAATACCCCTAACCCTCGCCATCATCGATGGCCTCCTGGTCCGGGTCGCCAATGAACTCTATGTCATTCCCCTGTCAGTGGTAGACGGCTGTGTCGAAATACAACGGGACGCCTTACAGCTTCAGCAAAAGTCCCGATCTATCCTAACCTATCGACAGCGGGTCCTCCCCTATGTGGCTTTACGGGATCTCTTTAAGGTGCCCGGAGAACAGCCGGTTATCGAGCAGATTGTGGTTGTCAATGCCATGGATGCACCTATTGGATTTGTCGTGGATCAGGTGATCGGAGATTATCAGACCGTTATCAAACCCCTGGGTCTCCTCTTTAAAAAGAATGATGGCATCTCTGGGGCCACCATTCTGGGAGATGGGACGGTCGCCCTCATTGTAGATGTGAACCATCTGGCAAGCCTGGCTCAACAACAGGAAGCTAAACAAATACAGGCCATGTAGGGTGCCATGGATCCAATCTTTACAGCGGATACATTAAAGGAATCGGATTTCCGCCGACTCGCCCAATTTATCGAAAAACATCTGGGTATAAAAATGCCCCCTGCGAAACGGATCATGCTGGAAAGCCGTTTGCAAAAACGGCTTCGCTTACTGAAATTCAATAGCTTTTCTGAGTATGTAGATTTTGTATTCAGCGATGCAGGTTCCCGTTCAGAACTGTATCATATGATTGATGCGGTAACCACAAATAAGACTGATTTTTTTCGGGAAGCGGATCATTTTGAATTTCTTTTGAATAATTGGCTGCCGAAGCAGAGCCCTTTATGGAGCGCTGCCAGACCTTGCAGAATCTGGTCTGCAGGCTGTGCCAGCGGGGAAGAGGTCTATACCTTAATGATTGTCATGGAAGAATATAAAAGGTGTAGTCCTTCCTTTTTTTATGAAATTCTGGGAACCGATATTTCAATGAAGGTTTTGGAAGAGGCGGTTAATGCGGTGTATGATGAAGAAAGAATTGCCAATCTTCCGATTGAATATAAAAAGCGGTATTTTCTAAAAAGTAAAAATCCGGATCGGCATGAAATACGCATTAAGCCTGAGTTTAGAAATAGGGTCCGCTTTGAACGGCTTAACTTAATGGATGAGGAATATTCTTTTAGACAGCCCTTTGACATTATTTTTTGCCGAAACGTGATTATCTATTTTGACAGGAAAACCCAGGAACAGCTCGTTAAACATCTAGCCTTTCACTTAAAGGATGAAGGTCTCTTATTTCTTGGTCATTCAGAATCCATGACCGGCATGGATCTGCCCCTTAGCTTGGTTGCCCCAACGGTATATTGTAAAAATAAGGAGCGTGTATGAAGTCCTCACAAATTAAGGTTTTAATTGTGGATGACTCAGCGGTGGTGCGCCAAACCTTATCGGAGGTGCTCGAATCGGACAGCCAAATCACCGTTATCGGGACAGCCATGGATCCCCTCTTTGCCATGAAAAAAATTCAAGAAGAACGGCCCGATGTGATTATTTCTGATGTAGAAATGCCCCGGATGGATGGTCTAAGTTTTTTAAAACAGATCATGTCGGATCCAAATCCCATTCCAGTGGTTATATGTTCTTCGAAAACAGAATCGGGCAGTGAAAATGCCCTGAAAGCTCTGGAATACGGAGCCGTGGACATCATTCAAAAACCAAAACTGGGTACCAAGGAATTTTTAGCCGAATCTAAGGTTCGGATCTGTGATGCGGTTAAAGCCGCCTACCAGGCAAAAATAAGGCCCCTTCCGGCTCAATATGTGACACCGACGGTACAGCCAAAACTGACTGCGGATGTTATATTGCCAAAACCAGAACCTGTATCGGGCAATCTTGAAACCACAGAAAAGGTCATTGTTATCGGGGCTTCCACGGGAGGAACCGAGGCATTACGGGAGTTTTTGGAAGTTTTACCCGTGGATGCACCGGGAATTGTCATTGTACAGCATATGCCGGAGCATTTTACTGCCGCCTTTGCCAAGCGGCTGGATGGGCTGTGTAAGATATCGGTAAAGGAAGCAGAAGATAATGATACGGTTCTTCGGGGCCGTGCGCTGATTGCACCGGGGAATAAGCACACCCTGCTTAAGCGGGCCGGTGCTCGCTATTATGTAGAAGTAAAGGATGGCCCCCTGGTCTGCCGCCATCGACCCAGCGTGGATGTTCTATTCCGTTCTGCGGCCCGTTATGCAGGAAAGAACGCGGTGGCCGTTATCATGACCGGCATGGGCGATGATGGAAGCCGGGGGATGAAGGACTTGCATGATGTGGGGGCCTATACCATTGCGCAGGATGAAGCTACCTGTGTAGTATTTGGCATGCCCAATGAAGCAATTAAGTTGGGGGCTGTGGATATGGTTTTACCCTTGCAAAAAATTGCCCCTGAGGTCTTGCGAAAGGCTTACTAAACATGCCTATGCATTTTTATTTGATAAAAGATAAGAAATAGTTCATACTAAAGATGACAGGGAGGATTTTCATGGCTAAACGGATTCTGGTGGTCGATGATTCTGCGGCAATCAGGCAAAGTATTACCTATGTATTACAGCAGGGGGGCTATGAAGTAATTGAGGCCAAGGATGGTCAGGACGGCCTGGATACCCTTACTACTATTGAACCGCCAGATTTAATCATTACCGACGTAAATATGCCTAATCTGGATGGAATCGGATTCATTCGCCGCATTCGTGAACAAATTAAGTTTAAATTCCTGCCGATTGTGGTACTGACTACTGAATCCCAGGGAGATAAGATGAACGAGGGCAAAGAAGCCGGTGCTACTGCCTGGATTGTGAAACCCTTTAATGCGGACAAATTATTAGCGGTGGTAAAAAAAGTAATAGGTGCAGCATAAGATGGCCGAACAGTATCTCACCTTTGATATACAAAATGAACGGTACGGTATCCTGGTAAGCCAAATTGAAGTCGTTCTGGAAATGCTGCCTATAACCAGGGTCCCGAACAGTGCCCCTGCTATCCTGGGGGTTATCAATCATCGGGGTTCCGTGGTTCCTGTCTTAGATTTACGAACCATATTTGGCTTAAAGGGAGAGGATCCGGATCTGGGCGCTTCTATTATTATTGCCGAATCATCCTATCAAAACGGAACTGTTACCCTGGGTATACTGGCTGATCAGGTCTATGAAGTAATTTCCATACCAGAAAAGGATATAGAAGCTCAGCCCGCAATTGGAAAGTCCATTCAGGAAAGTTTTGTTTCTGGAATCGCAAAAGTTCAAGACAGGTTTATTATTCTTTTTTCTTTAGATAAAATATTGCATGTTCTTTTAAAAGAACAGCTCATAATGAAATAGGAAATACCATGCCAAAAATCTTAATCTGTGAAGATGAAAATATTGTAGCCCTGGATATCAAGCGGCATTTGGAACGCTTTGGGTATGAAGTAACTGGTGTTTATGAAAGCGCTGAAGATGCCATCTCTGCCTGTACGGCTTCAAAGCCAGATATTGTTCTCATGGATATTCAACTATCCGGAACCATGGATGGCTTAGAGGCTTCCACTATAATTTTCCAGAAGTTTAATATACCGGTCATCATGCTTACCGCCTACGCGGATGATATTACCATCTCACGAGCAAAGGATGGGCTTCCCTTTGGCTATATATTAAAGCCCTTCGAAGACAGGGAACTGAAAACAGCCATAGAAATTGCCCTGTTCCGGCATGAGATGGATGAAAAACTTCGAAAAAGCGAGGCCCGGTACCGCAGCCTCTTTGAGCAAGCCCCGACTGCAAATTTTACCGCCGATGAAAAGGGCACCATAACCGACTGTAATACTACTTTTTTAAAAATGCTTGCCATTACAGAAAAAGAACAGGTAATCGGCCAATCGATTTTTGTATGGTTTGTGAATACCGAAACAGGAAACCGGATCTGGCAGTCCTTTTTGAATCATACCAACAGTGTTTCCCAGGATTGGGAATTAAAAAAGGCTCATGGAGAAAAAATCTACGTCTTGGCGACCCTTTCTGTTTTGCCTCAAATTAACGATAGGGCTGTAGAAATTCAGGGATACCTCTTAGATAACACGGAGCGGCGGGATTTAGAAAATCAACTGAGACAGGCCCAAAAGATGGAAGCTGTGGGCCGGCTCGCCGGCGGTATAGCCCATGATTTTAACAATATTATTACCGCCATTATGGGATATGCCAATCTACTTCGGGAAGATATTCAGGATAATCCTGATCTTAAGGAAGAGGTTGATGAAATTCTTTTGGCGACCCAGCGGGCGGTGAATCTTACCCGGCAATTACTGTCCTTTTCACGGAAACAGGCCGTAGAGGCGAAGGTTGTTAACGTTCACGAAATTCTCAAGGATCTGGAAAAGATGATTCAGAGATTGGTGAACGAGAACATTAAGGTTACCATAGCACTGAATGCGGCCAATCCTTTTATTTCTATAGATCCTGGTCAATTAGAACAGACTATCGTGAATTTGGTAGTTAACGCCCGGGATGCAATTAAGGGCAATGGCAGCATCATTATTCAAACTAAAAGCGTCATCTGCGACACTTCATGCCATCAACATGGACTAAAACAGGGGAAATGGTTACAGATTATAGTAAGGGATACGGGCTGTGGCATTTCTGCAGAGGACTTACAGCATATTTTTGAACCCTTCTTTACGACCAAAGATAAAGACAAGGGGACCGGCCTTGGGCTATCTACGGTGTATGCCATAATAAATCGAAGCGGCGGGCAGATTGCGGTAGAAAGCACCCCCGGCGAAGGTACGACCTTTTATCTGTACCTGCCGGAAGTCGAAGCAATAGTAACGCCAAAGGATGAAGCGCCCCAAAATAGGGTACAAAAAATGCGTACCGGGACTATCATTATTGCGGAGGATGATGCCTACATCAGGGGCCTTATCAGCAGACTGCTTGCTAAAAGCGGGTACCGGGTGCTGGAATCGGCCGATCCAGAAGAGGCAATCCGTTTTGCAAGCCAGGACGCGGATTTTATACTGCTTACCGATATCGTCATGCCCCACATGAATGGGTACGAATTGGCAGCCCGGTTGGGTGAAAACAAGCGGGACCTGAGGGTTCTATTCATGTCGGGGTATCAGGATCGGTCCTTTATCGTGCCAGAACAGAATCTGCCTGCAAAGAACCTGTTTCTGGAAAAGCCCTTTTCCCATGAGGCCTTACTCGAAGCGCTGGATACCTTAGCTGCCCTGTAAGCCCCGTGCAAAGTCCTTGCGGTTTTATGGAAATTCCGGTATAGTCCGGCCATATGAGTGAAACCGCACATATTAGAAATTTTTGCATTATTGCCCACATAGATCACGGGAAATCCACCCTGGCGGATCGGCTGATTCAGAAGGCCAAGCTGGTGGATGACCGTAATTTCCAAAACCAAATCCTGGATAATATGGATATAGAACGGGAACGGGGCATCACCATAAAGAGCCAGGCCGTTACTATTCCCTACACGAGCAAAAACGGCCAGAATTATGAGCTGAATTTTGTTGATACCCCAGGCCATGTAGACTTTACCTACGAGGTTTCCCGGGCGATCAGCTCCTGCGAGGGTGCACTGCTCCTGGTGGATGCCACCCAGGGCGTACAGGCCCAGACCTTGTCTAATATGTACCTTGCCCTGGAACATAACCTGGAAATCATACCGGTTATCAACAAAATAGACATGGCCGCCGCCGATGTGGAATCTACCAAACATCAGATTGAACATGACCTGGGGCTCGATGCTGAGCACGCCCTCCTGGTTTCAGCTAAACAGGGCATTGGTATTGATGAACTTTTCGAAGCGATCGTCGAACGGATCCCTGCACCAAAGGGCAGTTCTGACAGGCCCCTGCAGGCGCTGATTTTTGACTGCCACTATGATCCCTACCGGGGTGTTATTGTGCACCTGCGGGTATTCGAGGGCCGTATTAAAAGCGGCATGAAAATCCGCTTTATGAATAATAACTCCGAATATGAAGTCGAAGCCGTTGGGGTCTTTAAGCTCGCCCTGGTAGAACAGCCAGAATTAAGTGCCGGCAGTGTGGGGTACATGATTGCGGGTATTAAAACTGTCAGTGATGTACGGGTTGGTGATACAGTAACCGACGCTGAGCATCCCTGTGACAAACCGCTTCCGGGCTTTAAAGAAGTAAAACCCGTTGTATTCTCATCAATATATCCTGTGGACTCTAACGATTATGAAGAACTCAAGGATAGCCTGGAAAAACTCAAATTAAACGACGCATCCCTTATCTATGAAAAGGACTCCTCGGCGGCCCTGGGCTTTGGCTTCCGATGTGGATTCCTGGGACTCCTGCACCTGGAAGTCGTTCAGGAACGGCTTGAACGGGAATTTGACCAGTCCATTATTTTTACGGCCCCTTCAGTAAAATACAAGATTCATCTGCGAAATGGGGAAGAGCTGTATGTGGATAACCCCACCGAATACCCCGACGAAGGCAAAATAGAAAGCGCTGAGGAGCCCTATATCCGGGCATCCATCATCACACCGACCACCTATTTGGGGGCAATTATGAACCTCTGTACCGAAAAACGGGGTGTTCAGACCAATATGACCTACCTGGATGAAAAACGGGTGGAGCTTGTGTATGAAATGCCCCTGGCGGAGGTCCTTTTTGATTTTTATGATAAACTTAAAAGCATCAGCCGGGGGTATGCGAGCTTTGATTATGATATTACTGGGTATAAACCTACGGAACTTGTAAAGCTTGATATCCTGTTAAACGGCAAAGTGGTTGATGCCCTGTCCCAGCTTGTCTACAAGGGAAATGCCTATGAACGGGCCCGGACCATCTGTGAGCGCCTGAGGGATGAGATTCCCCGTCAGCAGTTCAAGATTCCGATTCAGGGTGCCATCGGCAGTCAGATAATTGCCCGGGAAACCGTGAATGCCCTGCGGAAGGACGTACTTGCCAAGTGTTATGGCGGTGATATTACCCGTAAACGGAAACTTCTGGAAAAACAGAAGGAAGGCAAAAAGCGGATGAAAATGGTTGGGGATGTAGAATTACCCCAGAACGCCTTCCTTGCAGTGTTAAAATCTAAGGATGAGTAAGGCCGAGCTCTACCATTTTGATGAAATAGTCGAGCTCTGCGCGGATTCTTTTTAAAAAGCTTATGTCCTCGGTCCCGGGTCGCTGCCTGCCGGCGGCGGCGCATTCTGGGAAGTGTGCCCACAGGTAATCGCAATAATCCAGGAGCCTTTCAAGTTCACCCGCCGCCGGAGCCTCGCCAGAGAGTATAGCCCTGAGCCGCTGGAGTGACGCCAGTTCCTCGGCGAGCAAAGCCTGAAGGGCTGCCGCCTTTTCGTTCATGGCCGCCATATCGCCCCTTTGAGGGGCAGAGGCCTTGTGGCCCTCGGCCGTTGACACTTCGCCGCCGGCCCTGCTGGCCCTGCCGGCAGTACCGGCAGTCTTGCAGCCGCTGGCTGCTGCTAGGCTGTGATCGGCCGAGTGGCCCAGGAGTTCTTCCAGGGTTCCCTGCCGGATCTGAAGGTCTAGGCCCCAGGGCCGTATATCTGTGAGCCGGACCTCCCCCCTAAATTCTCTGATAAACAGGTCCTGATACCGCTGCAGTGCCCGGTCGGTGAGCAGGAGCCGGCCGCTTTTTGCTGCTATCTTTGAAATATCCTGTCTAAAAGCCGTAGTCACCGAACTGAGCGGCTCCAGCCGAGTCTGATTGCAATAGCGCCTTTGATACCCAGGGCTCGACTTGGCGTGATATAGCTCTGCGGTAAAGGCAAAATCGAGTCCTGCGATGTACACGGGCCCCTGGGTGACTCTAAGGGCAATAGCGGTAGCCGTGAGTCCTACGGATCCCATCGGCGGGATTAGGGTGGGCAAAAGGTTCCTCTGTTCCAGCCTGCTTAAAAAAGCCAGCTCTGTCCATGGTGTAAAAAAGAAATAGATTTCATCCTTTGCTGCCTGGATGGTCCCAGGATGGGCTGAGAGGTCCATGGCCAGGGCAAAATCTGCTTTCCCGTAACCAATAAAATCTTTGAGGTTCCAAATTTGGGCTTCCAGGGCGACGACCAAATCTACCGGGATTGCCCTGGCAATAAAGGACTGAAGAGCCGTGTCAACACAGATGATACGAAAGGATCGTTGTGCTTTGTTGGTTATTTCCGGATAGGCCTTTAAAAGCCGATCCAATACCTCATCCAGGCTGGGCCCTGCCCCAGCAATAAGCACCGGTGCCTGACCAAAATTGAGCCGATCCAGTGAAGGGCTTTGGGCAAGGGCGGGCAGGTTTCGCAGGGTGTTTCTCGCATAAAGCCGCCCCATCCGGGTAAGGGTCATCGCATTGGACCAGTCGATGGCTATATCATGCTGGAGTGCTTGAACCAATGTTTTATAAAGTTCTTCGTTTAAGGTCCACCCTGCGTTTAGTATTACCAGTTCTACCCTGCGAAAGTGCCGGGGGCCCCAGGCTGAACGAACAAAACCGCATAGGTCTTCGGCGGTCCTTATACTAATATAGGGTATGTTTTGGGGAACAGTACGGTAAAACTCCACTTGTGTTGCCGTAAATAGAAGGGGATCTGCTTCTATAGCCAATAGGGCTGAATCCACAGGTAAGGAGTTTATGAGCAAAGGCAGTCCATAACCAAAAAGGGGCGACACCACCAGGTAGAGTGTTCTTGGTCTAACAGTATAGGTGAGGGCTGCTTTTTCTGACTGGGCTATGGGATCGATGGTGGAGAGAAGAGTTTTACCTTGATAAGCGAGTGAAAGACCCCGACGCGCAGGACGCGGTCGGGGAACTTCATGTATCATAGGGCGCTTTTATTTATTTGATGCCATAAAGGTGCGGACAAAGGTATCAAAGAACTGATCCTTAAGTTTTTTACTGCTCAGGAAGTAGTTCCGCAGGGTCCGCTCGGAATACTGACCGGCAACGTAATTGTAGTAATAATCTATAATTGCAGTGGTGGAATCGTCTGCCTTAGTTTCAGAAACAGGATTCAGAACTACAACATAGTTCCCCACGACGATTGGTTTAGAAGGGGTCTGAAGGGGGGTAGCGAAGGCGGTCTTCCAGAAGGTTTCGTTGGTAGAAGCCCCTGCAAGTTCATCAACCTTTTGATTATTAAGGCCTTTTAGAATTTCGATGTCGCCATAGTTAAGTGATATGGGGCCAAAGGATTTCTTTGTTAAAGCAAGAGCAGAAACTGCATTGGCAAAACCCATACTGCGGGCCTTTTCAGCGAATTCGTTAGCCTTAGCAATCAGGTAGTCTTCGATCTTTCCCTTTTCAAAGGAAACCATATAGGACCGGGCCTTTGCAAGGAGTGCCGCATCAGCGGTTGCTGCAGGGCGGGGATCTTCCTCTGCACGGTAGAAGGTCCAACCGGTGGCTCCCTTAATAAGGTCGCTCAGGCTTCCCTTACTCAGGTTAAGTACCTTTTCCCGGCTGGCCGCATCGGTAATTTCAGTAGAGAGTTCAAAGGCATATTTCAGGCCCGTATCGCCGCCCTTATCTGCATATTCATCTTTAGAATGGGTTTTTGCGGCATCCTCAAAGGTGACTGAACCATTCTTTACAGAATCATAGACCTTTTTTGCATCCCCTTCGCTGGAGCTGATGGTAATCTTGGAAAGGTGCACCTGCTTAAAAAGGTTGGGATTAGAGGTAACAAAGGCGTTTACTTCACTGTCAGGATAGGATGAGAGGGGGAACGTAACCAGGTCAAAGCTTCGTTCGGGGGAAGCCATAGATTTAATAAATTCCCGTTCCTGGGAAGATATGCGAAGATTAAGGGAGTCTTCCATAAATCTTTCTAGGGCAATCTGGCCTTCCAGGTCTCGCCGAAGGTTCATCCTATCTGCTTCGGACATAGCCTTATACCGGGCTGCAGAGAATTTTCCGTTTTCCTGGAACACCGGCAAGGTTGCCATCCGTTTATCCACGAGGCCCTGGGGCGTGGTGTAGCCTGCTTTTTTCATTTCCTGCAGAGCCGCGGTCTGGACAACGGTGCTTTCAAAAGCAGCACGCCACACCTGGAATGCTACATACTGGTTATTCTGGTCCTGGCCAGAGGAACGAATCTGTTCGCTGTAATAATCCCTCTGCTGGGCGAAGTAGTTACCGGGAATAAATTCTATTGGAATACCATCGTAGGAACCGAAGGACAGTCTGCCTCCCTGTGCGAGGCTGTTAGCTTTTGGTGCCATGGCCGGAACCAGCACAAAGGCAATCACGGTAAAAAGGGTGATGAGGATGGATCCCGTATACAGGGCGGGGTGGGCCTTAAACCGGCGGACGAATTCCTGCCATCCTGATACCTCATTCTGAACAACAGGCTTTTTCTCTTTTGATGCCATAGAGTTATGTACCTCTCTGCGTTGAAGCTCGACGTTTACGGTTCAATATAAAATTGGACCGCAGGCAGTAAAACATACCATGCCGATAAAGGGTCGTCAATGACTTGGAAGGCTTTCGTTTTTGGTGGCGCCCGTAATATAATCCCGTAGGGCCATATTGATGAGGGTCTGATAACCGATTTTTTCTTCACTGGCTTTCTTCTTAAAATATAAGAGTATATCGTTGTCCAGACGGATCGATGTAGATACTTTTTTAGGACTGTAAAATCTGCCACGGACACCCTTGCTAAAATCATACTCAGGAAGCAGTTCGAAAGCTTCTTCAGAGTGTTTCATATTGTTTTCGCTCATTGGCGGTTGCCTCCCGGGCTGAAATAATACGGATTACTTCTTCACCACTTTCGGTAAAGAAGAGATGGGCTACAACTGTGAGTCTTCCAATATGAGTCTGACCAATCGTAATCCATCGCTCTTCAAAGTAATCAAATCGTATGTCGAGAATGGAAAGATGTAAGGGATCCTGAAATACTTCTTGAGCTTCTTCAAATGAAATGCCGTGTTTTTTCATATTAATGTTATTTTTTTGCGAATCCCAAACAAATACCACTATTTTTAATGTAATTTATAGTAGTTACATTGTCAATACAAATATTTATAAGAGGAGCATCTTTCCAAATGCAAACTCATTTTGAAAGATCCTTATCTTGATAAAAAATTCTGCGTAAAACTGCTTGACATAAAATTAGTATTTCGATATATTCACAACCGTTACGGGGGCGTAGCGAAGCTGGTTATCGCGCTGGCCTGTCAAGCCGGAGATCGCGGGTTCAAGCCCCGTCGCTCCCGTAAAGCCCGTCCAATTTTGGACGGGCTTTTTTCCATATACGCCTTATTATAAAATCAATACAATTACGGGCTGTAGCGCAGGGGCTAGCGCGCTTGGTTCGGGACCAAGATGTCGGCGGTTCAAATCCGCCCAGCCCGAGGTGTACTCGAAAGCCACATCGAAGGATGTGGCTTTCTCGTCGTAGGGGTAAAGCGGGCGCCGCATTCGCGGCGTCCGCCCAGCCCGAGATATACTCAAAAACCGCATCGAAGGATGCGGTTTTTTCGTCATGGGGGTAAAGCGGGCGCCGCATTCGCGGCGTCCGCCCAGAGCGAGGTGTACTCGAAAGCCACATCGAAGGATGCGGTTTTTTCGTCATGGGGGTAAAGCGGGCGCCGCTTCGCGGCGTCCGCCCAGCCCGAAATATACTCAAAAACCGCATCGAAGGATGCGGTTTTTTCGTCATAGGGGTAAAGCGGGCGCCGCTTCGCGGCGTCCGGCCCAGAGCGAAGTACTTTCGATATATTTTGCTTTCTTCTGTATAATATAGTATCTTGGAATTGATTTATATTTATCAACAAACTTATAAGGAGTATGATATGGAGTATCCAAGACTTGGTTCGGCGGGAGTAAAGGTTTCGGCTCTTTCCCTCGGATCCTGGGTTACCTATGGGTCTCAGGTTGATATAGATGCATCGGCGGCGATGCTTAAGGCTGCCTATGATCAGGGGGTAAACTTTTTTGATAACGCAGAAGCCTATGCGGGAGGCA
>Ga0272446_1005350_pt1 | contig 14262 bp, 13 predicted proteins | sample YNPCB0061_FD_194587 | JGI IMG/M metagenome (GOLD analysis project Ga0272446, IMG submission 194587) | Hot spring microbial mat communities from Yellowstone National Park, WY, United States - YNP-CB-006-1 | ecosystem: Environmental > Aquatic > Thermal springs > Hot (42-90C) > Sediment | place...
CGATGCGCACTGAGGGCTTGGTTGTAGCGACTGCTGTTATCCACAAAATCGAAGACGATCAGGCACTCCTTGCCCGCTGCCTTGCGCGTGCCGCGGCCAAGCTGCTGTAGGTAGATGACTCGCGAAAGAGTCGGCCGGGCCATCAAGAGAACCTCAATGTTGGGACAATCCCAACCTTCGTTGAGAATGTCGCAGGCGCAAAGAACTCGCAACTTCCCTTCCTGAAAATCGTGGAGTATCTGTTCCCGCTCTCGGCTGGACATGCGGCCCGAAACGCTTTTCGCAGGAATACCTCGGCGCTGGAACTCCTCCGCCAGAGCCTCACCGTGCCGGACGTTGACGGCGAACGCAACCGCCTTTCGGTTCGGGACGTGCTCAACATAGGTGTCCACGATCAGCCGATCCCGAGCGGGAATGGCGATGGCTTCCTCAATGTCCCTGCGGTTGTATTGCACTTGGTTGTATCGCACCCGGCTGAGGTCTACATTGGTTTTCACCCGCACACATCGAATCGGCACCAACTCCCCCCGTTCGACCGCCTCTTGTAGCGTCAGGCGATGAGCGCAATCCCGGAACAGTTCCAGCAAGTTCTGGCCATCGGCCCGTTCTGCAGTGGCCGTCAGACCCAGAATGAATTGAGGCTGGAAGTATTCCAGGATTCGGCGATAGGTGTCCGCCGCTGCATGGTGAGCCTCGTCAATAATGAGATAGGCGAACTCTTTCGGGCCGAATTCGTCCAGATGGTCAGCGACAGACTGGATCGCCGCGACGAGGTTGTCCGCATCCGTTTTGTGGGTGCCCCCGTAGTATCGACCTGTTTCGGCCTCGGGCCACAACCTCTGAAACTCGCGCTGGGTCTGCACCACCAGATCGCGGCGATGCACCAGCCACAAGGTCCGCCCACCGAGCCGCCGCGCGTCCGTGATCGCTGTTACGGTCTTGCCGGCCCCAGTAGCATGTTCCAGCAGGGCAATGGTCTTTCCCTCCGCCCTCATTCGCTCGAGTGCCTGCAGGGCGTCTTCCTGATGTTCACGCAGTTGCAGTAACTCGCCTGCTTGGCGCGGTAGGAAGTCGTCGAACGACAAAAATCCTGGCAAACGCTCCAGAAAGTGGGCGAGCTGTTCCTTGACGCGCTCCGGCTCATGGGCAACCTGGCGATCCGTCCAGCGAAACACGCGCCAACCCTGATGAACAAGGCTGTTTTGACGCAGCAGGTCGTCCTCGTACTTCTCCGCCGGGACCACTTCGGGAACGTGCCAGGGCAGGCCGTCGATCTCGAACGCAATCTTCTCGCCCCTGGCCCGCAAGGCGAAGTCCACCAATCGACTGGCCCCGTAAATGTCAGTCACGGGATGCTGGGGCGAGAGGTAGAGTGCCTTCTCCGCACCGAAGACCTGGGTAAATAACTCCGTGAAGAGGTCTTCCGGTGCCGTGCTGGTCGCTCCGCGGTCAGTGACGTCTTGCATCGTGAGTGCTCCTTACTCCAAGCAATTTAAGTCTACTCGACCAAGTGAGCTGCTGCTACCACGGTCGGCGCACTTCGCCGGTTTGCGGTTTTCTCCCGCGACACGGCCCATGCACTAGCTGAGTTGATCGACAACAGCATCGAAGCGGGAGAGGGGTTGGAAGTCCCAACCGTCGTGGAGGTTCTCTGCGTGGACCGCGTCGAACTCGTCCAGCAGCGGCAGCGGCGGCGCATCGACCGGATTGCAGTCTATGACAACGCGTCGGGTATGGATGCCGCGACGCTGCGCATGGCCCTGCAGTTCGGCAACGGCACGCACCTAGAGCCTGATCAACAACACGGGATCGGCAAGTTCGGCATGGGACTGCCAAACGCCTCGATCTCGCAGTGCCGCAAGGTCGAGGTCTGGACGTGGCAGGGCCAATCCTGTCTTCACAGCTTCCTCGATGTGGATCAGATTGAGAAGGGTAAACTGCGTGAGGTGCCGGAGCCGCGAGAGGAACCGATCCCAGAATTCTGGATCGACCTCATCGAGGACAAGATCGGTCCGCACGGCACGCTCGTCGTCTGGTCCCAACTCGACCGGGTGTCCTGGAAGAGCAGCAAGGCGCTCCTCGACAATGCCGAGTTTCTCGTCGGGCGGATGTACCGCTACTTCATCCACGATGGCAAAGCCACCATTCGACTTGCCGCGTTCGAGGCGAATGGCAGCGACGTGCAGAACTACATCGATCGGCACGTCCGGGCCAACGATCCCCTCTACCTGATGAAGGGCACAAGTGCCCCTGAGCCTTTCGACCAAGAGCCCGCGTTTGACCTCGTGGGAGAGGAAACCGTGGCTGTCAACTACCAAGGCAAAGACCACACGGTGACTCTGCGCTACGCGGTGGCGAAGCCAGTCGTGCGCCAGCCTCCACACGGAGGTAGTTCCGCCATCGGCCGCCACGCCGTCAAGAACCAAGGCGTCTCCGTAGTCCGCGCCCGGCGTGAACTCGAGCTCAATACGTCCTTCGACAACCGCTACGACCCACGAGAACGCTGGTGGGGCGTTGAAGTCCTCTTTGACCCGGAACTCGACGACGTGTTCGGGGTCACGAACAACAAGCAGGCGGCCACCGCGTTCAGGCAGATGGACCTCGACGAGGATGCCAAGCAAGAAGGTCTCACTCCCGGAGAATACCGGGAGCGGCTCGAGGAGGCGAACGACCCGCGGCTGGCGATGTACGAAATCTCGACGAAGATCCGCAACATGCTCAACCGCGTCCTGCGTCCCCAAATCCAGCGCATGCGGGAAGGTGCCCGCAAGGGCGGCGATCAGACGCCGCCGCCTGGCTCTGCCGAAGAGGTCGCGACGCGCGCGACCCGGCGGCTGCGCCAGATCTACGGCGACAAGGGCCAGAGCGACCAGGGCGAGAAACTGCCTCAGGACCAGCGCGAGCAGGAACTCGAGAAGGAGCTCATCGCCGAAGGCGTGCCTGAGCAGCAGGCGAAAGAGATCGCCGTCGCCTACGTGCGGTCCAACATCAAGTTCCTGTTCCAGGAGGCAGAAATCCCAGGGCCTGCAATCTTCGACGTGAAGTCGAAAGCCGGGACAATCATCATCAATATCAACACGCGGCACCCGGTCCGAGAGCACCTGTTCGAGCTTCTGAGGCAGGAGAAAGCCGACGCCGAAACGCCCGCCCTGAAGGCCCTGAAGCTGCTTCTGAGCGCCTGGGCGCGCCTGGAGGACGAGGCCGGCGACCAGCGGCGTCAGCAGCTCGAAGACACCCGGCAGGACTGGGGCAGGCTAGCACGCGACTTCCTGCAGGCGGCGAATGAGTAACACGAGCGTCGGCCTGATCACCGACAACATCGGCTCCTCGCTGGGCCGACTGGTGGCGCAGGCAACGGGCCACGTCACGCTCATCGCACCCTTCATCACTCAAGGTGCCTTGGAGCGGCTGGTCGCGGAAGCCGATCCGTCCATTCCGCTGTCCGTCTTCACCCGCTGGCGTCTTGACGAGATTGTGGCGGGAGTATCCGATCTCCGTGTCCTGGACACCGTGCGGGCGCGAACTGGCTCCCGTCTTCTTTTACACCCGCGTCTGCACGCCAAGGTCATCTTGATCGATGACTCCGTGGCGGTCTTGGGCTCGTCCAACATCACGGACAGTGCCTTGGCCTTCCGCGATCCTTCCAACGTCGAGATCATGGCGGAACTGCGGCCGATCCCGAACCGACTTTTCCTGTTCGTTCGCCATCTCGAACGAACGTCCGTTCCAGCCACGGACGAGTTACGCTGTCAGCTTGAAGACGCCGTCCGGTCGGCCCCACCAATGTCGGCCTGCCCTGAGGTCGAGATTGCCGCCCCAAAGGTGGTTGAAGTTCCTCCTCTGTTCCCTTCCTTCCGGAGTCCCGATCATCTTTATGAAGGATATCTGTCGGTGCGCACCTTCCGCGACTCGGAGACGCGCGCGGCAATCCTTGATGACTTGGAGGTTCTTGCCCTTCCAGAAGGGTTAACCGAGAAGGACTTTGGAGATCAAGTTGCGGCGGCCCTCCTAGCTCACCCCGTCATCGCGGCCTTCGACGAGTTTGTTGCACGGCCCCGGTTCTTCGGCGAAATGGCCGAATGGCTTGGAACCAGGAAGGAGCTTGCCGGACAGGACGCTGAGCAGCGCAAGCGTTATCTGCAGACGCTGATTCGCTGGCTGAGACACTTCTTGCCTGCCAGATACCGATTGCAAGAGCCGGGATACTCCGAGCGCTTCGGACGTGTCGAGGGTTGGGAAGAGTAACCTCTTCCGCTTCGGGGCTGTTGACTCGGCAGTGGCCTGCGAGCCGAACCAACTCCTGGCCGAGCCGTACCTGCCGCTGAACCTGGTGCTGAACGGTTGATTTCCCGTTCCCCGCTGCTATTCTGTCCAGAGCATGGAGACTTTGGTAGACTCTCTACATCTTTCCGTCGCGCACCGGAGGCATGCGGCTCATGACCAAGTTGAGCGAGTACGTCAAGACTGCGGAGGCCGCCCGGATTCTCGGGATTTCGCAGAACACCCTCCGCGCCTGGGCGGAAGCCGGGAAGATCCCGGTGCGACGAAACCCGGCGAATCGCTATCGCCTGTTCCTCCGCCGCGACCTGGAGCGGTTTCTGGCCCAGGTCGCCCGCAAGTCGAAAAGCTGATCCCGCGCGTCGGAAGAGATCCAGCCGACCGCGGATCGAGGGACTGAGGCGGTGCATCTCGGGCCGGCGGAAATCACCTGCTTGAGCAAGGATTGACATGACACGATTCTTGGTAGCCACCGATACGCCAGGCATCAAGCAGTTTGTCTTCGGCACGGACACCCTCGCCGAGGTCCGCGGTGCCAGTGCCCTGCTCGACCGGCTGAACCGTTTGGAGATGGAAGATTGCCTGAAGCGGGCGCCTGAGGTGGGCATCACCAAGGTCTTCGCCAACGGCGGCACCGGGCAGTTCATCGTGCAGGCCCCTGACCGCGCTCACGTCCAGAGGGCACTCGATCAACTCGCGGCCTACTACGGCGAGCAGACCGGGGGCGAGATGCGGCCCCTTGCGGGTGTGGCCGAGTGGGCAGGTGAGGACGAGACAGGCTATCGCGCTGCGGTTCGGGCTGCCTTCGATGACTTGCACCTGCAGCGCAGCCTGGCCTCCGGTCGCCCAACCGTGCCTACCTTGCCCTTTGTTCTGGAGTGTCAATCGACCTCCCACCTGCCCGCCGTTCCCGGCGTGTATCGGTGGGGTGACGAACGGCTGGTACTTTCCCAGGCCAGCCGGCGCAAACGGGAGGAGAGCAGGCAGGCACGCAAACGGGAGGAGAGCAGGCAGGCACGCCGCAGCCTCTGGTCGGGCTGGATGGAATCCCTCGATTCAAACGGACACTTCCTCGACAAGGCAAATGATCTGCGCTACCCGGACGCTGAGGGCATTGGCGAGCACTCCTGCGGAAGGCGGAAGGGTTACGTCGGCTTGATCTACGCCGATGGCAATGCGATGGGCCGTCTTGTGCAGGAACTCGACAGCCGCGAGGTCTGCACGGCGTTCAGCGAGCTAGTAGACAAAAGCGTTCGCGACGCCTGTTATGAGGCCCTCAGCGAGGTTTGCGCCCCTGAGATCGCCGAGGCGCGTGCCGCGCTGGATAGGGGAGAAAACCCCGGACGGTTGCCGGCTGACATTCTTCTCGGCGGGGACGATCTGCTCGTAATGCTGCCGGCCGACCGTGCCCTGAGCTTCGCCCTCTTGGTCACCAAAGCCTTCGAGCGCCTTACCCGCGAGGGCCAGGCGCAACTGCCGGAGGCGGCGCGGCGGTTCTTCGCGGATCGTGGGCTTGCCGACCGCGGCCTGACCATCTCCTGCGGCGTGGCTCTCGGGCCGGCTCGCTACCCCTTCTACCTGCTGCTCGACTTGGCTGAGGAATTACTCCGCAGCGCCAAGCGGGGCGGCAGTGCAGACGAAACCAAGACGGATTACTGGGCACCTGCTTACGTGGACTTCCACCTTCTCGCCGGATCGGCCAGCCAGGAGTTGTCTGCCATCCGCGAAGAGGATTACCACTCGCAGAGCGACCGCCCTCGCACCCTGCGGCCTTACTGGCGTGATCGGCTGGACCTCCTGCGCCAGGCGGCCGAGCGACTACAACAAGCTCGGCTGCCGCGCAGCAAGCTGCAGGATCTCTTCGAGGCTGCCCTGGAGCCGCGCCAACGGCAGGCTCAGCGTCGCGCTGAGGAACTGTTCGGCCGGCTGCGTGAGGACAAAAACCACCACGAACGGCGCGGGCTGTGGGACGCCCTCAGCTTGCTTGGGCCACTTGACCCGTATCCGTGGACCAGGTGCAACGGCCGGATTGCTACCGCCCTCGCTGACCTCGTCGAGGCGCTTGACCTCTTTGGCCACCGGAGGAGGCATGAACCACCATCCCCAGCGACTTGATGTCGCGCTCACAATTACCTGGGAAGCCGGCTGGCACGTCGGCAGCGGGCAGGGGACTGCCAGGGTTGATCGGCTGCTCCGGCGGCGGGCCTGCGGGCCACGGGGCGAACGCGCTCCCTTCGTACCCGGCTCCCAGATCAAGGGCGTGCTCCGGCACCAGTGCGAACGCCTCGTCGCGATGCTCGGCGGAAACGTCGTCTCGCCGCACGTCGTCGGCCGAGAGCTGGATAATGCTCTGCTGGATGAGTATCGCCCGATCGCTCGGTCCACGCTGTTAATCGACCGCCTCTTTGGTAGCCGCTTTCAAGGCGATTGCCTGTTCGTGGAGGATGCAGTTGCCAGGACGGAAAGCCGCATCGCGACGACCCGGCCCCACAGCCGCACGTCCATCGACCGCGTCACTGGGACCGCCCGGGACCGCACTCTGTTCGTTACGGAGGTGGCCCCGGCGGGCGGTCCTGAACTGCACAGCTGCGTGCGGGCTCGTCACCCCGTTGGGGCGCTGACCCAGGACGGCGACGGCTTCCCCTTCGAGTATTCCCTGCTGCTGGCCGGCCTGCTCAGCCTGGACATGCTTGGCGGCGACAAGAGCACTGGCCTGGGGAAATGCCGGATCACCATCACGGGGGAGACGGGGGAGACGGTGCGCTGGAATGACCGTCCGGATTACCCCGTTGGTGATGCCCTGAAGAGCTTTGAGGAAACCGAGTGGTTCGGGATGCTGCAGCTGATTCGTCAGGAGGGCAAGGCATGAAACGCTACCGCGTGGAAGCCCGCCTGGAGTCACCGTTGGTGATCCGCCGCGAACGCCAATCCCAGCGTTCCGAAGGGGTGCAGTTCCTCAGTGGCACACTCCTGCGCGGTGCCTTCGCCCAGGCCTACCTGCTGTGTTACGGCCAACCGGACGCGACATTTCGTCGGCTGTTCCTCGAGGAAGAGGCGTGCCGTTTTGGGCCGCTTGACCCGGCTGATCGTGTGTTCCCGCTCACCGCCAATTCGTGCAAGCGCGTGCCCGGCTTCACCGAAGACGGCAACCACGGGATGGTCGATCTGCTGACGGCGCTCCTGCGGTGCCCGTTGAGCGGACGCGAGTGGCCGCACGCGCGTTGCCCTGCGGCAGGCTGCGGCCAGGAACTCAAACCCCACAGCGGCTACTGGCAGCTGTGCGACGGTGGCAAACCAACCGAGCCGAAGCGGCGCTGGCGGCGGACCGTCGCAGCGCATGTTGGCATCGACCGGTACACGCACACGGCCGCGGAGTCGATCTTTTTCACGCTACCGGCCCTGGAACCCGAGCCGTCCACGGAGGGCAAGGCGGCGGCTCTGCACGGCTGGCTGGACGCCGAGAATGATGCGCTGGACGCATTGCAGAAACTGCTTGAAGCCGAGGACCACATCTTGCGGATCGGTCATGCCCGCACGCGAGGTTATGGCCGCGTCCGCATCACGATTGGCGAGGAGGTTCCGCCGGCATCGGTGGATTACAGGGGCTGGAGCAAAGCCATCCTGTCTCACAGTGCTCCCAAATTATCCCCCGACCGTTATGTTCTCTTCACCCTGTCGTTGCCGACCGGCGCCGTCCTGGTGGACGACCTCCTGCGTTACACGCTCGATCCCGCGGGCATGGTGGCCTGGCTGCCTCCGCTACCGCCCCCTGATCCCACCATCCGGACCTTCGATACACCGGGGAAAGAGTTCGAGGGGGGCCGGTTGCGGTGTGTGACAGCGGTGGCCCACCACGAACGGCTGCGCGGCTGGAATGCGGCGCACGGCCTGCCGCGCCAGGATGAGTGGGCCGTCACCCGCGGCTCGGTCTATGCGTACCTTTATGAGGGAGATGCGAGCGGGCAAGCCGCGCTTCAGGAGCGGCTCCGCGACCTGGAGGCTGGCGGCCTCGGGGCCCGCCGGAACGAGGGATTCGGCCGGGTCGTGGTCTGCGATGATTTCCACCGTCGGTTCCTTGCGAAGGAGGCGACATGAGCGCGGTGCTTACCCCCGAGCTGCTGCAAGCAGCGGATAGTTTCCTCGATACGGACGAACAGCATGAGGCGGCGAGGCAGCTTGGCTGGCGCCTGTTCGAGACGTTCGGTGCCGACAAGGAAGGCCGGGTCAGTACACAGGTGCGGAACCTGCAACAGATGGCCGTGTCGGCAACGCGCTTTGCGGACGTCGAGGACTTCGTCAAGAACCATATGGGCAAGGAGAAACTGGACAAGCAGAAGAAACCCGGCCCCTGGCGCCAGACCGGCGACAACATTCTGGAGCAACTTAAGAAGTTGCGCGCGCAAGCAAACCAACTGACGTCGGACGAAGGGCAGCGCCTGTTGCTCCGCCTGCACCTGGCCCGCGGCTGGGTCCGCGCCGTGGTCAGCGCCTACCTGTACGCCAAGGCCCAGAAAGAGATGGAGCAAAGTCATGCTTGAAATCGACATCGCGGCCGACACCGAGTTGGGCGAACAGGCCATAAAGGCGGCAGGCAAGTTTGTGAGGAAGCACGCCGCCCCGTCCTACCAACGGGAAGACGATTGGCCCATCTCGCGCTCTCAGATCACCGGCTTGCGCCAGATAGCGATGAACGAGCCGGCCAGGGTGGGAGAGTTCGCCGAACACCAGCGACGGAAGGCCGAGGCCAAGCTCGAGAACACGACGAATGAGAAACGGCGACAGGAGCTGGAGGCGGAAATCGCCTTCTGGGAGTTGGTCAGGGGGCTTTGTGAAGGCAAGCCGCCGAAGTTTTCCTGGTCTCTTACCCAGGCGCGTGACCAGGCCCTGCCCGCCGAATTGCACGACGAAAAGCAACCGCCCGGAGCACAACTCACGAAGGAGCAACAGGCCGCCCGCAAGGAGAAGCGCGAAGGCCGCGAGCGCTGGCAGCGACAGTGGGAACGGGACCACTACGCCGCTTTCTTTCAGCGCTTCTGCATTCACTACCTCTACGAGATGTCCAAACGAACCAAGGGGAATGAGGATGCCGACGTCACCCATCGCCGAGCAACTGCGGTTGAAGCGCAAGCTGCAAGTGCGTGGTCGCATCGTCTTCGAGACCGCGTGGCGCATTGGCACCGGCCGGTAAGGGCAGACTTCCGACCTGGGCGTCCTGCTCGATGCTGCCGGCCAGCCGATCCTGCCGGGCTCCTCAATCAAGGGCAAACTGCGTAACACCTGCGAGGCCCTGGCCTCCGCGCTGAATCTCAGGGCGTGCCTGCTGAACGTCGAGGCAAGCGGCGTCGAATGCGCCAGCGACGTGCGCCGGTACAGCCGCCACCGTGACGCCTATCAAAGCGCCTTGCGGACCGGAGTGCAGCAACAGCTTGACTGGATCGAAAAGAATACCTGTGACGTGTGCAAACTCTTCGGTTCGCCGGTACAGGCGGCCCGGCTGCGGTGCAGCGACGGCACGCTCGACAACCCCGCGGCCGCAGCCGTGCGAGTCCGCGACGGTGTGGTGCTCGACCGCGACAGTCACACCGCCGTCGATGGGCTGAAGTACGACTATGAAACCGTGGCGGCCGGGACTGCCTTCCGGGTGTGCTTTGACCTCGACAACCCCACGCCGAAAGACGAGGCCCTGTTCGGCGCCGCCCTGTTCGAGTGGGCGAGCGGCAGCAGTCTTGGCGGCTTCACCAGTCGAGGCCTCGGCCGCTTCCGATTGGAGGACATTGAGATTCGAGGTGTGGACTTCGATAACCTGGAGGAGAGGGTGCAATATCTCACCCGGCCGAAGGCGGAGGAGAAACTCAACGACCGGGGCGACTGGCAGTCCTACTTCCAGAAGAAGATTGAAGAAGTCCTCAACACCGTCCCGGCAGGAGGTCAATGATGTTACGCAAATGGCTCTGTCAGGCTGACATCACGGTTCAATTGCAGCCGATTGATCCGATCCTAATCAAGAGCGGCTACGCCACTCACCGCGGCCCGGATGTGGTGGCGGCCCCGGTCACCTTACTGGAGGGCAGGGAGTTCTGACCCAAACTACCCAATGTGGCCGGGTCTCCCGCACAGTGACATTCCTCCCGGTAACATTGCTCCGCACGGCGTAGAGCTTCCACCCAATGGTGGTATCCTGCCGCCTATAGGTGGACAGCCAGGGGGATGGTTGCGCTTCCCGCCGGATGGTGCTGGCCCTCCCCCCGTGATACAGGGGCCGAGGCCTCCACTGCCCCCTATGGGACCGGTCGTCAATCCGCCAGTCATCCCTCCGCGGATTCCGGGCGATCCTCCGTGGTTTCCACCAGGGTTTCTGAATTAACGTGTTCACTTGCCTCGAACGTGGCCATAACTCAATCCGGCAATTCAGGGGTTCGCTTGTGAAATTCAGCGAAAGGCTTGGGCTGTGAATCGCTACGGGCGAGGCAAGTGACCCACTGTTCCGGCCCGTGAAGAGGAGGCACAATGACGCTGCCAAACGTAGAGCCAATTACGTGCGGGGTACATCAGTGCTCCAACGCAGCCATCCTCCATATCACCCAATTCCATGAGGGATCTTTTACAGGGATCCAGCATCTATGCTGCGCTCATGGAGCGAGGTATACAACCCTTGCCGAGTTGGCGCATCGTGCCCAATTGACGCATCGTGCTCAACAAGCACACGAAAGTAGCAGAGGACAGCCCGTACCAATGGTTCTCGAGTGCATCGCCTTCCACGATCAATCTCCTCTCACAGTAATCGTTCTGAGAGAAACAGATGGCCGCCGACTGTTTCTCTTGCCAGGAGACTACTATACATCAGCGGCAGTAAGTCAGTCCGTTCAGACATTGGAACGGCCCGGTACTCACCATGCGATGGCTATGTTGCTCGAAGCCTGTGAAGCATCCTTACAACAGATTGTCGTTGAAAATCGCGATAGTGCTGGGGCGTTTCACACTATATTGACCATAAGAATATATGGAATTACGAAGAGGATCGACATCAGGCCAAGTGACGCTCTGGCGCTATCTCATGTTTGCAAAGTACCATTTATGGTTAACTCCTCCCTACTTTGCGAGGAGAGCAGCCCTTGACTTGCTCTGCGGGTGCAACAACGCGGACCGTGACAGCACCGGCTCCATGCGGGACGTAATCAACCCGACTGGCGCGGTCCTCGATCCCATCAACATGCCCGAATCCGCCGCACGAGCCCATAACGTGTTTTTCAAAAATTTTGTTTATAATTCATTTCAACAATGTTCTTAATAAAACTGGGCTATTCTGCTCCACTTTCCACTCTGGTAAAGTGTGGACATCCGCTCCTCTTTTCGGTGCCAGAGGTCAGTCTATGCCCGACAATCGCCATGTATACGTCTGTTCCCATTGCAAGACCCGCATCCCGTTCGGCACACTGGCCGAACCCCCGCCCGAGTGCTGCCCGGGTTGCAGCAAGCCGCTCGGCATACCGACCGTATGGCCGGCCATCCCGCCCATTCAGGCCACCTGCCCGTCGTGCTCGGCCGATCTCACACTCAACGGGTACTATGCTGGCGGGCCGTGCCTCTGCCCCGAGTGTGGGGGCAGGTTCACCGCTCCGGGGCGTTTGCCCTTCTCGACTTGATATGTAAATCTTGGTTGCGTTCCTACGACAGATTGGGACGGATGGGGAATGGCTATCCCATGCGAGTCTGCAGGACGTGGTTGCCGAAGTGTTCGAGGGAGAACTCCAGACTGAACCCCAATGAGGATGTTGAAGAGGCGGTGAGTGATGGACGAATTACAGCCCCGTATCTCTATCGTCATGCCAGCGTTTAACGGAGTCCGGTTCTTGAACCGGTCTGTTGATTCGGTCTTGTCCCAGAGTTTCTCCGACTGGGAGTTGGTTGCCGTTGACGATTGCTCGACAGACGGGAGCTTCGAAGCGCTGTGCCGCTACGCGACGTCGGACTCGCGGGTCCGACCGCTCCGGCTTGCCACGAACAGCGGTCCATCCGCGGCTCGGAACCTCGCCCTCCGGCACTGCCGGGGTCAGATGATCGCTTACCTCGACTGCGACGACGAGTACTACCCCGACTACCTGGAGTGGGTCTACCGCTGCCGCTCGAAAGCGGATGCCCTCGTCTTCGCTTACGACGCCATCGACGATGACGGCGTGCTTTTGCGCCCAGGAGAAGTCCGTACCTGGGACCCCGCAATGGTGCGGTCGATCCTGTTGCAGCGGAACGTCGCCTGCCCACTTGGAGTTGCCCACCGGCGCGACCTCTTGGAGAAAGTGGGCCTGTTCAACGAGACGATCAGTATCCTGGAGGACTGGGACCTGTGGCGGCGGTTCGCACTGGCGGGGGCGGAGTTCGTGTATCTACCGATCAAGAGCGGCCTGTATCACATCCGCGGCGACAGCCTCTCCCGAACAGAACGAGTCCCCGATGCAATTCGCGCGGGTCTCGGATCGAATCCAAATTCAATCGGTGCTACCAAGACCGAGGAGCAGGGGCAGCAAACTGATGACCTATCTCGGTCGATCTGGGTCGGCTGAGCGTTGCTCGGATCGAGTGATCGAGTGAGGGTGCGGGCGGGGACGCGGGCGCGGAGTGTGGTGCGGGATGCGCCCGACATGAGGCGCGGAACAGCGGTATGGATCCTGCTCGCCGTGCCGTGCAGAACGGTTGAGCGGCAGCGGATGGATCAGATCAAACTTCGCACATCTGCGGAATGAACACCGGCTGGTTGGCAGGCGGCGCGTGGTTGAGTGTTCGCACGACGTGATCTTGGGACACGAGAGGAACACGGTCCCGAAACGGGCCGATCAAACTCTGCGATAGGTCAGAACTTCCAAACCCTAAAAAGCACAGCATTTGCTGCGGGCTTGTTCGTTGCTCTCACGGCGACTTGGGTGAGGTTTGTTAATGAAGTAGGCGGCCAGGCCCGCTTGCGAGGGACACCAACCGCCCCTTCCCGAACCGGACAGGCCACTTTCATGGCATCCGGCTCTCCGGTCCCAGGCTACGGCGGACGTGCAGCGAAGTCGTAAGCCAGATCTTGCAAGCGGATGCCGTCGTACTCTCCTTTGTGGATTTTCTCGTGACATCCCTTGCAGACGGGGATCTGCTTGCGGTTTAGCGCTCGCATCACGGCGTGAAAGCCCGTCGGCTTTCGTTCCCCCATCTTGCGGATGTGCCGGACGTGGTGCATTTCCACTTGCTCCGACGCCCCGCAGATGAGGCACGGGAATCCCAGCTTCGAGCGCGTGCGCAACCGAGCATGCCACCCCAGGAGGTCGAGATCCGGCGGACGAGTCACGAACGCATCCGTCTTCACGGTCCAATCGGTGTTCTCCGCGAACGCCACGAACTTCCGTTCGCCGCTGCGGAGTTGCCACTCGAACCTCAGGTTGTGTCCGTGCTTCCGAAAGATCATGCACATGGAGCGGCGATACTTGTGCGCCAACGTCTTGGCCAGCGAGTAACGCAGGATGTACTGGATGCGACACAGCGACGCGAAGTTGTCCACGAACCGATAGTAGTTCAGCAGCCCACGCAGGATGCTGTTGTACAACCCGATGATCTGATCCGCGTCCAGCAGCAACCACTTCGTTTGCGAAGTGGGGTCGCCTTCGGCGTCACAGAACCCCTTCTGGTGAAGTCGTTCCACCAGCTTGAGCGTGGGAGCCTTCAAGATCGGGAGCCATCCCGTCACCCGTCGCTTGAACCTCCGGCCATGAGCCGACTGTTGCGTCGCGATCTTGGCTTCGGCACCCTGAGATTTCCCGACACTCAGCCGCGTACCCAGGAAGGTCGCTTCCTCGGTCTTGGCGTGGGTGATACGGGTCTTCTCCTGGCTGAGTTCCAGCTTCAAGCGATCCTTCAGGAACTGCCGGATCTCCTCCTTGATCGTCTCGGCCAGATGCCTGGGGCCAATCACGCCGACGATCCAGTCGTCCGCGTAGCGGAGGTAGCGTATCC
>Ga0272446_1005352_pt1 | contig 14261 bp, 11 predicted proteins | sample YNPCB0061_FD_194587 | JGI IMG/M metagenome (GOLD analysis project Ga0272446, IMG submission 194587) | Hot spring microbial mat communities from Yellowstone National Park, WY, United States - YNP-CB-006-1 | ecosystem: Environmental > Aquatic > Thermal springs > Hot (42-90C) > Sediment | place...
GCCATAACCGACAATTTCTCCGTAAATTCGGGCACCCCTAGCCAGGGCGTGTTCCAGTTCCTCCAGAACCAGAATGCCAGCCCCTTCGCCCATGACAAAACCATCCCGTCCCTGATCAAATGGACGACAGGCATGGGCCGGATCATCATTGCGGGTGGAAAGGGCTCTAGCGGCCGCAAAGCCAGCCACAGACAGGGGCGTAACCGCCGCCTCTGTGCCACCGCAAATCATGGCCTGGGCATAGCCCCGCTGGATAAACCGAAAGGCATCGCCGATCGCATTGGAACCGGCCGCACAAGCCGTCACCGAACAGGAATTGGGTCCCTTGGCGCCGGTATGAATTGCCGTCAGCCCCGCCGCCATATTGGCGATCATCATGGGGATCATAAACGGACTACACCGATCCGGACCTTTGGTCAAATAGACTTCTTCCTGGTCTTCCAGCACTTTCAAGCCACCAATGCCAGTGCCAATAATGACGCCAACCTGTTCGGCATTCAGGTCATTAATGACAAACTGGGCATCGGCCAGGGCTTGTTTGCTGGCGGCAACCGCAAATTGAGCAAAGCGATCCATCCGTTTCGCATCTTTCCGTTCTAGAAAGTCATGCGGATCGAATCCCTTCACTTCACCGGCAATCCGGCAGTCATGGCGGGAGGCGTCAAACAAAGTAATCGGGCCAATCCCATTCCGGCTGCTGATCAGCCCATCCCAATACTCAGTCAGAGTGTTTCCAATCGGTGTAATCGCGCCCAGTCCAGTGACGACAACGCGCTTACAATCAGCATTTGTCATGATTTCTACGCTAGGGGTCTAGTGACCAATAAAACATCTGCAGTCAGCGGACAAGTTCTAAGCCCATAAGACAGAAAACGCCTGACACATCCCCATCAGATCGGCTTAAAACTCATCCCCAGCTTAAGCAGATGCTTTCAGTTTCTCGTTAATGTAGTCAACAGCGGACTGAACAGTAGCAATTTGCTCAGCCGCTTCATCGGGAATTTCGATATCAAATTCTTCTTCCAGAGCCATCACCAGTTCAACCGTATCCAGGGAGTCTGCGCCCAGGTCATTGGCGAAACTGGCCTGCGGAGTCACTTCACCCGCATCAACCCCTAACTGCTCCGCTACAATTTTCTGGACCTTCTCAAAAATTTCTGTTTCGGACATAGCTTCTCTCAATTAGACGCAACGGCAATCATTGGTCCGGTGACCAGGCCAATGCAAAATCAATGGCGATCCCGGAATACTAGTGACAACTCTTGATCAGGTACACCGTTTTCCGAGCATCTCTTCATCTTATCTTGAAAGCGCGATCGCACGAAGCAGGGATATGGGCTTTCACGCCCCACCCCCACTTCACTGATCCCGTCGCGCACCTCAAAGCTGGATGAGACCCATGTTTTAAGATGTGTAATCAGAGCTGAAAGAATACTAAGGATTTTGGCTCAGTCGGCCATTGACAGAGATGATAGGAAGGCTGGTTGACTGCTCGAATGGATGGCAGCGATCGCAGATATACGCCGGTTTTTCCTTTTCCATTGGCTTGACCTATGACTTCTTCTTCCCTTCGATATGCCTATTTTCCCGGTTGTGTAGCCCAGGGAGCCTGCCGCGAATTGTATCAGTCTACGGCGGTGCTGACCCAGGCACTAGGCATTGAATTGATTGAACTGAAGCAGGCAGCCTGTTGCGGCTCTGGCACCTTCAAAGAAGACTCCCAGCTATTAGAAGACAGCGTCAATGCCCGCAATATCGCCTTGGCGGAGGAACTGCAACTGCCGCTGTTGACCCATTGCAGCACCTGCCAGGGCGTCCTCAGTCATGTGGATGAGCGGCTGAAAACGGCTAAAAGCAGTCAACCCGCCTATTTGGAACAGGTGAATGGCTTGCTGGAAAAGGATCGTTGTTTCCCCTATCGGGGCTCAACCACGGTGAAACATCTGCTTTGGGCGCTGGTTGGTGATTATGGCTTGTCAGCCCTGCAACAAAAGGTGCGTCACCGACTGGCCGGATTGAACTGTGCCGCTTTCTATGGCTGCTATTTGCTCCGGGGTTCGGATCACCTGCCCTACGATGATCCCTACAACCCCCAATCGATGGAAAACGTCTTCCGGGCCATCGGCGCCGAACCCATTTATTACCGCGGGCGCACCCAATGCTGTGGCTGGCCCCTGTCCAGCTATGCCACGGAGCAGTCGTTCAAAATGGCCAGTTTACACATTCAGGAGGCGATCGCCGCTGGAGCCGACTGTATTGTCACCCCCTGTCCCCTCTGTCATCTACAACTGGACTCCCGCCAACCCGAAGTCGAAAAAGCGCTAAAGATCCGACTCGGTCTACCAATTTTACACCTGCCCCAACTGGTGGCCCTAGCTCTGGGAATTGCCCCCCAGGAATTGGGACTGGGTCGTCATATTGTTTCCACCCAGCCCGTCCTAGAAAAACTGGGACTGGTCGGTTAAGGCAGGCAGATTGCTTGCTGGGATACAAGCAAAGGCTAGGGGATATGCGGGAAACCCCCATTCTTGCTGCTCAGTGACCTGGTTTTCCGCTAATGCCGGCGTTTCGACCGAACCTGATCCCAACATTCGTTGACGGAGTAGAGTTAATAGATAGTTGTAAGGCATTGTTGGGAGCAGCACTATGCTGGCATATGTTCTGGCACTGGTCGTGGGGTTGGGCAGCGTTGCCCTCTATATGGCAGCCTTCTTCTTCCCAGAAATTCATCGCAAGAACGATTTCATCTGGAGCGGAATCGGTCTGTTTTATGCCTTGGTTCTCTGGGTCTGTGCCGGACGGATTACCGGCGGGCTGTTGTTAGGACAGATAGCTAGCGTCGTGTTACTGGGCGGGCTGGCCTGGCAACTGCTGCTGCTGCGGCGGCAGTTAACTCCTGCTGACCAACAAACAGCCATTCCAACTGCCGAAGACCTGCAAGAGGGGTTATCTAACTTAACCAGCCCTGAGAGCCTGTCTAATTTGCCAGGACAGGTAATGAACCAGGTTACCCGCTTCAGTGGCTGGGTTCAGTCAACCGTTAAAACTGCCAGCCAACCGAAACCCAAGGCCATTCCCACTGCTGCTGAAGAGACCTACGTGCCCCCCAGTCCAGAGGCGTTTGGCTCTGCGGGTCGTCGAGTCCAAGAAGCGGTTGAGCAAGTCGATGCCCGCATTGAAGCCGCTATGGCGGCCCAGGAAGAAGCTGCCGCAGAGATCCAGGAAGCTTATCAGGTGGCCGAATCCGAAGTGGTTGAAACGGTCACTGAAGTCGTGGAAACGGTGGAAGCGGTTGTCAGCCAGACCTCTGATGCAGCCGGAGAGGTGGCTCAAGAGGTTGCCGAAACCGTTGCAACTGGCGGCCAAAAGACAACGAAGGCGCTGAGCAAAGCCTCAGAACAAGCAGGCGGCCTGAACCAATTGGTCCAACAAGTTCAGGGCTGGTTTAAGAAACTGACCCAACGCCAATCCAAACCAGTCTATGTCAGAAAACAGTTCCGCTCAACCGCGGAGGAACTGGCAGAGGAGGGTAAGCAAGCACTGCAAGAAGCCATTGAAGTAACTGGCGTGGCGGCAGCGATCGAAACCGTGAGTTCGGCTGCCCAGGAGCAAGCTGGGATAGTGGCTGAAGAAATTGAGGCCATTGTTGAAGAGGTGGCTGAAGCTGAACCGGAATCTGTTGAGGAGTTGGCCACGTCAGAGCCGGTTGAGTCAGAGCCGGTTGAGTCAGAGGTGATTGAGGAAACCTTCAGCCCAGCGATCGCGGAACCAGTTGTTGAGGAACCGTTCCTGGCCGATGTCAGTCTGGAAGCGCCTAACCAGGAGAACGCAGCATCCGAACTGCTCGAACTGGCTGAGGAGGCTGCCTTAGAAACGCCAACCCAGGAAGCAGCAACAATTGAATCAGAAATTATCCAGGTGTTTGAGGTAGCGGTCGAAGAATCCTGGCCGGTGGAGTCAACTGCCGCCCCAGAAGACCAGCGTGTCGAGTTCGAGGCAGCGACCTGGAATCCGGACATTGTCTCTGAAGAAGAAGGGGTGGATGAAGTGGATGACGCACTTGATGCAGTCGAACAGTCGTTTGATGCGATCGCCCGTCCAGTCGCGGAAGCATTACCTGACGAAGCAGATGCAGGCAGCCCCAGCCCGGAACCAGCAGCAGGAGACGAGACCGAAGCTAAGACTGCCGACGTTGGCGCCGAGAATTGGGAAGACTTTACCAATTGGGATGAGCCGGATTCGAAGGAGTAGGCAACCGGGTTTCGCCAGTTGGGTGGACTGGCAGACAGATCAGATGGCCCCATGCCTGGACAGGTATCCGGCTCCATCTTACCTGTGGGCGTCGTCACCTTTCGGATTGACGGAAACAATGACATTCCCAGCAATGGGGCCGAACATAAAATCACCATCTTTGAGCAGGAATATCCCTGCCAACTGGAATATATCGCCATTCCCCAATTAGCCCCATTCGCGAAAGCCCCGCACTCTAGCCGATAGGATAGTTGTCGGGATGAAAACCAGGCTGTTGCGAGTCCCCCCTCGAAGTTATGCTGAGCGACTGCGTGTCGGCGGCGGGAGGAGACGATCAACTGCCAATTTGGTGTGCTTGGGCAAGCATTGCAGGGTTGACTTGCCCCTGATATGGAGAGATGGCACGATTTCTGGTTAGTGAACAAACGGTACGGCTATTTCTGTCCCCTAGCATTAGTTCCTCTGTATCGTTTAGATATCAACCAGTGCATAGTCAGAGCTAGAAAAACATGTTTGCAATCAAACTTTACATCTAATTAAAGTTTCGTTACATTGTGGGAGTAATCGTTTCGCTCCTAACCATCATGTTTATCGTTATCCCTAAAGCCCTGAAGGCTAAATCTCGAGTTCAGGATTTGAAAGAACGACTCGACTGGGGTGAGCCGGCTTTGACCCTGATTGATGTCCGTTCAAGAGAATCGTTTAACGTTAGTCGCATTATGGGAGCCATTTCACTCCCTGTGGAAGAGTTGGTGGATCGGGCTCTGGTTAACTTTGAGTTGGTTCGTGACCTGTATGTCTATGGTGCTACCGATCAGGAAACATCTGAAGCTGCTGCTCTGTTAAGGGAAGCTGGCTACCAGAATGTTGCCGAACTGGTAGGTGGATTGGCCGCATGGAAGTCGGCTGGCTACCCGATTGAAGGAGACGCGAAGGTCATTGCCTGATTTTTCCTGTACCGATTTTGTCCACTCATTTTTCAGTCCCTACCGGAGTTAATGCGATGCTGTTAAAGCATTCTTCCCGATTGTTTTTGGTTGCAGCCCTAGGTTTGACAGGAGTTGGTGTGTTGTCCAGCCTGCCTGCTGAAGCAAAGTCCTGTACGGCCAGTGCTGCTAATGTAGCCCCTGAGACACAAGCCAAGTCCCAGGCTAAAACGCAAACGATTGTGGATGTGGCTGCTGCGGCTGGTTCTTTCAACACCCTTGCCGCTGCCCTGAAAGCCGCTGGTTTGGTTGAGGTACTGTCCGGAAAAGGTCCTTTCACTGTTTTTGCACCAACAGATGCCGCCTTTGCCGCATTACCGCAAGGCACAGTAGAGACCCTGCTCAAGCCCGAAAATAAGGATATGCTGGTCAAGGTTCTGACCTACCATGTTGTTCCAGGGAAAGTCCTATCGAAGGACTTAAAACCTGGAAAAGTTGCGACCGTCGAGGGCAGTAACATCAACATCCAGTTGGGTGAATCGGTGAAGGTCAATGGAGCCCAAGTTGTAAAGGCTGATATCAAAGCTAGCAATGGGGTTATTCATGTGATCGACCAGGTAATCTTACCGGCCAACTAGGGAGTTATCCCAGATTGGATTAGCTTTAACCTCGGAAAGCCCTCCAAAGCTGGAGGGCTTTTGAGATCATAATTGGGACAGCGGAGCTTCCGCACCATGAGAAACCGTTTATAGCGGTTTTCACTGGTGTGAGGTACATGGCGATGCCTGTAACGCTTGGCCAGCAAGGCTTCTGGTGTACCTTGTCCGATCAAGAACCGCTATAATAGGTAGATCCGGATCTGCATAAACACGCCAAATTGGATCGTTAGCCAGATCTTGGTCTGCGTAATCTTCTTCCGCAGGAATAATGGCGGGGTGTTATTTGTTTGCCAGTCTCTAAGCCTTCCCCTGGTTGTCCTCAACCATCGATAGCATGCCCTGGATGGAAGCTGGGACGCTGCGAGGATCCATAAACATGACCTTGCTACTGCCGCTTTTGCCAATCTCATTGCTGGTTTCCAGATACCCCAATGCCAGCAGAATTTGGCCTGCTTCAATCGCCTTTGGATCGGCTTTCAGGGCCTGGGTGACAATCTGGATGGCTTCTGCAGTCGCCTGAGCTTTCAAGACCTGGCTCTGGCGCTCGGCCTGAGCTTTCAGGACGGTTGCTTGCTTTTCTGCTTCGGCCTGAAGTACGACAGACTTCTGTCGGGCTTCTGCATCCAGCACCTGGGAATCGGCCTTTCCTCGGGCGCTATTCACCGCTGACTCCCGTTCGCCCTCGGAGGTCAGAATGGCTGCCCGTTTGCGCCGTTCGGCTGACATCTGCAATTCCATCGATTCCTGCACGGCCTGGGAGGGAATAATATCACGCAGTTCCACCCGGGTCACTTTGACCCCCCAGGGGTCGGTGGCGATGTCCAGATCTCGCAGCAGTAATTCATTAATCTGGGAGCGGGCGGTGAAGGTTTCATCCAATTCCAGTTTTCCCATTTCGGAGCGGATCTGGGTTAGGACCAGATTGACCATGGCTGATTGCAGGTTTTGCACCTTGTAATAGGCTTTTTCCATATCAACAATCCGCCAGTAAACCACGGCGTCCACGGTGATTGAGACGTTGTCGCGGGTAATACAGGGTTGGGGCGGGATATCTAAAACCTTTTCTCGAATTGTTTCCCTGAAGGCAATCCGTTCCAGGACGGGAACTACGAATTTGAGTCCTGGATCCAGTTTGCGATCGTAAACGCCGAGTCGCTCGACCAGGGCTTCATTGCCTTGTTGGATGACTTTGGCGCTGGAGATGGCCAGTCCGCCACCGCCAATCAATAATGCCATTAACCAACCCCACATGGTTTTGCCTCCAAACTATCTATTGGTTTGTGTTGAGCGTGATTGGCTGGGCTAGAGAGTCATGGTTGTTCAGCCCAGATCCTAAGAACTATTACCCGTTGCCGGAAAACGATTCCGTTAGGAATGGAGAAGATTTTCCGGTAACACAATCAGCGTGGTCCCTTGTCGGTCTACGACATACACCCGCTGGTTGGGAGCGATCGCCACTGCTGGATCCTCACATTTGGCGGACCAGGAGTTGCCCTCATACAACACCCGCCCCGTTCGGCCAGGTGGAATTTCGGTCAATGTTTCGGCTTCGGTGGCATCCAGTTTGCGGGCGGCCCGTCGTCGGACTAATCGGCGGGAGAAAAGGACCAGCACAGTGGAGAGAGCCATCCAGACCAAAACTTGCACTGGAATTGGTGTAAAGGGAGCGATCGCGGCCACCGCTAGGGCACTAATGCCCAGAACGAAGGCGATAAATGCAGTGGGCAGAAATACTTCGGTCAGACATAGCCCAATGCCTGCAAGTAACCAGATGTAGGTGGGTGTAATCATCGGTTATTCTGACTGAGCGAGAAACGGCTGGCAAATCCGGCAATGTTATGAAATTTATCTGGTTGAACCTCTGGAGCACCCCTATATTATTGAGGGAATCCACCTGTCACCCCAGTTCCGTGATTCTTGATCCAGAGGCGATGGCATGACAATTGCCTCCCTTCTTATAGCAATCCTGAATGATTTATGAACGACTGGATGGTGAAAGGGCTTTGTGAGAAGGATTTCCTGTGGAAACCTTTCACAATCCTGATCGGATCGCTATATCAGCAGGATGTTCGGATCATCGTTGTCTGACTCCCTCTACCAGGATTGGGAACAGTTGGAGTGAAACCAGTCTAGACTGCCGATTGCAAATCCTCTCGGAATCATCAGCCTAACTTTATTTCTGCCTGACCCATCTTGTTCCCTGGTTAACCTGCTGCCCCATTGTGGAAATTACCGCTGATTACCCATGAGTCCCCTTGAAGTCTATCTCTGCTGTCCGAACCCTGACTGTGCAGCTCCGCTCAACCCGATGGGAGGTCAGGTCTGCGCCCATTGTCAGACGCCCCTGATTTATCGCTATCTCTGGGCTGTGGGGACTTTGGCGGAGAAAACACCACCCGGTACTCAGATTGGCGGTCACTACTATGTAACAGCTCCCCAAATCTGGTTGGACACTCAGCCAGGGCTGAATCCGGATCGGTTGGCAGTCGACTGGCCAGATGAGGTACTTTCCTATCTCCACCTCTATCCCTATCGCTTGCATTTGCCGGAGGTGTATGGGTTTTATGCGGCGGAATCGGAACCAGATTTACCGCCTGTGGTGTTGTTAGAGAATGCTCCGATTAATGCCAAAGGGTTGCTTTATCCGGCGATTACCCATGTCTGGTCTCAGGCAACAGCGGTACGTCAACTCTACTGGCTCTGGCAGTTGCTGGAACTGTGGTCACCGCTGCAGGCCCAGGGTGTAGCCGCCAGTTTGCTGGCTGCGGACAATATCCGGGTGGAGGGCTGGCGGATTCGCCTGTGTCAGTTGATCCCAGACCGTCGGGTGCTTGGGGAGGCAGCAGGAGCGGCAATGGAGCAGCCTGGTCAGGAATCCGCTTTTTCTCCCTTGGGTCTGGCCGATCTGGCCAATCTCTGGTTGAACTGGATTGAATTAGCCCAACCGGCGATCGCCAAGTCCTTGTGGGAACTGTGCCGCCAAATGCAGGGAGAAGAGGTTGGGCAGCCGGAAATTGCCACCCAGCTGAATCATCTGTTGTTGGAACAGGCGGCTCAACTACCCCTCAAACTGAAGACAACTGGTTTGACGGAAGCAGGCCCGCAGCGATCGCATAACGAAGATGCCTGTTTCCCGGCAACCGGCAATGCCCCAAATGCCGCCAATCAGCTTGTCCCTAGAGTGGCGATCGTCTGCGATGGCATTGGCGGCCATGAAGGTGGAGAAGTGGCCAGTCAATTAGCAGTTCAATCCCTTACCCTGCAATTGCAAGCCTATCTGGCAGAATTTGGCAGCCAGACAGAACTGATTCCACCAGATGTAATTGCTAACCAACTGTCGTCGCTGGTGCGAGTTGTCAACAATTTGATCGCCAACCAGAATGACGCCCAGGGACGAGAAGCCCGCCGTCGGATGGGAACCACCTTAGCAATGGCGCTGCAAATTCCCCAATCCGTCCCCCTGTCCGTTGAGGCCGCTGCGGGGAATGGCGTCTCCGACAACAGTCACGAACTTTATCTGGTGCATGTGGGCGATAGCCGCGCTTACTGGATTACCCGCCAGTACTGTCACCAACTGACCGTCGATGATGATGTTGTGACGCGGGAAGTACGATTTGGTCGGGCTTTGACTCGTGAGGCTCTAATGCGACCCGATGCGGGTTCCTTAACTCAAGCTTTGGGCACTCGGGATGCCGATTTTCTAAACCCAACCATTCAACGGTTCATCATTGAAGAGGATGGGTTGTTGCTGCTTTGCTCGGATGGATTATGCGACAACGGGTTGGTGGAAAAATATTGGGATTCGCTGACTGAACCGGTATTCAGTCGTCAGGCTTCCCTGGAACAGACGGCCCAGAATTGGATTTCCCTGGCCAACCAACAGAATGGCCACGACAATGCCTCTATTGTGCTGATGTGGTGTCAGGTTGCACCTGTTCAGAGCGATGTGTCCTTGCCACCAATGCCGGAAGCGGAGAAAGAGTCACAGTGGTCGCCTGCCTCCCAGGTTTTGGCAGAGGAGGACATGGTGGGGACAGCAACCTCACCTACATCGCCGCCGCGACAGAGACAGCCTCGATCCTGGATTGGTCCGCTAGCTGCGGTGGTGGGGCTGCTGGTGTTAATTGGTGGGGCGGGACTGGCGACCTGGTCTGCCCTGGATCCGGTTGGCTTTCAGCAGTTCCGGCAGCGGCTGGGGGGGGGAGCTTCACCAGACGCGAGTCCGACGCCAGGAGCTAGCCCTTTACCGGAAATCAGCCCCATGCCAGACGTGCGTCCGCTGCCTGAGGCCAGTCCCACACCAGAAATAAGTCCGTTACCTGAGGCCAGTCCCACACCAGAAGCCAGTCCAGCCCCTGAGGCCAGCCCATAAGCAGCAGCAACCGTTAACTTAAGGGGCAGTCTTGTGCAAAGATGAAGAAATTGTCCTCAGAAATTGTTTAGCTGTGAACTGGCAGCCAGATACTGTCAGATAGGGATTGTCGTTTATGCAAGCTGGTAACGAGTCTTTTCCTGTGGGAACCCGAGTTCGTGTGTCTCAATCCGTGGTGGTCTATCATCATCCGGAGCATCGAAACCAACCCTTTGACCTTAAAGGTCAAGAAGGGGAGGTGGTTGACATCATCCGCGAGTGGCATGGAAAGCCCGTGAGTGCCAACCTACCAATTCTGGTGAAGTTCAGTCCTAAATTCAAAGTGCATTTGCAGGCTGGTGAGTTAGAAGCAATTGGCTGACCTTTAAAATCCTCTTGGAACTATCATCCTGAATCACTGTCAAGTTGCAATCATGCAAAAAGGTCGGAACCAGGCTCCTTGCAGATTCAGGATGAATCGGCTTTAACCCATCACTCCCATCACAGACCGCGATAAAACCAACCCAGGAGATTGATGTCTCGCTGCATCTTTTGCAATTCGTGCTGATGTTGGGCGGCCACTGTCCGGTACCATTGGCAGTATTGTTCTAACTCTTCCCGATAGGTGGCTTCTCGATAGAATTCCCAGGTGAGTTGATAGGTCGCCAGGATGTCTGAGGCTGGCGGTGGGGAGGGCACGATCCAATGGAAGTTTCCGCTCATCAGATTTAGACGCTCCCAGTGTTGATCAGCACTTCTCCCTTCAGCATGCGCTGGGCCGCATCCAGCAGCGCTTCTTCCAGGTAGGGCTTGGTGAAATAGCCTCTGGCACCCAGGGAGGCAGCCATTTGACGGTGGCGATCAGCCCCGCGAGAGGTCAGCATGGCGATGGGCAGACGGTTCAGGTTGGGGTCCTTCTGCAAGCGGGAGAGTAACTCCAGGCCATCCATCCGGGGCATTTCGATGTCACAGAAGACGATATCGCAGGGTAGGCCAGCCCGCAGTTTTTCCCAGGCTTCCTGGCCATCTCTGGCTTGCTCGACCCGATAGCCAACTTTGATGAAGGTCATCGACAACAGTTCCCGGACTGTAATGGAGTCGTCTACGATCAAGACCACGGGTTCAGACTTAGTAACTGGCGCTTCAGGCACAATCTGACCAGCGGACTGCTCCCAAAGTGAGCCGCCGGTATCCTTGCGAATTCGACCCATGGACAGGTCAATCAGTTCCAGAACGTCGGCGATCGGCATAATTCGGCCATCTCCCAGAACGGTGGCCCCAGCAATCCCAACTGGCTTGGGTACCGGGCCTTCCAACTGTTTGATGACGATTTCCTGTTCGCCCAACACCTGATCGACCTGCAGGGCTAGATAGTTGCCCGTACTGCGCAGAACCACGATGGACATAATGTCGTCATCTTGGCTGCCGCCGTACACGCTGCCTCGACTTAGCTGGCGATTATAGGTGAGCAGTTCCGACAGGGGCCGGACTGGCAGGATGGTGTCGCGCCAGGCAATACTGGGTTGTCCTTCCGCATTGGTCTGGATGCGATCGCGCGGCACATCCAGCATGTCTTCCACCCCGTCCATGGGGAAGGCGATTCGGGCATGGTCGCTGATGCAGCAAAGGGCTTTGGAAATACTGAGGGTCAGCGGTAAGCGAATCGTAAAGGTAGTCCCTTTCCCTGGCGTGGAATCGGTCGTAATCGTGCCCCGGATTTCATTCAGACAGGTGCGCACCACATCCATGCCGACGCCGCGCCCGGAGAAGTCATCGGCCTGATCTTTGGTACTGAAGCCAGCATGGAACAGCAAATCATACACGTCTAAGCGAGACAGGGATTTGGCTTCTGCTGGGGTCACCAGGCGTTTCTCGATCGCCTTAGCTTTTACCCGATCCACATCAATGCCTGCCCCGTCATCGGACACGGAGATGATCGTCTGGTTACCTTGATGAAAGGCACGAATGTTAATCCGGCCAGCGGGGGGTTTTCCGGCCAGACGCCGCACATCAGGTGGCTCCACCCCGTGGGTCAGGGCATTGTTGACCAGGTGGGTCATGGGGTCATAAAGCTGTTCCAGGATCATCTTGTCGATCAAGGTTTCGCGCCCTTCAATCAACAGTTCGGCTTGCTTGCCAACCTTGATCGAAATGTCGCGCACAGCCCGCGGCAGCCGGTCAGCGATTTGGGCAAACGGCACCATGCGAGAGCGATTCAAGCCTTCCTGCAACTGAGTCGTGACCTGTCGGAACGTGCGAGTCACCTGTTCCGTTTCATCCACAACAAACTCGATGTCGGAGGCGGATTCCCGAACTCGGACAATCAGTTCAATCATTTCCTGGGACAGGCTATGGAACCCGGTAAAACGGTCCATTTCCAGGGGATCATACTCAATGCCAGTAGAACTGGTTGCGGTGGGGCTGGCTTCCCGACCGGCCAGACTGGAGGCCAATCGATGTTGTCGGCTGGCCAGCAGCGAACTTTCCAGTAGCGATCGCTCATACAAATCCTGCATCCGCTGACCCACATCACCCAGTTGCTGCACCTGATACAGCAGATTATCCAGCGACTGGCGCAGGCGTTCCTGGTCTTGCTCCAGGCTATTCCGGTTAACCACCAGTTCCCCAACCAGGTTGCTGAGGTTATCCAGATGCTTCACCGGCACCCGCATGGTTTGTTCACTGAATACACGCCCCTGTCGGGCAGGCCGACGGGTCTGGGAAATCAAATTCCGAGCGCCCTTAACGGTTGGAGAACCACCCAGGGTCTCTTCTGCTTCCTTCAGCATGGCATCCAATTCATCGAAGCTGGCATCTGAAGGCAGTGCAGGACTTTCGCTGGCTGGGGCAGCACTGGCAGTTGGGACTTCACCCAACAATGCTTCTAGGTCAGCAAATTCCGACGCAGCAGATTCTGTCTCACCTAACAGCCCTTCCAGATCTGATATCTCTGTAGCTGGAATTTCCAATTCCCCTGCTGTGGGCAAGATGCTGGGTGCTGTCAGGTCGGCTGTGGCCAACAAATCTGACTCGGCGCTCAGAAATCCTTCTGGTTCACTGGGGACTACTGGCAACTCCCCTACTTCAATCCCTGATGAGGCTTCTGTTTCGGCCAGCAGTTGCTCCATCTCATCCATTTCAGATGCGGCCATGAGGCTTTCCAGTTCGCCAAAGGCAGCTTCCGCGTCTGCACCCTCCCCGAATGCGGCCGTTGCCAGTTCACTTTGCCAATCGATAGAGGAAAGATCTTCACCTGGCTCACCTTCTGGTGTTTCGGAGGTGACAGCCTCTGGCTCGAAACCAGAGAGCCCTAACATTTCATCACTCAGTTCGCTCAGCTCTAGGCTGGGTTCGGTTTCGGGGCTGGGTGTAAGGCCGATCGCAAGCAGGTCGTCCAAAGATTCCAGTGTTCCTGCCTCAATGCCCTCACTCAGTGGGAGATTGACCTCCTCTTGCTCAGCAAAATCTGTCAGATCCTGGACGGTGGTCTGATCAAATAACCCTTCCATCTCGACGGCTGGTTCCGGCTCCAGGTCGCCTGCTGGGGCTTCGAATAGCTCCTGACCTAGTTCCCCTCCCTGTAAATCCAGCTCATCCAGGTTGAGTTCCAGGGCTGACTCGACGGGTTCTGCGATCGCCGACTCTACTTCCCCACGGGTCTCTTCAGCCCAGAGGTCCGCCAGATCCGGCGCCATTACACCTTCAGACGTTTCCTGCAGCGATTCGGATGGCAACAGATCATCGGATAAATGTTCCCCGATTTCACTGGGTGTTGCTTCGGTGGGAAAGATCTGTTCTAGCGACTCATCGGTAAACTCCAGGTCCGCTGTCAGTTCGGGAATGCCTTCGGCTGCCGGAACCTCCTCTAGCAGATCGGCCATGGCTTGGCCTTCCTCTTGGCCAAACAGATCTTCTAGACCAGTCGATTCCTCCTGGCCAAACAAATCTTCCAGCCCAGTCGATTCCTCCTGGCCAAATAGACTGAGGCTCTCTGATTCGGCTGATTCCTCCTGACCAAATAGACTTTCCAGCCCAGTTGATTCCTCCTGGCCAAACAAATCTTCCAATCCAGTC